>Ga0209208_10010153_pt1 | contig 12267 bp, 13 predicted proteins | sample S1TSphfallax_3_FD_187694 | JGI IMG/M metagenome (GOLD analysis project Ga0209208, IMG submission 187694) | Host-associated microbial communities from peat moss isolated from Minnesota, USA - S1T2_Fd - Sphagnum fallax MG (SPAdes) (version 2) | ecosystem: Host-associated > Plants > Peat moss >...
GAAAATTAATTCTTTTGAGGGGAAATGTTTTGTGGAACGGAGGGGTTAACTAGTAGGTAACTAGGTCACTCAGAACTGGAACCAGGTTGGATTTCCAGAATTGAAGCTGGAATTATTATTTTTTCAAAGAACAGGACTAGATTCAATCCCAGGGTTCCATTATTTTTTTGGAATCGAAAATTGAGTCATATCCATTCTAAATTATTAAGAAAAACTAAAATTAATGGTTCTTCTTAAATGGCAAGAGGTTCAAAGCACATTGGGGGTGGGTCAATATTGTGTAATATTTTTAATGGGTGTCCATGTTTAAACTTCCACAATGTCATTGCTAAATTGACTTTATAGATAATTCTAGTATATTCACCTAGATGCTCCAAAACATTTACACAATGCCATGTAAATGTATTTTGATAAATATTTATATAAGCCTCAAGTAAGAGTTATATATATATATATATATATATATAAAGGACAATAAAAAAAGTGTAAGTGTAAAAGGTTTGTCCATGTGTGAATACAAATGCTTTACATTTACATAGGGTTTGCAAGCTGTTATAGAGTTGTTGATGGTTACATGCAGAACATTGGATCAGACCAAGTTTGAGAAGGATGTGAAGAATTTGATGATTATCATATTATAAATGGGTTTATTTTAGAACATTCATCACAAGTATGTGATAAATAAGTATTTGGTAAACAATCATTTTCAAATGGAAAATGACAAGAAATATGAAATGAACCATTTGTTAAAATTTAGTTTCAAATGTTTCTTCAATGACTAATTCAAACCAAACACTAATACGACCTAGAACAAAAAATGAAATTTATTATCTAATGTGTTAGATGAATATATTATGATTTTTTAAAACTAATTATTATTTTTATGTATTTAAAAAAATTTAATTCATAAGAATAAAAAGTCCAAACACTAAAAGTGAAACGCAAAATTAAATACATTTTTAGAAATGTATATTGTAATAATTGTCACGAAAATGCTCATATTGACTGCTTAATGTGCTTTCACGCAATAACCATCGAACAATTTTTTAACCATGAGAAAAATTTCAAATTGTAATTAAATTATTTAAAAATATAACAAATATTCCTTGCTTAAATTAAATAAAGACCTTTGAGTTCAAATCTAACATTCATTAAAAAAAAATGAGAATACCAACTGGTGTTAGGCAATTATAATTTTTTTAAATAACTCTCCATTCTAGTTTTAACATTTTTTTAAAAAAAGAATCAAACCAATTTTTTTTCTCCAATTTTAATGTTTGACCCAAAAAATTTCTGATTAATTTGGTTCTCTCACAAATGATTATTTCTCCATTTATATTAGTTAATTATATTTTGCTGATTCTTTGCCATTAATTAAGAATTAATCTTCAATATGTTAATAGTATTGAATATTTTTTTAAAAAATTAATGGCCAAAGGAATAATTAGCAAATCTCATTACAAAGGGAAAAAATGGAAATTAATCCTTAATTAATTCTTTTTGCTCAAATGAGCTTTCAAATTCATTAAACTACTTGTGTCGCAACTCTAGCCTTGGGCTCATGACCAAGGCAAGGGCTTGCAAGGGTGTGGGCCAAAAGGGAAGCCTACGAATCACATTTCATGTTCCTAAGAATGTAATAACTCCCTAGAGTTATTGGCAACTTGACTCCCCAACTAGTAAAAGTTGAGAATCACTTGATTTCCTTGCATGCAGGTGGCGTGCCGAATACCGTTAAAAAGGTCTCAACGAGGGTTACAACTTTGCTGTAGACCTCATCTCAATCAGAGGTCTACACAAAGTTATGTGCCCCCAAATGTCACACGAGTCTCAATTGTGAGAATTTCGAAACTCCCACTTGGAAGTCCCAAAACAAAATGACATTTGGATGCTGGTTTCATGGCCAGGCACAAAGTATTTTATAATGGGGAAGGTGGTGGCTCCCCCAAGTCCAAATTATGATGAGTCTTATGAGTCCATGTTTGTCCGTGATTCATTTGTGCACCAAAGTGTTCTGATTATGCACTAACCAACTTGTTTAATTTGTGTAGGTCCATGTGAGTAAATGAATTACTTATCAATCTTCTTACTCCCATCTCGGAGCTCTAACACGCCCCTCTATCCCAAAGTGTTGTGAGCCAAGGAGCGTGCCCATGACATGCTCCCAACTCCTTCAAGGACTCAAATGCGAGTCCAAATAGAAAACAACGGAAGAGTACGGAGTCAAAACACACTCCCTAGCTCGTAGCACTTTGGAGGGGTAGAGGGGCGTGCTGGAACTCCGGGATGGGACTAGGAAGAATGAAAAGCATCAATTAGTCACATGGACTTACACAAAACCAACACAAAATGGTTAGTGCATAATTGGAACACCTTTGGTGCTAAAACAAATCACGAGCAACTCGGACTCACAAAACTCACCACGGCTCGAACTTGAGGGAAGCCACCACCTTCCCCCTTATAGTATATTTTGTGCCTTTCCAAGAGGCCCACATCCAAATGACATTTCGTCCCGGGACTCCCATTTGGGTGTTGCAACCCCACTTTGGGCTAAGTGTGAGGATGAAATTCACACTCCTAAAAGTGGGGACTTGGAGTCCTCCGGGACTCTCAAAAACTCAGAGCTTGATTATAGGGGTCAAAACACCTCGCATTGAGGTGTTCTTTATATCAATGGAAAGGTCTTGAAGTGTAGATGTCCAAAATGGCCTCGCTTAAGCCATTTGGACATCTACAGCCCAAGTTATGGGCAAAAGAAAGGCCGGGGGTCAAACTGGCAATTTGACTCCCAAACACTAAAAGTCGAGAATCGACCTCTTCCCAACGTCTGCAGAAGGATTGAGACAGGGCATTGGAAAGCTCTTGAGGAGAGTTACAACTTTGGTTTAAACCTCACTCTAATCAAAGGTTGGAGCCGGGAGATATGAGTTCCCAAAGCTCAGGGAGTCCAACCCAAGACAATTTCGGGACTCCTCCTTGGGAGTCCAAGGAAAAAGTGCCATTCGGATGTGGCTCCCGTGGAACAACGCAGAGAATACTATATGGGGGAAAGTGGTGGCTTCCCCCGAGTCTGGGCCATGGTGAGTCAAGTGAGTCCAAGGTCACCCATGGCTTGTCCCAACACCAAATGAATGCAGAATGAGTTCTAACCAACTTGTGGTTGGTTTTGGATGCAGGACCATGTAACAAGATAATTGTCCCTCTTCCTAGTCTAATTCCAGGACTTCTAGCACGCCCATTTTACCCCTTCTAATGCTGGAACTCGAGAGCGGCCCTCAAGTTCCAACTTTCCGCAATTCAACACACTTAAGCCCTCAAGTGGGTCTAATAGGGAACTTGGGAGCACGTCATTGGGAGTCCCGAAATTCCCACAACTCAAACTCTTGCAACTTTGGGGGCCCATAATTGTACATGCAAACCTTGATTGAAATGAAATCTAAGGTAAAGTTCTAGCCCTCATCAAGTGACGCACTCCCAAGTCCCGTGGTGAACCCACTTGAGGGTTCACCAAAGTGTAGTTGCGGAAAGAAGGACTCGAAAGGCGCTCCCGGCTTCCAACTCTAGAAAGGGGTATAAGGTCAAGTTGGGAGCCCAGGGATTAGACTAGGAAGAAGGTTTAGTAGATCAAGCTTGAATCTGCATCAAAACAAACCACCCACGTGGTTAGTTCACATTCCGGGACACCCTTGGGTGTTGGGACAAGCCACAGGCACTTTGGACCACAAGACACACCACGGCCCGGACTCGGGGGAAGCCACCACCTTCCCCCATATAGTATTCTCTACGATGCCCCGCCGAGACTACATCCAAATGGCTCTTTTTCCCAGGACTCCCAAGTTGGAGTCCCGAAATTGTCCCGAAACTGTCCCGAAACTATCCCGAGTGGAGTCCCGGGACTTTGGGAGCTCATAACTCCCGACTTCCAGGTCTGATTGCGACGAGGTCTGAACCAAACTTGTAGCCCTCGTCGAGATCTTTCCAACGACGTATCGCACTCTCAATTCGGAGGTCGCGAAGAGGTCGATTCCCGACTTTTAGTGATCGGGAGTCAAATTGCCAGTTTGACTCCCGGCCCTTCTTTTGCCCATAACTTGGGCGACAGATGTCCAAATGGCCAATGCGAGGCCATTTTAGATATCTACGCTTCAAGACCTTTCCAACGACACCAAGAACACCTCAATGCGAGGTGTTTTGGGCCTTGCTGTCGAACTCTAAACATTCGGGAGTCCCGGAGGACTCCAAGTCCCCAACCTTGGAAGTGTTGGGATTCACCCCCACACTTGGCCAAAGTGGGGTTGTGACATCAAGAGCTTTCCAACAATATGTTGTGCGTCACCTGCACATAGGGAAATCAGGTCGATTCCCGACTTTTAGTGGTTGGGAGTCAAACTACCCATTCAACTCCTAGTTTTTCTTTTGGCCATAACTTGTGTTGTAGATGTCCAAATGGGTCATGCAAGCCCATTTTAGACATTTATGTTTCAATATTTTTTCAATGATATAAAGAACTCCTCAATCCATTAGGTTTTGACCCTTGCAATCGCTCTCTAAACATTCAAAAGTCCACTAGGACTCCGACTCCTAAAGTGGGAAGTTCCCTTGGGAGTGTGAAGGTCTATTCCCTCACATTCTCTTACACTCCTGGGAGCATGCGGTATGACTCCTGGGCTTCCTTCTTGGCCCGCAACCTTGCAACCCATTGCCTTGGTCGCAAACCCAAAGCTAGGTTGTGACAACCCAACTCCTTTTCCTTCTAATGTCTTCACCTTTAGACTCAAAGTTGAATCCATCAAGGAATTTGGGGTGGCATCGCCTTGAATTTATTTCACAATCTATGAATTCTACCAAACTAAAAGGGGCTTTGTAACAAACCCTTACATCATTTGGCCAATTCTTACTCATAGAAATAAGTTTTTCAAGGTTTTTAAGTTATAACTGACATTTTTTCAAATTAGTAATTATATGAATAATAAAAAATATTCTTTCAATTTCAATTTGGGAAATATAATCCCTAATATTTTTCTAGAAAAAAAGACCAACATAGATTCATGTTTTTTCCACCACTCTAAAAGGCACTTGATGTATTTTGCATCCATTTGAAATCTACGAAATATCATCAATTTTTTATTGAAAGGCTTTTTTATAAGTTCATTAGTGCTTATCACCATATCAAATATATCCAAACTATTGTCTTCATTAGAATTATTAACAAAGGAATTTTCAATTTTAAATAATGGATGTAAATGGTGATAAGATTTTAGGAGCAATATAGAATATAGAAATTTCCTATCAAACTTTGTAGCTATGGCCACCCCAAGTTCACGACCAATAAAGGAATTAGAGATGAATATCAAACTTTTAAATCTAGTATCTAACATTAAGGCTTGCATATTGTGAGTTTTTTTAAAATCAAATTTTGTGAAGAAGGAAATGAAAGAATCAATGACCCCAATACCTCCTTGTTCATGTATTTTTTGCAAAAACTCCCAACTCAATATCTAGATTATAATCATTAGCTTCAACCAAAACATCTAACACAAGAAGATTCACTACTACAAAATGTGGGTGTAGTTTAGTAGTCCTCGTTCACTAGACGAATGAATTCAGTACTTCCTCACTAGTCCTCATTCACTACAACTAGTGATTTCACTCAAAATCCATTGAAATTACTTAACATATAGGGACACCTTTTGTTGTAATGATTATTTGTTTCTTCTTTTAACTTAAGGTTCATGGACATTGTTGTTTGTAACGCATCATTTAACAACCAATGGCCTTTAGACTAATTTAAAATGCAAATAGTTACAATTGGTGACAAAATGTTTGCAATGATTTGTGATGTATGCCATATAAAGGGGAGGAGGTATAGAATTTGTGATTGGAAGCCTAATCTTCATGCTATAATACAAGAGAATAACCTTATGGAACTGAAATGTTCCTAAAACATTTAATAACCTTACTAATAAACTTGCACAAAAGAAATGTAAAGTTAAATGACCAAAACTAAGATTCAAAAAAGTGTAAAAAGTAAGATTCAATACAAAAAAAAAAAAAACTTGCATTCTAAAGCTTTTTCTCATTTGTGTACTTAATTTTATGGGTCTAGGCTTTGTAGTAATGTAAGTTTTCATCCATTCATGTCTACCTTTCTTTGATTTTTTAAGTTAGGTAATATATTTTTGCAAATTTGCTTGAGTTAATTTTATGGTAACATATTGAAGGTTGTTGAACATTTTTTCATCATAAATTGAATGTTGACAAGCCTTAAAGAAGGCATGTCTAAAACATGTGCCTAGGAAACTTTCAATCACATTCAACATTTCATATTAATTTTGAAACATCTATCATGCAATTGAGATTAACCCTTTAATGTTTAACATATGTAATTATTTTTTCATCAAGTTGTAATGTTGCAAAAACATTCTAAAGTTTTTCATAACACAACATATAATGCATAACTTGTGGGACCTACACATCAACTTTTGATTCATCAATAATACAAAATAAATACCCAAGTTGGAGAATTTCTTCCTTGGGGCATCCATTTAGCTCTTTGTTCATGCAATTTCTTCCCATATTATTTTTATTTCTCAAGTGAAAATTTGGAATTATTACCAATTTTTTAGCTTTTTCTTTATTTCTTTTTTCAATAAAAATTTCACTCTCATTTTCAAACATATCAACATTAACAACAACATTTGGCTCCATTTCACTTTAGTTTAACTTATTTTAAAATACCAGAATAAAGGAAACTATACATACACACACACACACACACACACAAAGTTTTAACTTAAAGAACATTTTTTGTAATTGATAGGTAATGATTGATCTTGTAAAAACACAACACATAAACACACAAAGCAAAAAAGGAAAGGAAAAAAAATGTTAATTGAATTGGAAAAGAAAATAAATTTATTTTGAAATGTTATGTAACAACTTCACCTCGTGCAACCAAGACTTAAAGCATGATGAAAAGTGCCCCAAAGTAACATCACAACGAGGAATGGTGAGGTCGGTTGGAGGCCTTGAGTTGTGCTTTCGATTAAGACTTGAGGCATCATGGGAGACTTTCTTCAAAAGTGAAAGTGAAATATGTGATAAACTTTAAGATTTTTCAATAGTTCTAATTTGTAAGTGTTGGGAAATTTCTTTTCCAACATTTTGAATGGACTCACATATGGGCCCAAGAACTTGTGGCTCAAACCTTCTAGCAATCGGAAATTTTTGATGTTCAACCACATTTCATCTCTTTCTTCAAAATTGACCTCTCATTGGGACTTGTCCATAGAATCCTTGTACCATTTATGTGTTTTTTCAAGATTGGCTTCAACCATCTCCCATAAGTGTCGCCTCTCTTCATCAAGTTGTGTGACCATTGGCACTTCTTCACTTGCATCACTTGGGAGTTACCCATGTGCAGCCCAAGTTGTAGGCACAATTGGTGAGTTGCCAGTCACCATTTGAAAGGAGGTGGCCTTTGTTGCTAAATGCTCTGAATTGTTGTAAGAAAATTTGGCCAACTCCAAATGGTCCACCCAATTTTGTTAATCTACTGCCGCATAATTCCTCAAAAATTGTTGGATAACCAAGTTCACTCTCTTGGTTTGTCCATCTGTTTGGGATCAAAATGAAGTGCTCATCTTGAGTTTCAACCCCATGCGCTTCCACAAGGCTTGCCAAAACTTGCTCTTGAACTTTGCATCTCAATTCGACACAATGTCCTTTGGGAAGCCATGATGTTTAAATACGTGCATGAAAAACAACCTTCCCGTCTCTTAGGTTGTGGCATTTTCTTTGGTGGGAATGAAATGTGTCATCTTGTTAAATCGCTCAACCACCACCATTATTGCATCAAATCCTTTTAATGGTGGCAAACTCACCATGAAATCCATGGACACATTTTCCCATGACCCTTTAAAAATTGGTAATGATCATAACAATCCTATTTTTTTATATTGAATATTTGATTTTTTTAGTAAGTTGAGTAAATCTTCATGTATTCTTTTGCATTATCGTTCAAATTAGGCCAATAGTAGGATTTTTTTTGGAATGTTGTGGTGCGCTTTGCACCACCATGGCCCACCAATGGCCCATCATGGCATTCCTTCAAGATCACATCCCTAAACTTCCCTTTCGAAACATAGAGCCGATTTTGCTTATACCACAATAGTTGATCTCGAAAGTGGAAATGTGGTTTGATTCCTTTTTGAATGTTTTGTTTTATTTCTTTGGCCAACCCATTGCAATGACTCACTACTCGAACTTGCTTTTGAAGTTTTCTTTCCCCCACATACACCATTTTAAATTGGTGTTTTCGACTTAGCGCATCGAGCACCATGTTTTCCTTCATGGGCTTATGTTGAATGTCCACATTGAAATAGGCCAATGTGTCGCAACCCTAGCCTTGGGTTGGCCACCAAAGCAAGGGTTTACGAAGGTGCAAGCCAAAAATGAAGCCCGAAAATCACATTTCATGTTCTTGGGAATGTGGGAAAGTGTGAAGGAATGAACCTCCACACTCCCAAGTGAGCTCCCACTTTGGGAGTTGGAGTTTCGATGGACTCCCAAAGGACTTTCAAATTTTTAGAGAATGATTGTAGGGGTCAAAACCCATTGGAATGAAGAGTTTATTATATCATTGGAAAGCTCTTGGAACGTAAATGTTTTAAATGAATTCACATGACCTATTTGGGCACTTAAAACACAAGTTATGGCCAAAAGAAGGACCAGAGTCAAATTGTCAATTTGACTTTTGATTATTAAACATCGGGAATTATCTCGATTTCTTTGTGTGCAGGTGGTGTGGCACATATTGTTGGAAAACTCTCAATAAGGTCTATAACTTTGTTTTAAACCTCATTTGAATCAAAGGTCTACACACAAAGTTATGGGCCTCCAAAGTCATGGAAGTCCCAATTTTGGGAATTTCGAGATTCCCACTTGGGAGTCCTGAGACAAAATGACATTTAGGTGTTAGCCATGTGGCCAGGCATAGAGAATACTATAAGGGGGAAGATGGTGGCTTCCCCCAAGTCAGGGCTGTGGTAAGTCTTGTGAGTTTGTGTTTACATGTGGCTCATCCATGTACCAAAAGTGTTCGAACTACGCACTAACCAACTTGTTGTTTAGTTTGTACATGTTCATTTAAATAATAGAATTGCTTGTCAATCTTCCTTATCCCCATCCTAGAGGTCCAACACGCCCTTCTACCCCCAAAGTGTTACGAGCCAGGGACCACGCCCTAATTCCTTCTCCTTCCATTGTCACCTTTGGACTCACACTTGAATCCATCAAAAAGCTTGGTGGTGTATCACAATGTGTCTTGCCATCTCACTTGTTTTGATGACAATTTTGGTTGAATGGCAAAATATTTCCAGGTGACATTATTGATCCACACCACCACATCTTTGGAGTGTATGTAATGGCCCTAAGTCTTGAAAAAATGTATCATGGCCCACATTTCCTTTTTATGTGTTGGCCACCTTCATTTTGTCTCACTCAACTTTTTACTTTCAAATGCCATCGACTTTCCATCTTGCACTAGGACTCCTCTTATCACGAAACTAAAGGCATCGTAGTGGATTTCAATTTTTTTGTCAAAGTCGAATAACTTTAACATAGGCGCTTTCACCAAAATGCCTGTCAAGGTTTCAAAGGCCTCATGGCATGCTTCATCCCATTCATAAATTTCGAATGATTTTTTCAAAATGTTTGTCAAAGGCGTGGCTATTTTTGCAAAGTTTTTGACAAACTTGCAATAATAGAACTCCAATCCTAAAAATGATCTTAAGGCCATAACCGACCTAGGTGGCTCCCAATCCAAAATTTCCTTTAACTTGTGATCATTCATCTTCAAGCCTTCTTGGGTGATCTTATGTCTAAAGAAATCCACTTCCGTCACCTCGAATTTGCATTTCTCGAACTTAGCGTATAACTTGTTTTCTCTCAACCTTTGAAACAGCTTTCAGAGATGTTCCACATGCTGTTCCATAAAATTGTTATAAACCAAAATGTCATCTATGTATATGACCACAAAGTCATCAAACCATTCTTGGAAAATGTCATTCATGAGAATGCAAAATGTGGTGGGTGAATTGGTGAGTCCGAAGTGCATCACCAAGAATTCATATGAGCCATACCTTGTGTGACAAGTGGTCTTTTCTTCATCCCCTTTTGCGATTCGAATTTGGTAATACCCTAAACGTAGGTGAATTCTACCAAACACTTGAACTTCTGAGAATGGATCAAACAAATCATTAATTCGAGGTAATGGGTATCAAGTATTCATTGTTGCCTTGTTGAGGCTCTATAATTCACACACATCTTCAATGTCTTGTCCTTCTTGTGAACAAAGAGGACAAGTGCCCCATATGGTGACTTGTTAGGTTTAATGTATCCCTTCGCAAGGAATTCCTCAAGTTGAACCTTGATTTCCTTCAATTCTTCATTCAATATTGGGCCTTGGCAAAAAATGCCACTTTCGATATCACCTTGATTGCATGGTTAACTCATCTTCTCGGGGGCAATTCATCAAACAACTCGTTGAGTGTCACATTTGGGAATTCATCCAAAACTCATTTAACGCATTTCAGAATACTCACCAAGTTAGTCCTTTGGCTCAAATTTGTCCAACACACGCATCACATACAACATGCCATAACCTCCCATGATTCCTTTTCCAAAGTTTTAAGCAAACATCAAGTGGATGGTCAATCCATTCACACTAGGCACTTCATATGCCTTCATTCGAACAATCCCATTTTTGGATGGGATTTTAACTAACCTATTGTGCCCATTTATGAGCACATTGTTGTGGGTGATGAATTCCATTCCTAGAATGCAATCCATCCCCCTTAAGGTGGAAACCAACAAATCCACCTTTCCTCTTCAATTCCCTAGTTGAAAAGGCATGTTTCTTGTTTGCAATGTGGTGGGATGGAGAACCTCATCCACAAAATGCACCTCAATGGGTCCCTTGAGATTCTCCAATTGGAGTTCCATTATTTCAGCACTTTTTTAGGTTATGAAGTTGTGGGAAACCCCTGTGTCCAAAAGACATAATTTTCACTTAGAACCTTTCCCTTGTAGGAAAATCAGGTGAATATGTTTACTTTGGGTTAGGTTCGTGGTAAGGGCAATTACTTTAGAGCCTCCATTCCTTGGTTTGGGTTTGGGGCAATCTTTGGAGTAATGTCCCATTTCATTGTAATTGAAGCATGTTCCTTTGGGCTTCTCACTAGCATCCCCCTTAGGTTGGCCTCGTTTAAAGGAACCCCCTTCTTGACAAAATTTCCTTTGGGTTTGAAACCCAAACCTTGGAATTGTTTAGGGTTTTCCCTTTTTGAGGTGTTTTGCCTTCAATTCCATTCCCCTTCATGGCGTGCCTTCTTGTGAAGGAATTTATTCTCCTTTTTGAACCCAAATTTTTCACCTCGTCCCACATGCGAAAGCCTTCCACTTTCATGATGGCCTTGGATAATGAGGTGGGCCACTTCTCCTCAAGCTTGTGCTTGGCCCAAGTAGGAATCCCCATCACAAAATGGCACACCCAGTCTAATTCATGCATGTGCTAAATTTCAAGCATGAGTTCAAAATATGCCCTCACGTATTGGCACAAGTTTTCATTTGTTGCATTCACAAGTTCATATAGTTTGCATCTTGAAATGTAATTAAAATTCTTTGGATTGAATTCCAACTTAATGCATTCTTTGAAGAATTCCCATGTGTAGCTGTGGGTCTTCCCTTCCTCTTGCCTCATAATCCTCCACCATGTGGAGGCATAGCCTTTTAAGTAACATTGGGCAAGTTTCACGACTGAATGCTACCCAACTTTGGTAGCATGAAGGTAGTCCTCCATTTCCACAAGCCAAACATCTACAACCTTTTGATCTCAAATCCCGTCAAAATTCTTAGTTTTAATAGGCTTCAATTGTACACCTTTTGATGATCCTCCCACTAGTAGAAAATGGCCATTTCGCAACTAGTCCTTGTGACTAATTTTTAGTTGCAAGCGATAATGAATTTTGGATGAAAAAAAAAGTCAACAAAATACGCCTTCATCCTTTGACTTGTCATATATGTATTGTCGCTTGCAACTAGGATCCAACTTTTTTGGTGAACAATGAGAACAAATTATGTGTTGCCACATGTTCCAACTCTTAATAATTAAAATTTTATTTTAATTTTTTTGAAATAATCCAAGACATTTAATTTTTATGCTTAGATGGTTTAGATTGTGACACATGGTGCAATATAAATTTGCCA
>Ga0209208_10010154_pt1 | contig 12266 bp, 14 predicted proteins | sample S1TSphfallax_3_FD_187694 | JGI IMG/M metagenome (GOLD analysis project Ga0209208, IMG submission 187694) | Host-associated microbial communities from peat moss isolated from Minnesota, USA - S1T2_Fd - Sphagnum fallax MG (SPAdes) (version 2) | ecosystem: Host-associated > Plants > Peat moss >...
CCCTTTTTTTTGGTCTTACTTTGATTTTATCATTTTTTTTTGGTATTGTTTTGAATATTTTTTGAAACTGTTTTGTGAATAATTCATGGTATAGGATCACCTTATGTATGTAATTGAAATGGAATTCTGGATTAATGTTTAAATTTCTTCATGTATACATACAACAATGATTTTAATATAATATGAGAACATTTAAAGAATTTTTAAACGAATTAAATTATTTAAAAATATTCAAAATCCTTTTAAAAACATTTGTAACCATTTTTTTCGTTGTTTAAATACTTGTAAAGTGATTTGAAAATATTTTTAAATGAATTTTTTTGGAAATTAGAAAAATAAGCCTTAACATAATAACATTTTTTCAATATTTTAAAACAATCTTTATAGAATATTATAAGCATATTTCAAATTAAACAATCACTTTTAAACAATAAAAAGGTAGGTAAAAGTCCTTTATTATGAATTCTATTTTGTGTTTTAAGAAAAAGTTTTTACACTAATTTGCTTTCCTTTTAATTTATTTTTAAAAAAATTGGTTTTTATTTACTTCATTTAAAAAAAAAATTATTTGTGTTCTTCTTAAAAGTTTTCAGTTTGTTTGATTCATCTGTAATTTTAGTTTTTAACCTTTTTTTTGCTTTTTATGTTTAATTTCATTATTTGAATATTTTATTCCCATAAACTAATGATTAACATTGCTTTTTTTTTTTGGGTGTGAGATGTGTGGCTAAACATTTGTTTGAATATCTTGCATTTTCATACTAACTACATATTACATCATGACCAATAGGCAAAATAAACGCAAGCGAAACTTTTTTTTATTCTTTGCAATTTGCATGTAAATGTTATGTTTGTCATCTTTTTAATTTGTTTAAATATAGTAGATAGTAGTTTGTATTTTTGTTTATTTTTACTTGGGTTTTTAATCCTTGTTTGTTAATAATGTTTTGTGGAATATGGAATAATCCAATTAAAACAAAAAAAACTATAACAATATGAAACATTTGAATATTTATGAATGAAATAGATGTGGAAGAAAAAAATAGATTAAAAAAAAAAAATCAAGCTCATAGACATAATTAAATGGAGAACCATAAAATGAAAAAATAACCCCAAAAAAAAGAAATATACACTTTTTAAAAAGGAAACCATGGAGACTTTATAAGAGAAATGCATTGTGTTGATCATCATATTGAATCCATGATAATAGAAAGGTGGATGGTAAGATTCCTCAAGTTCAAAATTGTTTCTTTTGTTCCAAAAATTTAGTTTATCCTTCAAATCCAAAAATGCAATTAAGGAAAGGTATAATAAATTATTAAAAGACCAATCGAAAAATGACATTAAAAACCCATGTGGATGCAAACCACTTAACTGCCATTTTTTTTTGAAAAATAATAAATAGTTTGTCAAAAAAAAGAGAGCAGAAATGTAATTTTAAAAAAAGAAAAAAAAGGTACACTTGGAAAATACATTCCCAAAATGAGGGGTTGGACTTGGTTGCCATCTTATCATAGGCTCATTATTTTTGGGAACACCCCCCACCTCGGGGTTTCAATGTTAAGTTAACCCCTCATTTTGGTAATGACCTATGGGCTTTACCTTATGTGAAAATTCACCAATTTTGTTTAATAACATATCATGGTGGTTGTTGGCCTTCATAATAAAGGAATGAATTCTAGAAATGATGATAATCAAAATTAATTTAGGTGAAACAAGTATAGGATTCATTAATGGTGATCACCATGACAATTTTAAACATCATCCATTTAATAATTATAAAATACAATTATGAAAGCATTTCATAACTACCTAATTATCTCCCTCCTTTCACCAACCCATCTACATGGATACGAATAAGCAAATTAACATGTGCCTTTTCATGACCAAATTTTCATAATTTGGTTGAGTTCAATTTGATTTGAATTGCAATCAAATTGAATTTAAATGAATTCAACCAAAATTATATTCAATTTGATTTTATTTAACCAAATTCAATTCAATTGAAATTTCAATAGGAGCATTACCCTAGTTATGGAATTCAAAGGAAAAGAATTTTGTATTTAGTTCAATTCCCTTGAATTTAGGAATTTGAATCTAAATTCAATTTGAAACTTGCATTGTGCAAATTCTTTCAAATGGAACTTCATTTGCACAAAAACAACTCATTTTTTCTTCAATTCATTGTCACTAGGGTTGTGTAGTGTGGAGCCCAAGTGGGATTGGGCGGGGGGGAGAAGACGTACCACCATTCGTGGCAAGCAGCCGTTCAGTGAAGAACGGCCATGTCCCCTGGCGCGGTTGTGGGCATACATCGATGCAGGAGCTCAGTAGCTTCACACCCGGACTCCATTACCCGAAATGACGTTTTTCTCTTCCAAAACGCTCTTCGCACGCATAGAGAGAAAGAAAAAGAGCTAAGAGAAACCGACAACATTTTGGTTCATTTCTGCTGCTCGCGTTTTCCTGTGCAAACCAGACAAAATTTGAAACCAAATTGTAAGCGCAGCGCATAACAACGCCGGAAAGAAAAGAATCTGTCAAGAAGTCGACAATCGGAAATAGCAAGTTTGATTACTGCCGTGAATTGGAGGTCTCTCGGAGAGCGGTTCACGTGAAAGTACCAGGAGGACAAGCACCAGATGAAGATGGAAGAAGCGTTCAATGGCTGCCTTTTGGTCCAACTGTAAATTGAACACAATAACGACATCCTGAGCGAAGACAAGAATCCTCCTATAGATTGGAAAATTTCGAGAAATTCTTCGCTCTTGGGAGATGGGATTTGTGTAGCCTGCAGGTAAGGAAGAAAGCGTTAATAAGTCAAGGGGAGAAATCTGGGAAAATTTGAGAGAGAAAAAAAGGCATGATGAGCATTCCACAGATAATGACAAACATGCTGGACAGTTTGAGAGAGACAGACAGAGAGGGAAAAAAAATTCTGCCAAAACTGAAAGAATGTCGAGATCCCGCGTGTGTTGAAAAGGATATTGTGTGCTTAGGAAAGTACTAGAGAATGAATCGTGTGTGGTCGTCGCAAGTCTAAAGAACTGGAGAAACTTGAAGTTCCATTAAACAGGGAAGAATGTAGGTGTGGAAGTTGTTCTGAACAAGAGTGGGAGAAAGAGGGCAAGAGGGGACTGTCTTACAAATCGAGTCCAGAAAGCACACCAGAAGACGCAAACGAAGATGATGCACTTGTTTCTCCGAGAACGAACCTTCACGAGGCAATTGTTTCTCCGAGAACGAAGACAAGCCAATTGTTTCTCCTATGTAGCTATCTGCAGTGAATGCAGTTTGGCACCCTGAAGAGATAGAAATGCAACGGAGAGATTTGTGTTCAGACAAGTAGAGAGATGGAAACGTGAGGATTGAAAAGGAACCTGGTGGCAAAGTGACCGGACCATGCCTTGACAGTTTGTACAGGAAAGAAGATAGCATACAAGCAAATGGCAGACGATGTTCTGAACTCGTCAAACATAGTCTGAACAATGGCCATCTGTTGCAAGGAACAAGACTTGGAGTTGAATGCTAAGCTTTCTTTCCAATTGTGATCCTTCCTGACCCTTCTTAGAGAATGGACATGCGATTGTATGTTTCCTGCTTCATCCCGAGCATCAAACAAACGCTAATGCGCATTGTTCACACTCGATCGGATTCTACCGTTCTCGAAGCCAGAGATGAGGTTCTAGAAGCACTGGGAGTGGGAGAGAAAAAAGTGCTTCAGAGCTTAGGTATGGAACAGAAAGAGTACTTGTTTTCCGGAACGCAAGTGTATAGTGAGGTCATGCAGTCGAATGTGACGGATCATGCGTTGCGTCTTGTGGATCAACATCGTCTCCATCCCTGCCACACGCTACAGGAAGAATTTCTGCGACACGAGCACCGCAATCCAAAACCCTCTGATATTTTCAAACTCAGGCTACATCTTCCGAAGACGGAGTATGAAGAAGAGTCGGCTGATGATGATGATGATGTCTACTCTCCCACCGCCGCTGCTCCTCCTCCTCATCAGCAACAGAAGAAGCGGAGTTTGGTTCATGAAATGCAGTGTGACGCAGGTGATCGCTTCGTGATCCTTACCACACTTGTTCCTGCTCCTCTTTCCCACCACCAGCTTCCATATTCATTCAACATTTTTGTTTCTGGCATTGTCCGGATTCGTGGGTAACAACTACAAACGTTCTGATTTTAATTTCCTGAAAACAATGTAATTGCAGCGATAAAGAAGGCGAAGATCCTTCCTGGGAGCATGGTGATCTCCGTCAGAAGTCTCAAGGCTCATTTGAAGACAGCGGATCCGTTGTCTTGTCCAGAATGGATGGAGCTTAATCTTCCCGTGGCAGACATTGCGCAATGGGCCTGTTCAGACAACCGGTTCGCCGCAAACAACGGACGCTTCGCTTACATGGGGAGGAGGGAGTACGGAGATTTGAGAGATTTGATTTCGCAGCTGCTTGCAGAAACAGAGCGTAGTACTACCATGTGTGAGACAACCCCTCGAGCTTATGAGATGGTCAAGGCGCCCGAGGAATACAATGCGATTATCGGGAATATTTTGGTTGTAGGTCCCGTAGGATCGGGGAAGAGCCATGTCCTAGCAGCAGCAGCATCAGACTTTACAGAGGAGTTTCAAACACAAGAGGAGGAGCCCGGACAGAAGAGAAGAAGGAGACGGCGTGTGGTTACCATCATGGATTGTGCGTTGTTGAAGCAGGATCGTGCATTTCGGATCCTTCGAGATGCCCTCTTTGTTGCTTTCGGGGACGACGATCAGAACATACAATTGTTGAGCACCTGCAGTAATGAAGAAGACTTGGTCCATTTCTGTGAAGGTACAGAGGATCATCTCCTCTGGTTGCTGGATCAATGGGAATGTGTGAAAGGTTGTGGTGATACAACAAGACTGCAATCTCTTCTGTTCCGTCTCTGTTGCCATCACAGTATGGTGAGAGTGGCATCAACCACTTGTGACATTGTGCAGTATGTGTTCCATTCAGGCCAACCTCCTGCAAAGATTTTCTTTTGGGATGATTGCCTTAATGTAAATCCACCTCCATCTCCTGGAACCTTATTCTGTTTCTGTGGACCCTAAACTTTTCACCCCAATCACAGCCAGCTGAAAACTTTCCTCCTAAACTTTTCCAGCACAAAAAGCATGAAAATTGATAAGCTACACTGTTGTGTTACCTAGCACCACACCAGTAGCGAGTTATTTTGTTGCAAAGCAATTGCGCACTCCTTTCAGACTGTTAGCACAAGAGCTTGTCTCTTGAAACTTGCACTGTAGCATAGTTGAACACTTGAAATGCACACTCAACAGCATCAATTCTGTATTGTTGATGGCAGAGTGAGGAGTTGGAGTGCTGGGGCAAATGGAAATTTGTAGCTTCAATCACAGATTGTGACAAGGCAGTGGATGTTCTTGATGACAAGGAATTGCAATACTTGCTGGATATGACTGGAAGGCTTCCGGGGTTTTTGTCAGCATGGTGTGATGCATTGAAGGAAACTGTTCAGTATACGTCAGGAGGAAAATTCTCCTTTGATGATGGGATGGCCATTCTGCAAGCTCAAGCTGCTGTTGAGAAGATGAGAGATGACATGGAAAGTATGTTTGAGTGTGCAATTGTGATGGGCAAATTGTCAAAGCTGATAGACGGGGTCTGTAAGTACTTGTTCGGGGCTCCCATGAACAAACCTTTGAAAGATATTGATAGCCGATACTTTCATGTTGTGGATGGAAGGGGTGCTCTGTCTTGTGGATTGGTGGGGTATGAATTGGCTCGTTTGGTCCACAAACACAAGGAAAGCAACAGGTTCTTTGAAGTACCTTGCATCAAGGCCATCAAAATGGAATTTGGAGCAAAAGTTGTGAAGCATCCTGTTCTAGGAGGATTGCTGGTGGAAAGGGCTATCATTGGACTCATTGCAGATGGCAGGTCATTGGTACTAGCTGTTGGAAAAATGACCAAGTTGTGTCCAACTGTGATTCTGCTTCAGGAAGGTGTGGATCATTCAGTAGTGGAAGATCTGCACAAGGAGTTTATCAAAGATGGCAAGGAAGAGGCTCTTTTCATGTTTCTGACTCTTTCAGCAGCATACAAAGCAGTGGATACAGTCCTCTTAAAATTCCAGCGTGAAGCAAAAGGTTGTCATTTATACATCGCAGGCCTGCAAGTGACCATAGGGAAACTACCCAAGCATCGTCTCTGCCGCAAAATCTTCATGACAAGAAAGTGTTTGAAGTGGGTGCCAACAGCACTAAATGCGGAGGAAGATGTGTCTTGGTGCATGAACTGGATCACCCCTGAAGTGGAGATTGCTAATTATCCAGGAAAGTTCACCAAAGACTTGGGTGTATATCAGATGCAGAGCCGCTGCAGCATCTGCAAGGGTAATGAGGTAGATTGCCTTGAGGTGTTCACTACCTTCAGGCAACTTGACACAAGATTAGGCTTTTTGGATGCTGTCAGATTCAATCTATAATCATTGTTGCAACTACAAAACCAGAAATGGCACCATCCAGGTTAGCAAATGCCTCCTATAATTGGGTCAAGGAGCACACAATAGGGAGATGAGAAGTCCACAATCATCTGCAAAGCAAAGATGCTCTTGGGTTTCTATATGTGTTACTGTGATGAATGCATGTCAACTTCACAACACTATTTTGTCGCTGTTGAATTCACTTTCATCTCCGATTCCATGAGAGCAGCAGTCTGCCCTTTCTGCTCTATCTTGATCTCAGCAGCAATTTCATGAATGGAATCATGCCTGCAACTTTGCAAAATGCTGCTCACCAAACTATGCTCAAACTTGCATCATAGCATGCAGAGTGGTAAAAACCAATAAAAAACTGGAAACTGCACTGCACTCCTTGTGATTCCCAGTGAGCACTTCTTTACTAAATCTGTGTTTATGCCATCCTCACTTGGGACATAGGACTTGTTTTCGTTTTTCTTCATTGAGAACTTTGCATGAATGAAGGACATGATCATTCATTTTCTACAGCAGTTGGAAATGGTGTTTCAGTGACAAAGTACTGATTGATGATAGAACTTAGGCCATAGCATGTCCAAGTGTCCCTCTGTGATGGGTGAGTTCAATACCATTGCAAGGCTGTTACTGAACCTCCCAATTACAGCTTCTTGTATTTGACCTCATCCCACTTGTACAGGTGATTGCATGAGCTAAGGGATGGGGAACCACCCCTCACTTGTGAAGCTAGAATCAAGATTGCATCAAGGGACTGCATCAGGGCTTGCACGTCTCTATCAGGCTGCTGACCTCAAGTGATTCATTATAATTGGAAGTCAACTACATGCTACTTACTCAAGACCATGAGGCTTGCATATCAGATTATGTTCTTGCCAAGCTCCTCCAGTGCTTGATAGCTACATATTGAGCAGGAAATCTCAGAGAGTGCACTGGGATACATGGCACCGGAGATCATCTGCTCGGAATAACACTGAGAAGTGTGATATCTATGTCTTTGGTGTTTTGCTCTTGGAGCTTTGGTACAGGAACCAGGCAAGTGGAGTACATTGAAGACAATTGTACTGTTGTATGATCATATCCAAGCATTGCTGGGCAAAGACCATCTCCTGTCATTGATTGAATCAAAGCTGCACAAAAGTGCCCAAGATTATGACTTCACTGCCAGTGATCAAGTAAGGCTTGATTTGCACCTCACAAGGACCCTCTAATTGTCCATCCATGGCTGAAGTTCTCCAGATTTTGGAGCTCAGTGTTCCATTTGCATTTCAATAATCCAGCAGTCCTAATCAACACAATATTCACAGTATTCACCACCATTTGCCTGACTGTAGGCTGTAGCAGGCCATCCACCTAGTCTGGGTGTGCCCGCACCTCAAGTAGTTAGATGACCTGCTATAATCTGTAGCCAGGCAAAAGGTAACTGATAACTTACCCAGTCCATAGCATTCAAGAAGAAAGTTGTGAATACAAAATTGACAGATCACAGCAAGAATATCAAATGCATATACCACCAGTTCTTTGAGGAGGACTCCCTACTATGCAATCAGATATCATACAAAGCACATTTATTGGAGGATAAATTGTTGCTCTTCAGAAACAAAGATGCCAAACAGTAGTATAGTTTGGCACTCACTTGCTACATTTAACCTTAAGCTCTAGTGTGCTCCATAAATTGCTTACATTGTGTTTGTATCATTTCTTCTTCTCCTTGTAAACTATGTGCTGGATATTACTCAGTTAACATGAAGTTTGAACCATTAGGAATCCACAAATAAAATATGAAGGGTTGGCTAGAAAATAATGTTTCGTCAAACTTCTTTGTCTGTCAACAAATCTTTTTCTCATTGCTGTTGCATTTAACACTGTTTCTGTAGAAACTATCCTGACTCTGGCAGCATTCCAAGAACTACTCCTAATGTATAAAGCATGGAAAAAGTGTGCCTTGAATCTGTTCATGTGTTTGAACTGTGAGATAAAAGACCTTGATCCTCAATATGTCTTCAATTGTCCTTCAGTTTTAGTACCCTGCCATGTCTCAAATCCTTTTTCCTAGTGATGGAGGTCATCATGGAAAGAACTGAGATGACTCTAGTATGGGTTAGGCACTACTGAGAGACAGCATTGAAAAACAAGTAGCTCTTAATACTGTGTGTCAGTATGTGTATTCAGGAAGGGAAACCACATAGATAGTGTGAGACAAAATAGTGAAATACATCTTAGTTTCTCGCTGCAAAGACAGTTTCCATCCCCTGTTACACAAAATAAGCAAAAACAATTCTTCGGGCTGCAACAAAACTTCAAGCCTGTGCAACAAAGACAACTGAGCAACAAATCCGTCCATCAAGATGACTTTGATCCCATGTTACACCTAACACTGAGCAACACATTTGTTTGAGATCCTATTGTGAGGTCATTTCTGTAAAATGGGAATGGATGTATGACAATCAGGCGTAAAAATACAAAAATCAGGTACTTTAGAAGAGATAAGTAGACAAAGAACAACAACCCATGGTAGAAAACATTTCTGACCATACATGAAAGTTACTGGTTAGCAAATAGACTTAATAGTGAAGCCCACAAATTGATGGCAAGGGACAAATGTTGTTTATAAGAAAAAACTATGCACAAACTATTCAGAAAGTCTGTTAAGAAAGAATGAGGGTTCTTCATGGTACATGGATTATTCTATTGTGACTGATAATGTGGTATTCAGATTTAGAGAGCCTTAGAACAGGTCCAATATCCTTGTGGCCACAGCAGATCATTGTGAACTTGGATCAGCCACCAATCCTTTGATGCAGTCATTGTCTTCTTCATTTCTCTTTCTTGGACCCTTAGTTTAATTCCTCTCCTCCAAGTTGCATTTGGGCAATATATACGACCTGAGAAATGGATTAAGGAGCTCTGGTTTCAACAAGAAGAAGGCGCCTGTAAGGCTTCCCATGGATGTCGGCCTTGATATGCCTGGGCACCTGTCGAATTTGGTTGAAGAGATTAAGCTCATCCTCAAGGAGCCCAAAGTTGGCATCCACATCACCAATTTGAGATACCTTCACATTTGAAAATCCTAAGTGTGGCAACAGTTCTTCAGGCCAATCACTGTGGAAATAGAAATGAGTGTCCAACTCCCGAGCCATATGAGTGGAGGACTCATTCATGAAATCAGCAAGCAAGATGGTCTCATTCTTGCAATTGAGAGAGATACACTTCAAAGTCTCCTTGGCATCAAATTCATGCAGATAGTACAAGAAGCCTTCCAACATCCAAACAGTCGGCCAATCCTGGTTGAATCCAGCATTGACAAGTCTCAGGAACCAATCCTGAGAGGCTACATCAGCTGCAACTCTTTGGATGCTCTTTGCATGCAGTTCCGGCAACATTTGTCCACCGTCAACCAGAGCCTGTAGGAGAGACTCTTTCAGTTGCACCACTTTAAGAAAATCCACCTCAAACACAGAGCATTCCTTCAATGAGCTCATGCGATATGCTCGGGCATCCATTCCTGCACATGTGTATTGTATGATTTAGTACTCAGACGCTGCCGCACCTGAACCTTGTTCAGGGAAAAACTTGCGTGTCACAGACTAACTTCCCCCCAGTGCAAGAACAGTGCAAATTGGTACCTATCACAGCCTAAAACTCTCTCTCTCTCTCTCTCTCTCTCTCTCCATAAATTTATTTGGAAATACATCTCCATCATGCACTTGACATGTGTGAGCAAGAAGAGGGAAGATGGAAGAAGAAGAGGGGAGGAGGAGGAGACACATACCAGCACCCAGAAGCACCACTTGAGGAGTGCAATAGGGAGGGAAACGGTTCAAAGCTTGCGACAAGCGAGAATCAAACCATAGCGTACGCACGGCCAGCATAACTCCAGGCACTTCTCTGGCATTGCTTTGCCAGTCTTTTTTCATCTTCTCTTGTAAGCTGCTCAGAAACGAATCCCCCGCAAGCACTTCCGCTAAAGGATCGTGAATGACATGGTTCCATAGAGCTCGCCCCGCCGCCGTCTGACATGCACTTCTCTCTACCACATCCCGTTGCGGATCAAGCGTTCTGTGTAGCTCCCGAATTGCACTCCAAGGCTTCCCCGGACGGAATTCCCTAATCCCGAATTCGCAGCTCAAATTATTGAAAGGGACGTTGGCGAATTTTTCATTGACCACCGAGTCTTCTTCTTCTTCTTCTTCTTCTTGTGTGTGTGCAGCACTATCATCATGATCATCATCATCAAGAGCGGAGGATACTAGTTCTACACCACCTTCAACAACGTCCTTCGCGGGCATCATTATCGCATCTTGTTGCTCCGATCGACCGTCAGAGACTACTTCTTCACTACTATTATGGCCTTTAGATTGGACGTCCAGGAGGGCACTCATGTTCTCCAGCGCGTGGACCTTCTTCGTCTTCTTCGCTCCCAGTAGAGTCCGCTGGGACCGCGGCATCAATGACATCGGCGATCCTGCTACTGCGCCACTCGTACTCTGCAGCAGCTGCAATGCGCTTACCAAAACCAACTTATACTGCGGAATTATTGCTTCAAGCTCCTCCTCCTCCTCCTCCGCACTAAAAATCCCTTCCTCTACAGTTACCCGCGAGAGCTGTTCCTCCGAGCTCGTTTGCTCCTCTGCTCCAAACTACCAATCCCAAACCGTTGTGACAATATTACACTCGTTCAAGCTCTTAAAAAACCTCCCACTGCCCCAACCAACTCCTCTCAAAACCTTAATACAAGAATCATTTTGCCACTCACCACCCACCCATAGCAACAAAGGGTATACTTTCTTTCACACATGCCTTCAGCAATCATGTAAATTGTTCTTGCAAAATTGTTCTTCTTCTTATTCTGCCAGCTAATCCAAACTTCGTAAAACAAACTTGAACACTCCTCGGACGCCTCGTCCCACCTCCACCCACCACTACTCTGCAAAATAAAACCGTCACTCAATAATCTTGACGCACTAAGCAAACCCCACTCCCTCACTCACTCACTCACTTCTGAGGAAAAAAATCATTCACAATTTTTTTTCAAATTTCAACCCACTTCTCATTTCATCTCTTCTTGTGTAATCGCTGGATGCCGTGACACTAAAACATTCAGACCATCCCAGCTCCATCTTCTTGATCAATAAGTAAAAGCTCACAGGAAAACTGAAGAAAAAGGGAGTTGTAACAACTCCACAATGCAACCTTTGTGAACCCAATCGATAGAACTCCAAGCATTCAATGGCACAGGATTAGATTGCACACTTAAAGTTGTCGACGAAATTGCGATCTGCAATGACGCGCCGCAGCAGCGGCGGGAGGAGGGAGAAGCTGCCGCCATGGACACAACAGCAACAAAGCGCAGCAGCAGCAGCAGCGCTTGGACAAATGGTGGCCACGACGAATCTACGCCTTTTGGAACATTTCAGAACCTGCAAAATACAATCTTGCTAATAACGTAGATTTGGGTATGCGAAAATCTTGTTCACATGCTTGCAGATGTGATCCCAGCCAGATAAGGTCATTAAAACAAAACAAAAAACCAAAAGAAAAGAAGAAAATAATGTGTTTTTTTTTGGTGGGGGGGGCAAGGTTATTATACCCAACCCAAACATACTAAGGACAATATTTTCCTTTGTAGAATTTGAGGCCATTATTATTGATTTGCTATGAAGCCCCAAACCCACATCATTCATTCATTCTTAGGAGAAAATTTTCTTTTTGAGTGCCCTATTTAAGGCCCTTATTGATTGCCATGAAGCCCCCCCCCCCCCCCCCCCCCCCCC
>Ga0209208_10010155_pt1 | contig 12266 bp, 6 predicted proteins | sample S1TSphfallax_3_FD_187694 | JGI IMG/M metagenome (GOLD analysis project Ga0209208, IMG submission 187694) | Host-associated microbial communities from peat moss isolated from Minnesota, USA - S1T2_Fd - Sphagnum fallax MG (SPAdes) (version 2) | ecosystem: Host-associated > Plants > Peat moss >...
TTGGTTTTTGACCTTTGATTTTGTGTGGAACATCATAAGATTTTTTTTCAAGCTTGTTTGTGAAAATTACAAAGCTCATGAAATCTATGTTCCAATTTGAGTTAAATTTAGATACTTCAATTCAAAGCTCAAGTGGGTTCGAATTTCTAGTTTGTCCAATTTCTATCTTCTAGGGCATGACTAGTTTTTGGAATGTTTATGTATGTTGAAATTAAAGGCATAGCTAAGTTTGGATTGATCCAATCTATCTAATTTCAATCCTCCGAAACATTATTGAATTTTTGGTGAATTTTCACTACTACAAAATGTGGGTGTAATTCATTAGTCCCCCGTTCACTAAATTAATGAATTCACTATTTTCCAACTAGTCCTCATTTACTAAGACTTGTGAATTCACTCAAAATCTAGTGAAATTGATTGGTGTACATGGACACCTTTTGTTGTAGTAATTTGGTGAATTTTTGGTGAATTTTTTCAATTATTGGGCAATTTGGTTTGAATTTATCAAAAGTCATTCATGAATATTCTAGTAATAAAAAACTCTTGAGGGCACCTCTAGGGGCATGATATTTCTTTCTTTCTTTTTTAGATTTTTTTATGTATGAGGAATGGGAGAGTTTAAACGTGGATCCAATCTACTCATCTTCCAAGGCCTTGTATGTTTTTTTCTCCCAAGGTTTGTGTTTGTGGAAATGCAAACTTCATATCCAAGTGTGTTTATTGTTTTTTATTGCATATTGTTGTGCACATGTTCCATATACCATGTACCTAGTTGATACGTATATGTCCATGATATGAAACATTGACATATCCACATACTCATACCATTTTGAATAATCCTTAAATTTTATTGGTGTCAATACCCCCTGGTATGCATATTTCATATATCCTCCACAATACCAGTACCTGCCTCGTATATAAATCTCAAATATTGGATGATACCAGCACCTGCATGATATGTCTAAAATCCAATACCAGTCCAACACTATTTGTTTCTCTCTACCTCCCTTTTGGTTGAACATAGGAGGAACGTCATCGGTGTATCAAAGGGATGCTATCGGTTTCATGGGTTGAGAAGAAAAGATTTATGAAAGGCACAAGTTCAAGAAAAGGAGAGGAGGGCTGGAGGTGTGTTCTTAGGGGTTCATCAAAAGGTTAAGAGGAGGTTGACGGGAAGAAAGGCTCCACTTGCTCATGGAAAGCTTACATGGTGGTCAGGGGTTAGTGAATTAGGAAAAGAAAGTGAGGAAAGTGTGAGTAAATAGTTGAAGAGGACAGGTTGAGGAGGTCAAAGTTATTAGCTTGAAAGGACCCCAACAAGGGCCGTCGGGTGCTTCGGTGTTGGTGACGAAGCGTGGATTATCAAAAGATTCAAAGGCCGGGGGAGAGGGGTTCAGTGAGTCAGGAGGGAGGAAGGGCGCTGGACGTGACGCGACTATCAGAAGATTCAAAGGGCGAGGTGGGTCAGTGAGTCAAGAGGAGGAAGGGTGTTGGGCGTGACATGTTGCGTGCCCAAATGTTGTCGCGACGCGTCCCCCAAGTGCTGCCGTGCTACACATGCCACACTGGTGACCTCGATTGAAGAGGCCAAGGGAGGTTAGGGGCACCCGGTTTACTCAGTTAGAAGGAAGAGAGGAGGATAACAGTCTAGGGTCCAGGACAGTAGGCGCATGTCCTTGGAAGTCATGAGAGCTCAGGAGGTCAAGCCTGACTGCGTGCAGTGCAAGGAGGTGGGATTGGTGCATAAAATGATCATTAGGGAAAGCAAAGGCTATTAAATCGTGTTATTAAATCAGGAGGAGGAACAGACATTGCTCCCATCGCTGCTCTCTCAGGTGTCAGTGACGAGGTCAGCAAACATCACTGTATTTGTGTGTGGAACTAACATGGAACTAATGGTGTACAAAATGAAACACATGTCATAAAATAACAATTTAAGCTAATACATACTTCATTTAGCATACCCAATCTATTTACATAGGCTATATATAATATTATTATACCTTTACTACTAATATTAAACCCATGCTAATTAAACCAAACTTAGCTAAACTAACTTAGGCTAAATTAATCAGGAGGTTAAATTAACATGGCTAAACTAAGTTTTTGTAAATATTGATAATATTTTAAATTATGTTATAATACCTATGGTTAGTATGTTACATTAACCTCTAAATGCCTTGGACTAAGCTAGCTATTAACATAGGCTCAATATAATATTATAATACAATTCATTATAATTCATCATATCTATGAAATTATTATTATAATTTTATGAGTTATATTCATATATTTATTGCTAGTAGGTTACACTAACTAACCTAAGCTATGTAATAATAATAAAATATAATTAATTACCTAATAAGGATTAAGTTTCATGTTTATAATGAATATATTATTATTATTGTCATCATTATTTTTAATAAATATTTTTTAGATTGATTATAATGCTATTAATTATTATTAGTATGCCTATGGCTAATAGGTTATACAAAGTAACTAAAGCTATGTAAAAATATCAAAATTTTATTAATTACTAATAAGGATTAGAATTAATATTAATAGTTATTATTATTTATTGCTATTATGTTACATTAATTGGCCTATAAATACCTTAACCTAGGTTAAATATTGACCAAAGTTAGCTATTAGCTTAAGTTATGTAATAATATTTTAACATTATTGATTACCAATTATTGTAACTATTCAAATTATATTATATTTATAATATATAATGTTTTACTAACCAATTATTATTATTATCATAATATTATAATATTATCACCTATTAATGCTTATTACTTATAATGTAAATAATATATATATAATAGGTAAACTAGGTTAGTATGGCATAGGTACCGTGTAATAGTTGCATGTAAGTTGCAACTACATTGGTTGCACTTGCAACTAATTTTTTTATCCCATATTTTTTGCCTTCCAAGTGTGCACACTATATAACTAGGTGCATTGGTTTTGTTCACAAATGCAATTTGCGATGAGCCAATGAAAGAGGTTCAACTTTAAATGCTAAACCCAAACACAAATTTGGATTATTTTTAACCTACCTAACTAACCTAGCCCTCCACAAGCAAATGCATAGTTGCCACATGGCTTGCTTTACCCATTATTTATTAAACATGTGTCAATATCTTATTGATTTTAAATTACATCTTGATTAATAATAATGAATAATGAAATAAGGTTCAAACTACCACATGTCTTCATCTCCTTGATGCACATGGCAAAATCTTGTCCACCTAACTTTCAATGGTCCAAATTTAATTTCATTTACTATTTTTTTTTAAAAGATTAAATTAAGGTTTGGGTGCCACATGTCACCATTTTGTTGCATGTGCAACTCCCTATGTAGAACAAATGGATGAAATGTATAATGACAATGCTTATACATGTCAAACATAAATTGTTGTGTGCAAGTACATGTTTACTGCAACTTGTCTTACAAAACTAGGGCAAAATCTAGTTGCATTTGTCACATGCAACTAATTTTCAGTTACATATTCCAGTTGTAAAAACCAAATTTTCTTCTAGAGATGGTTGATGTTTCCACACACATAACATGCTAAATTTCTTTGCAAGAAATCTTTGAATGCCAATTTGGTTTTAGTGCTCAATTTTAGTGCTAGAAATTTCTAAACACCAATTTGGTTTTGGTGCCCAATTTCCTTGCCATAATTTTTTCAACACCAATTTGGTTTTTGCTGATGAATGAATTTATTTGAGAAATGAAAGAACCCCATGGTAGTCGGTTGATGAGGGGGAAATGTGTTGTTGAAATGCTTGGTGTTTGTCCACTGATGGGTTAAGCTACTCCCATACCCTAATTTGAGATCAATCAATATTGATTTTCTACTGTTAAAAAATCTTGGATTTTGATTTTGGTTGTATTGGTTTTCTGGTGCAAAAAAACCTTACATTTTTATTCAAATTGTGTTGGGGTTTTTCCTTAAAATGAATCGTCAAATCAGATTGTAATTGTGTTGATTTTCTAGTGCAAAATAAAAGCTTTCAAACTTGATTATGGTTGTGTTGGTTTTTGGTAAAAAAAAAAAAACCTTCAAATTTGAAATTAATTATGTTGGTTTAGGGTGAAATATATAAACCATTATGGACACCATTTGAATTAGGACTCTAAAAAGATCTTGTTGTAAGCACCATATTAGAACCGCCCATATCTCCTTCCACACTTCCCATTCCTACTCCCATCCCCATTGCCAAGTTCCCACATGGCGTCCCTAGCACCATGACTGCACCCATTAGACCTAGCATTCCCATATTGGAAATGCCAATGATCAACCCTCCACCATTTCCCATCTACTTCCTTGTGGCATCAACATATGTTGCAACAACTACTACCTTTGCCACATGTTGCTACATAAATTGATGATGTTGCCACTATTATTGTTATAATTGTTGTTGTTGTGCTACACTTTAAAGCCATTATGCACCTTGTTAGTTCCAAAACAAAACCACTCAGATCACTATTAGATGACACACATCAATGTATATGCCTATTGTAATGAACACACTACATTGATTTCCAACTTGGACCACCATTTCTAAATTTGGGCCCCATCAAGAATATTAAGGAATATGCCCCATTTATGGTCTCTATTTCCAACAAAATATTCAATGGGTCCAATTTACCCCTAAGGTAGAATCCATAATTCAAAATGGAAATGTTGAATTTGCTCAGATAACACAATGTTGAACCTTGGTGGACATGAAATTCAAAGGTTTCATAAATAATATACCTCATATTGGATTGTAGTTGTGTTGCTTTTCTAGTGTATTAATAAAGCTCTAAATTTTAATTCTAGTTGTGTTGGTTTCCTGGTGCAAGAAAATGCCAAGTCAAATTAAAAGGAAGTTTTAATATTGGATGAACATTTAGGCCATTCATTTCCTTCATTGGTGTGGTGGGTTTAGAAATTGTTATAGGTTCTCAAATATTGACTAGGTTTTCAATGTGGGATGCTTGTCTTTTAAACTTTGTAGAGTTCCATTTGTTAGCTTTCTAGACTCATAATTGTAGATTGGTGTTTGGTATACATACAAAAAAACCTTTGCTTTCTCCTCTTTGTTTTTGTGTAGTGTGCATGCATTAATTCACTAATTGCAGTGAATTTAGATGAGGAAATGGTACTGACCTTTTGTGGGATATTTAAGCAAAATTTGCCTAATTTTTTTTTATTTTGTCATAATTTGCTCATAATGGTCTCACCCATGCAATTTTAAGGCCTATCAAGAAACAAACATTTCAATTGTAACATCTTTTGTGGAATTGTGAATAATTGTGGACATCTGATGGTCTTCCCCCAACTTTCTTTCAATAGATTGTGATCATCAACTAGATGATCCACATTCTTGTCTTTGGTTTAGTCTTGTTCCATTCAAGTTGGGATGGGATTTTTGAAAAAAAATGTCATTGTGTTTTAAGTTTTTCAAGGTGAAGTTGGTTTGAAAAACTCCACTTGAACAATTTCAATGTGTAACTATGATGGTAAAGGTTTATCCATTATAACTTCATTGCAAAATCTAAATATGTGAGGAAGAGGTTTTGTTTTCTATATCATTCCATTGTAGAATCTATATGTGTTAAAATCATTAAAGAAAACCATTGGGATTGTATGTTGTAATGTAATGTATCAATGTATCAATAATCAATGTATATTCACCTCTACTCTGCAAATTGCCAAAGATACTACATGTCAAGTTTTTTTCAGTTTTATGTGGGATCATATAACATAATTGGGAATTTGGAATGGAAATGGCATATTATTGAAGGGGGGAAAGAAGTTGCCCAATACAAAATACCATCTCAACTTCAACTTCTTCCTTATTTGCAATTGTGAATAACTAAGCATAATATGTCTCTTTTGTTACAATTTAGAAGGCGCCTAAAAATGTCCCATCCTAGGAAAACCTTTCCTATTGTTAAGGTCAAATATGTGTTTTATGTCTAAACAATAATTAGTAGTCAGATTTAGTTGACTTTAATGATGTTTGATGTTTTCAACATGCCATTTAATCTTTAATTTAAGCTTGGGTCTACATTTAACTCAAGTTAATGACATAATATGCTTGAGCTTTTTTAATATATTATATAGGGGTATAGTAGTTTTAATGTAATAGATTGATATAATATACTAGTTTATGATATAAATAAAGTTTAAAATAATAAAACATTAAAGCAAAGTTATTCATACCACCCCAATGAAATACCAATGGCCAATTGTAACTTGAAAGGCTGTTGTGAATGTATCAATGGCTACAAAATGTTGACAAATTTGAATGGATTTTTTCTTTTCCATTCCCAATTGACAAGCCACGTCCCACCTTCTAAGACATACCATAAGCCAAGTGCAGGATGTGCTTGTGGTTTGATCGGTCTTGGCATATTTTTCTCAAGTTTAACAACTTTGATTGTGGCTTTGTGGAGCACATCTTATCGTTCTTCAACCAACTTTAACTTCCTTTCGTCCTTGTCCATAACCTTTTCTACATTTGATGGAATTCCCTTGGGCAAGCTCATTTTCTTTTTTATTGGCAAGGGCTGTGCAAGTTGGGGCTAATGAAAAAAGCCACAATCTATCCCACCTATTAGCTTAAGGGAAGCCATGAAAGGTGTAGGTGTTAATAATGGAGGAGGGAAAACTACATCTTCTACAAATGTGACAAATTGTTTTTGCACTCCAATCACAACTAGAGGTGGGGGAAGTGGAATAGGAGTTGAAGATGGAGGAGGAGGTGGAATAAGATCAACTGAAGATGGAGGAGGTAGAATAGGATTAGCTGAAGATGGAAGAGGAAATGCAAATGGGGGAGGAGGTGGGGAAGGAGGAGGTGAAGATGGAGGGGGAAAAGGAAATGAAGATGGGATGGTCCAAAGACCCTTCCTTTAGGGAGATGTGAAGATATAAGGGGCACCACATGGGTGTGTTTCATACCCTTGGGTCTTTCAGTTGAAGCATCAAATTTGGCACTTTACACAATGCAAAAAATATTGAATCATTTTTAATCATCAATAAAAGGATGGTTTAACAATACATTTTATTTAATACACTGATACATTGATTCTAATACATTGATACATTGAAACTTACATTAGTTTGATACATTCATACGTAGTTTTATGCAATTGAAACAATATAATGACTATGCAGTGAACATTTCGCACCTTTGACTTTTTTTGGGGTTTTTACATGTTTTTTTTTCTTTGTAGACTTCATCCCATTGTCATCCAAGTTTTTCTCAAGTCTTTAGTTGATGGTTCATGTATTGATACATACAATTTGATGCATATTTACATAAAAATTGATGTGTACCACCTAATGCATAAAATTGTATACATTGATATCCATAGTTTGTTACATTGATACATATGTAATTTATAATCTCTAAAACTATGATAATTTACAAAATGAGGTTGATTTCACACCTTTGGAGGTTTCACGTGTTTTTTCATAACTATTTGTTTTGTGGCTTTCACCTTAAAGTTTGTATCCTCTTCACTTGTTGACTCTTGCATTGATACACAAAGTTTAATACATTGAAACATATAATGTTATAGATACAACGATACTTGATGCATTGATATCTCAATCTAATACATTGATGAACATGTAGTTTGTTATAATTGAAACAATAATAAAACAAAGTAAGGGAGAACTCACACCTTTTCTTTGCTTGATGATTCATGTAATTTCTTTGCATGGCTCCTATGGTTTCAAGCTCTCTTGGATCCTTTCTTCTTCCTAAAAGCTTATTCAAACATTGAAATATTTTTAGCTGTAACCTACATTTTTTTTTTCCTTGGCCAAACTCAAACGTAATATAAGGTTTCAACACAAGCTTGTTACCTTGTTCATCCAAGGCTTGATGACAACCTTGGATAATGTAATGATGATTGAGTTGGATTTTTTTGGAGGATGATACATTGCAATAACAACCCTCCAAGATGTTTCTTGTACCATTAAGTATTTTTTTCTTGTTAACATTGCATTTTTGTATCAATTGCTAGATTTATGTCCAACCTTTGTATGTAACTTCAATTGCCTTCCCATAAATCTTAATGGAAAGGGTAATTGATTCAGTATTTGACATCTTTGCAAAACCTGAAAAAAAAATCAACAAAAGTTATCAAATTTCTACATTGTCAAATTGTTATATAATGTATTAATACATTAATGCATTACGTATAACATTAATACATTGGTACACTATGTATATTAACACATTGATACACTTATACATTATGTAAAACAACCAAATATTAAACATTTAAACAATAAGGTGATACATTGAAACACACATGTTTGATAAAAACATTATGGAAATATAAACCAATTTGTGTACAACATAGAATTGCATGTAGATGAAATACTATGTAAACACAACAAATGACATTATAAAAACTTACAATTAAAGTAATAACACATTGCACAAACCATGGCTTTAAAAAAATAAAAAAATAAACATTGATAGATGATGAAAATACAATGAAAGATGACGACCAAAATGATCGTCTACAAAATGTTCCTTTCAAGGAACCGTGGTTCACTACACTATGATTGAATGGGCAATTCAAATATCAAATGTTATATGAGGATACAACAATGTGAGCATGTGTTGCCACATCAAATTTACAAAGTTGCATTATGGCATCGATCATAATGCACCAAAAAGACTAAACATGTACCTCCTCCTTAGCAAAGATGCACTTGGGGATAAATTTCAAGGTGTTCTGGATCAATGATCAACTCTCCAAAAAAATTCTAACTTTAGTGTCCTCCAACACTCCCTTCAAAATGAAAAATACAACATAAACCTTATTTCAATTATATGATCATTTCCATGTTGAACCAAAATAAACACAAGAAGAGTGTGCATTATCATAATAAAGTAATCGAATTGTCATCATCACACATAGTAGAGATTATAATTAATCCAATAGAATAACAAGACTTACCTTAGAGCATGGTCTCAAATGCACTTAACAATATCCCAATCTACTACCAGTCCATGTTTCAATCAAAACCATATTTCAATTTAACAAGAAGTTTTTGGTCAAAGTATCACAAAGGGGTGAAATTGCACATGTATGCATATCACATAAGTTTTGCACAAAAAAGGAAGGTGCAAGAACTTTGATCTTTCCCAATACCAATTGTTTACTTTAAGTAGGACTCGAATTTTGTCCATGGAAGTAACAAGTTTGGACAATGAAGGATAAGCCCACATACTTTGGTAGGGCTTCAATGATCACTTTAATTCACCAAATCAAAACTGCAACCCTCAATTATATTAGATTTACTCTTTAGACAACTACTCATGAACCTGTTTGTTGATTCTCTCAAGGTGCCCTCAAATTCTTTTAGTTGAAGACAAGCACTTAATATTAGTGTATCATGTTACATGTATGTATCAATGTATTATGTTACATGTTTGTATCAGTGTATTATGTTACATGTATGTATCAATGTATCAAATTAGTTGTATGTATCAATGAATTAGGTTACATTGTATGTATTATTATATGAGCCCCATAATGTGTATCATGAGTTGTGAAATATTTTTTGGTTTATTTGTGTGTTTTTCCTTGTAATGTGGATGTTGTGGAATAGTTCCAAAATTCTTATGAATTTGTGTGTGGCCTTATTAGCAATGCTTTACACAACTTAGTTCGAAATCAACAAGATGTGACCCAAATTGACAAAATCAAGATGTTGATGTTTTATGTTTCATATCAACATGCATTGACAACATTTGAGGTTGAATTGTCTAAGTGGGAGATGGAGGTGGCTCTAATGTGCATTAAAACTTTGCATACCATAGTAGTTCAATGGGAAAAAAAAACGGTCAATGGATTGAGGAGGCATCTTGGGACTGGAATCCAATGTGGCAAATACTTGCATATAATCAACACATTTTGAAGAAGATGCCAAAGTTCCATTGGGGCCATGATTGTAAGTAAATTATTTATTTTTGCATAAGTTTGGTTAGATATTACTTCCATCCCCTAATGCTAACCATGTTATCTTGCTTGTGTAGTTGCGGAGGCACAAATCATACAACAATTATTGGTTGGGCTTTAAATTCCAAAGATCCCACCACCTATGCTTATGTAATTACTGAAGTTTTATCTTTTTTCATTGTGGGAGGGGAAAAAGTTTCCTTATATGGCTTTTTAGTGGTTTGAAGGAGGAGAATTTGTAAAGATGGATGCAGTTTCCGCCCCATGCAAGTAACAAAATCTTACACCTTTTACTATCAGTGTATCATTGTGTCAATGTTTTATTGTATCACAGTGTCAATGTATTAGTGTATCAGGTAGTTGATGTTATTGATGTTTAAATGTATTAGGTAGTTACTATTTCAATGTGTCAATGTTTAAGTGTATCATTGTGTCAATGTTTCAATGTATTAAGGTGTCAATGTATCAATGTATTAAGTAGTTAATGTTTCAATGTAACAATGTTTTAATGTTATAGTGTGTCAATGTTTTAGTTGTGCATTGTGTGAATGTTGTAGTGTTACAATGGATTCATGTTGTAATATGTTAGTGTGGCGATGTATTGATGTATTATAATTGTTTGTCCATGCATTTAAGATGATTAAAAATTACCTTAGATGCCTTCCAAAGGGAAGGTCGATATGTTTTTGGGCAATCCATTACCAATCAAGATATCCATCACCTACAATGACATACATTTTATCTAATGAATGGGAAGGGAGAGGACGTAAATAATGAGATTTATAGTTAGTTACTAGCTTGTCAAGTGTGTGCCTTGGAGGATGTGGCCTTGTTTGATTTGAATTTATTCTATGGTTTATGGTAGACTTAAGCCAGTGATAAACGAGAGGAACACAAAGATAATGCCTTTTATTAATTCTTACATCATCGTGAAATCTTGGACATCCAATGGGTCCCCGTAACTATTGGTGAGTCTTTTCCAATGTGCATATGTAAAAAGAATTGTTTGATATGTTACATCTATGGTCTTAAAAAATATTAACAATGGTTTGTGATTTTACAAGTCGCCTTGTAACAATTTCTCTAGATGTTGAAATGTTGCACAATAACGTCCTTGGAGCTATTGAAGAAAGGCGATCTAGGGTGGATATTGAAGATAAAAAATAATGATATAATGCATTTGAGAAGGTGCTTGGGCTTCAAACTCCAATGCCTTTGGATGACAGTACTATGGTTGTTCACATAAGGTCAAATTCGCTAATTTTTACACATTAAAAAAATGGTACGCAATTGGGCCAAGATCAAACACCCTTGAGTGACTTACAATCACAAAACTTAGCAAAGGAATTGGATGCCAATGACTTATTAACCTTTTTCCCACAAGTATAATATATTTTTTAATCATATTGTTTTCTTAATGTTTCAGCCTTAATGTATCAAATGATATGTTGAGTGAGTTAATGTATTAGATAATATCTATGAAGCATGTGGATGCATCATCTTTAATTATTATTAACTTTATTTTCTTTGGAAAATGCAGAGTACTGAAAATGATTTAATTCATCAAGTATAAATTCTTCCTTCAAAATAGATTCAATATTTTTTTTTTCATGTGCATTTTGACTTTAATAATGTGTATTAATGTATCAACAATGGTCTTACATTGATATTTTATGCTCAAGATGTTCTTCAAAGACTGGGGCAATAAATCTTAATGTTGTGTTTTTTAAAAGACAACCACATTTTGAACTAAACATTACAAATTCAAAATTTGCCAAGTTTTGGAAACCTTGGGCTTGGTTGGGGGGTTCCATGATGGATTTCTTGAATTTTAGCCATTATTTTAATAGCCTTCAAAACATTCAAAAGGCAATATTTGTGGAAGTGCTTTGATCACCCCATCTTTGAAAAAAAAATGTTTTGGTATAGGGGGTGGTACTAGAGTACTAGAGTTGGAGGTCATCATGCAATGGGGCAAATTTCACCTATCATTGGGTGGAGGTGAAAACTAGATAAGACATTGTGGCAATACCTTATCATGGTGAAACACGTTGGAGTTTGCTTGTGTTGGAACCTTCCCACACCTTTCATTTTGACTCCAAGATTGGGGTACATGATTATTCAATACGTGACATTTTATTCAACGGATATGTGGGGCCTTGTTGTTGTTACTAGATGTCCATCTTGGTGATCCTACATTTAATGGATTGGTTGAAAAACCAATGTTGAATGTCCCCAACTTTACACAGGTTGGGAGTTGGGAGTGTGGATA
>Ga0209208_10010156_pt1 | contig 12264 bp, 12 predicted proteins | sample S1TSphfallax_3_FD_187694 | JGI IMG/M metagenome (GOLD analysis project Ga0209208, IMG submission 187694) | Host-associated microbial communities from peat moss isolated from Minnesota, USA - S1T2_Fd - Sphagnum fallax MG (SPAdes) (version 2) | ecosystem: Host-associated > Plants > Peat moss >...
TGGTTGGTGGCGATGTTGTGTGCAGCACTTAAGTAAGGTTTTCTTGATTGACATTTTGTATCTAACACATTTGTGAATTCTTCTAGTTCTAATTTGCATGCATTTTGCATCCCAAAGGTAGATTTAGCATTTATTAACAAGAGTTTTCAACCTAAAGTTCAGAACTTTCTCCAAACTGCAGGAAAGTGATGACACACTTTTGGAGGCAATTGAAAATTGACAAGAGTTCTTCAAAAACCAAAAAATTCCTCTTTTTTCTAAAGAAAGAATTTAAACAAGACCAGGCATCTGCAACAAAGTTTTCCAGTTTTGTGATTTTTTTTCCCTGAGTTTCCAGAATGCGAAACTATCGCCAAAAAACTAGTCATTGACTAAATACTAGACCATGATCTTCATCATGAATGCCAATGCCAACTGCCATTACTCCCACACTCACTTCATGAGCTCCTTACAGAAGGTGCAACTGGGCATATAATAATCTGCTCAAAACTCCAGTCAAAAGAATATACAAAAGACTGCATCCCAAGTTTCTGTTGCATATTTAGAAGCAACAGGAAGACTCAGTCATGATATTGGCTAGCACTCAGAAAAACTAGAGTTTGCCAATTCCCACAAGCCAGTTCAAGTAGACATAGATTATGAGAGTGAAAAAACCTTGCTTGGGGGGTTTCGGAGCTCTGAGGTATCAGCTAATTTGCCACTCACAGAAAATATAAGTGTCCAAGTCGAACGAGTTGGGCAGCTGCATTGGCTAAAGTGTTCAGCACCTTAAAAGGGATGAAGACACACCAAAGTAAACTGTCATCTTCCTGGATCCATTGACTAATTAATTAGGTGCAGAACACTAACCTTTGTGAAATGGTGGAGGCTGCAATACATAAGCCACCATGAGCAGCCACCACTTTTGTGGTGCAACAGACACAGCAAACTATTAGATCTGTAGGGCTCTCATACATGCAATACATAAGCCACCATGAGCAGAGACACATGGTGGTGCAAGAGACACAGCAAACTATTGGATCTGTAGGGCTCTCATACAGTACCCTTTCTGAACAAGAATCTAAACAAGTTCCTCCTATTCACTTTCAAACCATTTTGAAGTCCACACATTAAGATCACAAGAAAAGGACCACAAACATGACTTCCAGATAAAGCACAAAACAACAATAAGTTGAATAAAAAAAAGCTGTGGAGGGGTGGTCATACCCATCTGAATAGAAAATTGCCATCCAAATTTGGAAAGCCAATCCAACAATCATGCACTGAAGAAAAGATTGGTCTCATACTTTATTTCAAAGCTGGATCTTTGAACTTGAACAACCAACTGCTGCAGATCTTACCCTGAGACTTTCTCTACCTGTTCGTGAAATTTGAGAACCAAGGATGCAAATGGGATCCTGCAAGTACATTCCACATAGCTTTAGTCAACAAATTCAGGATCTTCAGGTGTGCTCTTGACATGTGCAAAGCTGCTGCAGTCTCATTGTGTCTGTTGTGTTGAGTGTCAGCAAGCAGACAACTAAGCTCCAATATAATGCACAAGCTGAAGGTTCTATACTTCGAACAACTTGATCAACAATCTGGAACTCTACATCCTTCCTTGCAATAATGAAGTTAGAACGTTCAACTCTCTTATGTATCTGTTCATCCTATAGCATATGTCAATACCTGAAATCCTCATCTAACATAAATGTTGTAATACTATGTTGGTGACTCTTTCAGTCACTTACACCAACATAGCTCTACAACTTTTTCTTCATTTACTCTTCCAATTGCAAAAACTGTGAAGAACCTAAGATACATGGAATATGAATGATCACTGAATCTACTCTTTCTAGCTGAACAGTCAGAAAACAGATTTTTGCTGAGAAATATGAATGCTCTTCACACTACTGTGCCTTGTGGTCAGGTTTTTGGTCTCAAAAAATACCTTCCACACTCCAGTAAGTAGCATGAAGTTAAGACTAAAAGTATGTGTCCTACTTTCTCACTTGAATAGGGTTTCAAAAACTGCAACAGGGAGCAAGAGCTTAACCCCCTGCAACTTCAACTTGCCAGATTTCCCAGTTCTACCTAATAGATTAGGCAAGAAAGGAAAAGTTATGTATTGAACAGCTTGCGAAATGTACCCTCCTTTTTGGCGGCCCCTTCTTTGGCTTGTTCAGCCAAAGCAAAGAGACGCTTGAGACCTGTGCTAGATGCAGCAGCAGCAGCAGCAGCAGACTGGGCCATGGCACCCCTGCCCAGTGCAGCTGCTCGGGCCATCATGGCCTCCCTGCTTGGCTGCCCAAATGCTACTGGTGACTGCGGTTGTGTTGATAATGGTGCCAACACAAGTTGCCCAGACGGCTGCACTGCAATGGGTGCTGGCAATCCTTCAGAACTCCTGTTGTTGAAGCGGTCCAGCAATGGCTGCTGCTCTGTTCGTTTTAGTCCCTGCGACAAAAGAAGCATTCTGCAGTTAGTGACTGAATTGTGGAAACAAATGCTGGTCTGCAGATTACGTCTAAATTGGAACAAGTCTGGCAATGAGCTGATGGAACTTCAAATTGAACAGGAAATTGGAACTTTCACAAAATATCCAGGCATGGATAGCATCTGACCTTTAGGTCCAGAATGCGTTGAAAGTCTGCAGCAGATCCCTCGGGAAGTAAAGCCCGATATGTATCAGCTATAGCTTCCATTGGTGAAAGAAGAACCTGGCAAAGCACAACATTTTAGTACAAACTTTCTGCAAAACCTGAACACTTTACTAGGTGCCTATGCCCAATACCGCATCCACCACGTTAAAGCTGTGCTTATGGACTACATTTTGTTGCCCTCAAATGTTGCACAAAACAAAGTTCACAAGTGACACATATATCTTACCAGAATAAGTGCACTTCTCTATGTCCAAAATGCAGAACCCTTCACAAGCAAGTTAAGGAAAGAAAGATTGATGACCACCTTAAGTAGATGCTCAGCCTTGCTCATCTCACGTGTTACATACTTGGTATAGCTTGCAGGTGTACTTGTCTGAAGTCAAATTAACCCAGCACCACATGGAAGGTAGAATCCAGTCAGCCCTAGTAATGGATCTGACTGCTCATTATAAAATTTCTCATAGAATCACCAGCACATAGCATTTAAAAGCCAGTCAATGCTAATGGTTATCTGATTTCTCATTGTCAGATGTCCTTCTCACACCAGGTCCTTCTCACACAACCCATATTTTAACTCAAGCTTAGAACATCATTGTGCATCACTGCCAGTATCCTTGCGGCAGACTGAGATTAACAATGATTATGTCCTAGTCATCTTGTGCCTAGTGTCCCAATGGTACAAATCTTTTTGCTCAGGGCAGCAATTTCTCATGAGTTGCTCCTGGCTATGGCTAGTTTGATTCCATGGATCACTCACCATCACATATAAGCACAATTGACCAACACAATCGACCATTCAGTTCCTGAACATAACTCAAATCAGATGGAGAGGCAGATAGGTGACAGAGCAGTCAAAAAGCCATCTGATATAGCACCACCAGTTACCATCCTGAAGGTTTACAACTGGAGAACAAGCAATACCTGGCCCCCTAGTGATGGAACCTCCAAAAGCAATGTCTTCACTGCATGTGTGTCCAAAAGCATCTGCAGAACAACATTCAACTGTCTTACTTTGGTGCAACATGACTTCTGTGTAAGCAATCTAAGACATTGGAAATAGAATAACAGAAAATGTCTTCTGGAGTTGTCTACTAATCACAAAAGAAGGCCATAGGTTCACATTCCTATAGACTGTTTAACAATGCAAAAGATCAAGCCCACATTCAAATGTGACTACTTTAAGGAGAACTGAACACTAATTGGTCAACTCAATAACACACACAAGCACTTGGATCAGAGTGGAGGGAAAGTAGCAACCTGCTGTGCACCCGTTTCTGAAATGCGCTTGCATCTAAAAATATTGGCATGGAATCGGGGAGCAAATGATGCTGCCAGCTGCACATCCAAATCAAGCAAGCAGCAGTCTTACAAAATTATCTTACACAAATGCCAGATTAGACCACCAAAAAGGTTACTTTTAGAAAAAGAAACCTTTGTCCTCTGTGAATGAAAGCTGGTACCTTGTCCATAAAATATTGGAAGTAAGAAGGTGACAGAAGTCCAGCAATGACAGGTACACTGCTGGAAAGGATAGCGCTGACTCCATTAACATAGCTGTTCAGCATCAAACATGTGTTATGCTAGTATCAGGCATACACCCACCTTTGACCTAGAGAGTAGGAAACCACTCTTAACATGGCTGGTAACGGAGATGAATTTGCCACCTATGCAATAACCTATGATAAGTTTGTGCAAAAAAACCATGTCCAACATGATTACTTAAGGTAGTCACAAAAGCAATTTGTGCACTAGGTGAGCATGCACCCTCTGTGAATATAACTTGGTCAGACTTTGGCAGCCTGTGCCACAACGAATAAGATGCAGGCAAGTGACCTTGGATGCAAACTCAGGAGTAGATTGGAATTGTCATATTACCCACTCAAAAGGATTCCAACTCTAAGATCCTCATGAAATTGATTCAGGCATGAAGGCCTCTTACAATCCTTTGACCTTCACTATGAAGAAAGATCTTAAGCATTGAATCAACTTGCTGTTCCGCAAATGGTTGAGAAGTCCACACATATTGATAACACAGAGGGCCAAGGAATTCAGGTGGCCTACTCAGATTGGTCACCAACACCTTCGAGAGTGGCCCATGGAAGGCGAGCCATGTTGATAAGCTCCACCTCTAGCCTTGTCTCCAGGCCGAGCACTAAGGTTGACAAGGCCTTTGTAATCACCCCTGAAAACTCATCCTGCAAAGAAAAACATCACCAATTTGCAGTAAGCAAACATAGAAGTAAACTGAGAAAGATGAGCAAATTCTCCTTGAGTCCACAGAATAAGTTGTTCTCACTTAATATGAACCTTTCACTTACAGCACGTCATTTCTTAGGCAAAGATTAAGATGCAAAAAGCATAGGGGAGAAAGGCATTCTCAAAGCACCTGTTCTTCAGACATGTCTATACTCTCTGAAAACTGAACATCAATAAGCTTTGCAATGTTTTCACCCATGTTTGCTGCTGTTTCATGGCAGTATTCAGCTGTGTTCACAATGTAGCATACCACTCTCTCATCTTTGTCCGACACCTAATATCATGGTGCACAGAAACCAGATATATGTTAAGAATCTGAGATAAGAGGGCATTTCACAAGCAAAAAATGGATGATCTCCACCGAAATAACCCAATGCCATTTTCACTCCATCCTGTTCAACATGGGAATTTCTTTTCTGTTGCATGAAAGTTTGGTTTACTATTTCCTGCAAATAGGTGAATCTTATGGCTATCTCTGGATCCAGTTGATATTTTGTGCAGACCTTGACTTGGCCCTCTGTGCCGGTGACAAGGCCTGGCTGTCCTCTAGGCAAGCGTGCAACAAGCTTTGCCGCATATGCTCTCAGCACTCTCTGGAACACCTGTTTCAGAGAGGAAGAAAAGAACATTTTGACTTCAACAATTCAATAAACTGTCAAGTATTGTGTCAAAGCTCCAGGAAAGAGGAGAGGTATAGCACCATATATAAATTGAAGAGGGTTTGATTTCTGCTGAGGGCACTGCAACGCTTCAGACTTCTCTTAATGATCAGAAACACCTGCTCACATAACAGAGTTTGTTGTAAGTCCCTGAACAGGGTATCAGTGACATACTGGAAAAATATATTCATTTATATAAAACAGGATATTATTGTTTCATACTCTACAATATTTTGTGGAGGAGCATGGTGACAATATTTGAGACCAAGTGAAACCGCAGGAACAAAAAACAAGGTGAGGACCTGAATGCCACTGGAAAGGATGTGGCTCTGGGTGCCTTCTTCACACTCCCATGTTTCTTCCTGTTTCATGGACCATTGAGATGGTAAGAAAGCAAATACACTAGAAACCTAACAAAGAAACCAATTGTTCAAGAACTACAAAAGAAACAAAGGAATCGGCCATAGAAATGAGTCCCAATACCTACAACACAAGCACTGTCATGCTATCATGTAAGATATGACAATCTATGAGGTGCAAGGAACAGCTAGTGTGTTAACAAGCTCTGGACCTTTCAAGCTCAGTTGATCCAGAGCACATAACCTTAAGAGTGCTATCTAGAAGATAATATTTAACCTGGTCCCTCAGCCAATGGAAGGCAGACATAAAAAGCAGATTATTGCATCTAAGAAGAGGAGAGAATCATGCCAAAATAAGCTTGTCCAAGGCCTCCATCAGAGTCTTCTCTTCTAGCTCAACATATACTGACATGTGGGGCTCAAAGCATGATGATATAGTGCCACGGAAGTTGAAGGCCATTGCAGCCTGCATGGAAAGATTGCATTACTTTCATATTCAGGCCACATTTCCCATCAAGTGTGGAAACCTGAACATCTTTTTGACCGGAACTGAACATCACTAAAAGATCCTCAATTGGTAAAAAGTTTGTACAATGCAGCATTTGGACACAGAAAATGCAGTAGGAAAACAATCACACTTGTCACACACAATAATAAGCATAGTAATACTGGACATTCATCATCAAGATAGTCCACTGGCAAGTTGTGATTCCACTGCCTGTGAGTTATTTTTATCCATCCAATAACTTCTCCATTCACAAGTAAGAGACACCAAAAACATGCACATATATGGTGTGTGCACTTGCCAAAATTTGCAAGGAACTTTAACTCACCCTTTCATTGGCAGCTTCCTGTTTGGATTTCTTCTCCCCATCTGATTCCTGTTAAAACAACCAAATGTTATCACCCTGACAATTGCACATTTGGGGAGGCAGAGTAAACAATTAAATCAATCAGTTAACAATAGTCAATAGAACAGGACATTGCTCTTCCAAAAATCTGAAGCAGGGTGTTGAATGCCCTACCAACTTCAGCTGCTTCTTGTACTTTTTACGGATGGCTGAGGCTGTCAGTTCTCCATCCTTTGTGTCAAAACCTTCATCATCACTCTCCTCTTCCTGTTTTTTGGCACCCTCACCTCCTCCAAACCGCTCCGCCAACTCCTCCTCGAACTCCAGTGTCCTTTGAAGCGCCTGCCAGTGGTCAAACAAGTCAACAGAGTCAAAACTACCCACCACTTCATTGCTTTGCTTTTGCTAGCCAATCTACATGAAGTTGTGACATGTTGCCCAAACCAGTCCCTGTTAGTGTGGATCTTTTATTTCCAATTTGAATTGAAAGGTGCTTGATCCTTTGAGCATTCAGCACAATATCTACTTACCATGAAAATTCAATTACCTGCAGTAGAGTTGCCACATCTGGCTTTGGTTGAGCTGTATCCAAAATTTCCATCAACTGAGCCCTGTTAAGAAACTCCCCACATCCATCTCTGTTAACTTTCTCAGAAATAAGCTGCAAAATCAACAAGTCAGTCCAAATCAGCCTCACTGTAAAATTCAATGAATTCCCCTAGTTTGTCACTTGGAATCTCATGATCATTTCTCTGGATGGTTGGAATTCACAACTTAATGAACAGGAAATTAGCCTACCTTGTAACCTTGCAAAACTGCATACAGAGCGTATGTGCTACACGCCAGCTTGGTGGGAAAATAGACCAAACTTCTTCATTGGCCCGCAGTTGCCGCTTTATCCATGCATATCTTCGTTCTGCCTTCTCCAATTTCGCCACCTCTGCATTGCAACACAACTGAGCAAGGCATGCATACTCCTGAAACATTCTACTTTGCTGGCTTGTAGTAACTAGTCACTTCTATTTTTTGAAAGGACTCAAAATATGATGGTAAGAACTGTGAAATAATAAAAAGACAGAAGACAGCACACGATAAAGGAGATGAATGCAACCACTTGACTAATGTCATCATGGTTGACAGATCATAAAGGAACTACCTGTCCCCTGAAAAATTTGTTGGTATGCGGTGAGCTCCTTGCTGCAAACATTGCGAATGAGTTCTTCTTTCGCAGAGGGATCAAGAGCATTAATGACCAGGCAAGCATCTGCAAGCTGCTGCATCTGTTGCCCATCTTCACTCAGTCCTGCTGTACCAAGGCTGCTCATCAACCACCATCACTCCTTAGTATAAGTTCGAGGGCCGGTGATGGAACATGAAAGAGAGAGGATGAGAACAGGGTAGGACTAACTGTTACCACCACAATGCTGGCCAAAAAGGAGGTCAGATAAACTCAAAGACACAAATTAAAAAAGCACATAAAAAGTCCCTCCCACTGAGCAAATTAGTTGCACTTTTTGATAGAGACAATCTCTTTCTGTCATGAAACAGGGCAAGGATAAAGGAATGCACCTGGAGAAGTCTGAAAAGATGTGTGATTTTAACATGTCTTTGATTCCCTTGAACTTTTCTCTGAGCTCTGTGATTTTTGGGATATCACTATATGCCTCAAAATGGCTACAAAGCTGGTTTACTGCCTGCAAAACCAGATTGCCACTTCTCAATTCATCATCCTTTGTGGTCTCTTTTTCTCCTTTCATGGACATTACAAACAACTTCAGTGTGAACAACCCAATGACTCAACAGCAGTATAAGACAAGCGAAGGCTAAAATATACAGTATCAGCCAGATGATGGCACACGTGGGTAGACCTCAAGCTGTCCAGCTGCTTCTTTGTACTGACGTTTTGCAGCCATGGCTTGTAGCTGTTCCACAGCTGACACTGAATCCAGGTCCATCCACCATAAAAACAAGTTAGTATCTAGCCTGCAAAATTTTGTGCAACCCACATTCTTCTTCCTTTATCAACAGATATACACATCCTAGTTATGGATCTGAACAGGAATGGTGTTCTTAAATGTCCTGCAAGTTGCCAACAATTATCCTACGAAAGATTGTTGTGTAATAAGACAACACTTTCCATTCCCACAATTCACCAAGTAGAGCTCTCTTCAGAGACTATACAAAAGGGAATCCGAATGATTGACACACCCAGCATTGCAAGGCGATGTAGAGCAGTGATTGTGGTTGTGATATGCTTTTTGGCAAAGTCTAGCTTCTTGATATCCCGACATATCTCCTGGACCATCACTTCACTCTGCTCTGCCTTCTCTTTCATCTCACTAATCTTCTGAGTAAGCTCCTGCCACATCATAGCCCATATTCAAAGCACTATTACTGTGCCCAATCAACTTCTGCCAGCAGTGTGTGCACAAAAACTTGAGTTCATGTTTAGGGTCTGACATTTTCCAGGCACCACCAGAGGTGGCTACAGTTTCAGGTGCTCAGTCCAGTGGACAGCTCCAAGAGATGTTTTGTTCAATTAGGTGAAGATTTTCTTGAAATCAAAAGAGAGACTACATGAGGCATCCAGAGTGTAGAGGCCAGGTTACTTGAATGGCACGCATGGCTGCTGCAAGGTCATCCTTTGCCTTTGAACCTGATGTGCTCTGCAATACAACCATTGTCAGTTTACCTTGACTATAGATCCAGTTTCAATTGGCAGTATCAATACGACACTGATCTTGTAGCTAACATTTAAACCTCCTTACAAGGTTGTGCATAATACTTGACCAAAATCATATCACAAACAGGCAATGAGCTGACACCTGCTGTCGGACTGCCGCAAGTATCTCTGCATCAACATGACGGATTTTATTTCGGAGCTTCCCAAGAAGTGGGTCCACAGCCACCAATGATGCCTCTGAAACCCATATTCAAACCAACAGTCTCCAGAAGATTGAGAAGCTTGAACACAGATCTTGAGGCAAACAGGGATCCACTGAGCAACACAAGTATTCATTGTCACATTCCCATCTTCTCTAGCTTGTTAATCAAGTGCTTTGAAACGGAGCTGTGACTCATGAGATGCATACAGTGACAGCATCCATACAGCAAACGCATCCACTTGCACTGAGTTTCTCTTGGCCAATAGAGGACAATTTTTTCAATCCAGAGACAAATCTTAGGGTTTGAGGTCTTGATCTTGGACATAATATCCTTGCAAGTATCGAGAACCATCAATACCTCTCAGTCCAAATTGAGTACGATTGTGACACAACTTGGTACTGAGGTCATCGAGATTTCAGACCACAAGATAACATGAGATCATAATAGTAAACATAGTATGGAGGAAGAGAAATGCCAACTAAAAAACATGGAGTCTGAGACCTAATGACAGTTGAATGTTCAGTGACCATCAAAACCACACTTTACAGTAGTGATTACAAGGTTCTGCATGTTGCACAAGATCGGGATTCCTTGACCTAAATCACAGAATTGTTTTTGCTGATCTGCATATCCAGAAATTGATCAAATCTGAAAGGTGCCTCAGATTAGTCTCCTCTACAAAAAGTGAGGAGACCGAAGAGAAAGCACATCAGCAGCAGCAGCAGCACAAACCTGTAGGAAATATTTCATTGATGAACTCAAGTGTGCTCGTGCTGGTCTTCGCCATTACCAACTTCCAGAGATATTTGTTTGCTCCTTCCCGCAAGAGCCTCCTCCTTCCTCAAAACGCCTATTCTCCGACCTTGCTCCAGCAAGATGCTAGATCAAGAACTTGGATGCTGGCCATCTACTTCCGCACGTCTGGCGTAATTCCCCAAAATTCCAACGACTCGGATATCGCCTTCCTTCCAGCGAACGACTTCATAACCTACTCTGATTTCTACACGAACCCCAGCAACCTAAACAAAACCAAAACCAAAACCTCTTACCACTAGCAGCTGCACATTATGATTACGAGGCTTCCAATCCCTAGGAATGTGTGCAACAGAATGAAGTCCAGCTTTCTTCTGTACAAACTCCCTGTAAGCTGTAAAGATCTAACAATGAGCCTCCAAATCCTCCTCAGATCTTCAAAACTCCGCCACTCCTTTCATACTACTCCGATTCTGGATCAGTAAAAACCGAATCGACCAAAAAAAAAATGCCTGGCACGAGAATTCTCGAAAGAATACTGGATTCCAGAGACACGCACAGTCAGAGATCGAAACTGTTCCACGCCGATCTCGCGCTTTCTGTATCTTCTCGCTCGCTCGCTCGCTCTCCGTCGCTCCCTCCCTCCCTCCCGACGACGAGAGAAGGAGGGTATCGGATTCCGCGCAAACGGGCCACTTGCCTCGTGTACAAGGTAACTATTCTGGATGGAATTACCTGACAAGAGGTCTAGATTCATTTGACTCTAGATGCCTATATGCACATTCTGTACACTCAGAGGACGTTTCTGGATACCCTAGGACTCTGCGCGCGACGAGAAAACGAGCGGTAGCTGTGCAACGATGGATGAACGGATGCGAAATAACAGAAATTCATGGTAGTTAGTTAGCTCAGTTTCGCAAGAAGCCAATTGTTGGATGGATGGATTGGATGATAAGTTGTTAGGAAACAGTTTTCTGTTTGGCTCCAGCGTTCCCTAGTTAAGCATGGGTTGGTTTTAGAACAAATTAGAACATGTCTAGTTTAAGACTAGGTCTTGTTTTTTTTTATCTTCATTACACATAAACTAAAATCAAAATAAAATGTTCAATATTATTTTGTTGGCGTCGATATTGTGTTTACATTCATTATAGAGTATATATAGTAGCTTAAATGGATTTTGGCCCCTTAGGTAATAATAATAGGTCTATTTTTATATGAGGATTTTTGAAAGACGATATTTTGGCTTGTATTGAAACTTGAGATTGGTTATAGAATTATAATAATATCTTGAAGGATTTTGGTTTTTTTTTTAAAGGATCTTTTGAAGATTATATTTTTGCATGGTGAAATATTTGATTTTTCATAAATTTTTTTTCACCTTAAAATAATTTTTCATGTAAATGGCAAGGCCACAATGTGACATACCCCTTATTTATTTAGTATACACAATTCAAAATAGAGATTATGTGATATTAATTATTTATAACCACTCAAATATATGTTTTTTCTTATAAGTTGTACTTATTTACAATTTGAACTTGGATTAAAAAACACAAGTTAGCACCCTAGTTCAAGTTTTAATTCAATTTTAAAAAGAGATGGATTGTTTATTTGGGTTCCAATGGCAATTCCAAAAAAACTTGAAACCTTTGTTCCAAAGACCTTGAAACTTCACTTATAACTCTAATCTTATCTTGTTTAAACTAGTTTGAACCCCATGCCTAATGCACAGGTTTGTGTGCATTTGACGGTACATATTACAAAATTACAATTACAAACTATAAGTCCAAAACCTCTTTATATATGACATTTCGCATGTATCTATCGGGACCTTGGCTTGAAAATCTTGATGTTTGCA
>Ga0209208_10010158_pt1 | contig 12263 bp, 9 predicted proteins | sample S1TSphfallax_3_FD_187694 | JGI IMG/M metagenome (GOLD analysis project Ga0209208, IMG submission 187694) | Host-associated microbial communities from peat moss isolated from Minnesota, USA - S1T2_Fd - Sphagnum fallax MG (SPAdes) (version 2) | ecosystem: Host-associated > Plants > Peat moss >...
ATCTCCTCTTCATCTCATCTCCTCATTTCCTCATCTCTTCATAATCCCCCTAGCCAATCACTTTATAAAAATCTTATCCATAAAGCCTTAAAAAGTTCTCATTGAATTGTTTTTATTTTCTTCAATTTCAAAAATTATCTCACTTATTTCCTTCGTCATATCTTGCTAATCCACCAAAAGCCCAAAAAAAATAAAAACATAGTAAATTTTCTTTTCTTTTCTTTTTTTAATGTCATTTAAGCACATTGCAATAGTCGAACTCAATCCAAGAGGCCTTCACCCAAAAACAACTGACATTGTTTTTAGGTCACAGGCATGAGGAAAATTTTGAAGTTGCAACTAAGTTTGTGAGGAAGTTACAACTTCAAAACTTATCCCATAACACCTATTTTTTCCATTCTTAATTTGAAGATTATATAAACAAGCTCTGTGGTCATTCAATTTCACATTAAAAAATGTGTGCACATGGGATGAACCAATCAAAAGGCTTAACCCAAAAAAATAAAATAAATTATGCACAATTTAAAATTATCCACCTTTTCAACCTATTTATCTACCTAGATAAGTAGGTGCCTAATTTGATTTACCCACCTAGGTTGACTTATGTACCTACGTACCTATCTATATGAATAGATATTTAATTTAGGAATGTAGAATTTACTTACCTACTTTTTTCCTTAAGTAGGTAGGTAGTATGTAACTTAAGGTCGTAGGCATCTATTTATTTACCTATCTAAATACCTACCAACCTAATATTAATATTTTGTGTTAAATTCATTTAAAAATGTCACATGGCATATTTACATTGGGCCACATGTCATAATATAAATCATCCAAACATGTGAATTGAACTTCCTAAATTATTTCATAATAATAATAATAATATGTATTTTAAATAATTAAATATTGAAATATGTGGCAACACATCATTTGCTTTCATTAATGAACAAAATGATTGCATTTTAATCGCATGTGACAATACATATACAATGGAGTCAAAGGATGAATTTGTATTTATTTTATTTATTTTCATTCAATACCCCTTGTTGTTTGTGACCAATATCACATGTGACTTGTCCAAAATGACTAAAAAGATTTTAGTTGCAAATGTTGGTTGTGACTAAAATTTAGTTATAAACTAATTGAAAATAAATGGTTTTCCTCTATTGGTTAGATTGACGTAAAACAATAGTCAAAATCGACTCTTAGAACCCTAATGGTGAATGTTGTAATTAATTTCATCATAATTATAACCTAGTGCTCATTATATTGTAATTTCCCAAAAAAGAAATAAATGAAAATTTAGTGGCTATTAAATTACCATCATTGACGACTATGATTTGTTGACCATTAAATCCCACTTCCTTCATAACAATAGATATGATCTAGTCACCACGACATTATAATCCTTACATAGAAAAGTTAATCATGATGTAGTGGCCATTTGATCTTAGTCATTTCATAAATAAAAATTTTGTGATCTAGTGACCACTAGATCACAATCTATGTGCAGATAACATATTACATTTGGTGGTCACTAGCTCATAAGCCTTCAGAGAGAAGTAAATTATGATATTGGTGGCCACCAAACCATAATACATACTTGAAAAAAATAAATTACAATTTAATGGTCATCAAGTCATAATCGTCGAACAAAAAAAAGAATTTCAATTTAATGACCATTAGATTGTAATCCATACACACATAAATGTAATATAATATGGTAATATTTAGCTTGCAACCCCTCGAAAAAAATAAGGATTATGATGTAGTGGTCAATAAATCATAATGCTTATAAAGAAAATTGAACTATTATATAGTGATCACTAGATCACTTCTCTTTAAGGATTATATAATTCAATGGTCAACAGATTTGTTTTTCTTTTGACGAATTGCAATCTAGTGATTAGCAAATTGTAATCCCTAAAAAAAAAAAGTACCTATAATTTGGTGACCACAAAATCGTAATCCTTCACGAAAAAAACAAATTTTGATTTAGTGTTCACTGAATAGAAACATTATGAAACAATTTGGTGATCATTAAATCATTCGCATTTTTTGGCCAATAATTACTTATTCACAATTGTGTGATAGTTAAAAATCAAAATTACGATTCAAATTAAACATTAAAAATAAAGACAAATGTTGACATAATATTAACATTTATAAGGTTTTTGGAATGCAATACGCAACACATCTTATGTGTAGTGTAATTGGATTTTGACATGATAATAATAATATTATTATTTTCATTAAAATGTTATGTTCAATGAAATTTGATGCATGATTCACTAAATGGAATGGTGTTGCAATATTCACTTTGATTAATGGTAGTGTTTTTCCTACTAGTAGAGTGCATAGGTAATGCATACATTCATAAAAAATAATTGACATCAATTTTTGTTTATTCATATATATATATATACATTTCAATAAGTTTCATTTGAATTAAGTCCATTCAAAAAATCATAGGCATTCTAATGGTGAAGGTGTTAAAAAAATTTCAATATAATTCGCTTCATTAAAAACATTCATAACACTATAAGAATTTAATCTGAAATATGAAAAACCACAACCATAATTTTATATATTAAATAAATTGGATTTTTTAGTGACACATTCCATTCCATTTATAAATCAATACTAAATGACGCACCTTATTTCATTGACATATTTCATTAGAATTGTCACATTTCATTCATGTCAATACATGTTTATAAAAAATTTACATTGAATTGGTGTGAAATTCATTATAACTTTATCATTATTATAAACATATTATTTGACCTTATTCATAACACAACCAAAACATACATTGTTAAAAAATACAAAAAGGAAGTTCAATGTTTCACATGTAAAGACACATTTCAATTTTATTACATAATTTTCAAATTAAAAATAAGTAAAAATAACAAAAATAAAATCCTCCAAGTGCATTTGAATGATTGAAGTATGACATTTAATCAATTTGTTAAGCCAATCTTTTAAATTTTTATTTAAATTTTAAAAACCAATATCATTTCCAACACATATATCATACATTAGTTGCACATTACGTTTTGATTGAAAATTATCACACATATTAAAGTTTATAATATGTTCATTTGAAATATTCAAATGTTCAATCTTAAGATGCCACTTCATAACTTCCATCCCATAACTTTATTGAATGAATGGTTTCGTTTTTCTTCTTTGTTTTTTAATATGGAGAGAAGGGATGAGTTGAAAAAGAAAAAGAAAAATATAATGCAATTGTTGCACATTTTTCAAACTAGGTGCATCATCATTGTTCACAATAGACAAGAAACCAAATTAAGGATTTGTGATTATAAGTTGCCAAAAATTTAATTAAGTCAATATTTTTTAATCATTTAGTTAAAATCTTGAAAGGAAAGGGCTTCATGTTTATGTTAACACTATGGATGAAGAAACTTGGGTGCCGTTAAATGCAAGACATTTAGAGCCAAGGAGACATGGAATACTTTTGTTCATTTGAAAAATTCTTATCATTTTTTTCATTTGCATATGGGTTTAAAGTCTCTTAGCCCAAATACTCTTGCCCACTAAATACATTTCATATACATTTAAATAAATCCTAAAAAATTCAAGTAGATGTCAATTTTAACAAAATTGGTTTAAAAATATATTATTGAAATATATAGTTATTCTAAATTAATGCAAATTTACAATGTATTTACATAATTTTAACTTTGTATAATATGGTCATACTATATCAAAATGTTAATATAAAAATATGTTTAAACACCATATTCATTGATCAATGAGTTTTGAACATACATGTTACCTACTTTTACTATATAAAATTTTGAATATAACTTATTATAAATTCAATGAAGGCCATGATAATTTGATAATTAGATTTAAAAAGATTTTGACTTATTTTCTTGTATTTATCTGTTCAACTATGATTTTATGATAATACACTTGTGTTAACTACTTTTTGTTATTAATTGATTATGCTTTCATGAACCCAAAATGCAATGCAAGATTGTAATGTGAAATTCACTTGAAAAACTCAATACCAAAGTTCATAACAAAGAAGACATCCACTTGGTTGCAATATGACCATGATCAATGGCAACAAGGAGAATGGGAGGGGGGATTTGGCAAAACCACAACTTATTGAAAAAACACAATAAAGGAAGCACAAAAACCACCATGGAGGTGGAGCTTGTAACAAATCCAATTGTGATTTGCTATTGTAAAAACCACAATTAAAGGCAAACACAACATAACCATCAAAACAACCAAGAGTACAAGATTGTGAAAGGCTTGCTAGGGATGAACTTGATCACCTTAATGTCATTGAAGCTTGTAAACAACACAAAGCTTTGCTCCGTCGCAAAATACAATGAAAGGGCCCCTACAAAACAAAACCATGATGAAGGTGAACAATGGGGGGGACTTCACACCAAAGCTATGACTTGTTGCCAAGCCACAAGGAAGGGCAAACACAAAAACCATAATCAAAGGGAATGAAAGATTAAGAGATTTAAAAAGTTGTTGAAAAAGCTTTTTGGAGCTTGCAAAAACATCGAGGCAACATGGAGCTTGATGGCAATGGTGCACAAGGAAGACGAAAAGTTTCCATGGTGTTCATATACACAACTTCACGAGCCAAATTAACAACAAATTTACACAATGTTGTGTAAGTGTAATTGAAAAAACATAGATGATAAGTAATGTAAGACACAAATTCAAACTATAAGTGTAAATCATTTAGATTTACATAATTATACATGGTTGTTTATGCACCAATTACATATACATACACAAAAAGGTTCATATCTATTTGCCTCCAAATTCCCTTCCTTTTATGAAAGAAAATCCTTTGAAATCCATTGTTTTCTTGTCATAAACAACTTTGCTTCTTTGTCACTTGCCTTGTGTCACTTGTTGGCATCAAGTTCCTCAATGAATCTATTGAACTCACAAGACACTCTTTCAATGTAGGGCTCCTACTATAGAAATTGTAATCTACAATCAAATTTGCTTTCTTTCACAACAATGACACCCCTATTCATGATCACCCTCTTTTCTCTATATCTCAAATTGAAGGATTTTGTTTTCTTGGTTACACCCTACATAAATACAATTCACATTTTAATTCACAAATGTGCATGAAATGTTTTGGCACATGCATATACACAACACTACCAAAGAAACCCTTAAGGTGTTTGTCCAATAACCACAATTTATTCTTATTCCATTTCATAATTTGGAGTGCAAGGTTCTTTTTCTAAATTATTCACATTCATGCTTGTGCCAAGCTATACTAGTTCTATGGTTGAAGAAGCTCTTATATTTTGTCACCCAAAATGATTTAATTGTGGTATCTATAGTAGTGCTTTACAACGTTTTCTGAAAAACCATTCTCCATGGAAAGTTGTTGAGGTGCAAACAACTATTGAAAGACTTTGTCCCATTCATATCTCTTTCCTTCTAACAATGGGGGACTGTATATTAGTGTTTTCCAATGTTCTCAGAACCATCATTCTCCATGGAAATTTTTGGAACTGCGTACTTAAGGACTTTGTTCCATTCATATCTCTTTACTTCTGTTGATCTGACACCAATTCCACCACTGCAGAAAACAACCATGAACCTACCTGGCTCCTGAAGTTTCTGTGTCATTTTGGAGGTATGTGAAACTGGAGACCTTCAAACGAGCTACCTGGGAACTAAGGATTTAGGATCTGGGTGTTCCCATTTTAGGTCATTGCAGCTGGAGTACAATGAGACAATCCGGGACACCTACAAACTGCCAATCCAGGCTGCTTCCCCCAATACACTTGTTCAGTTGTGTTGGGGTGTCACATGTATGTAGGAGCGTGACCTCTTCTTCCACTCTCTCCCACCTCATGTTCCCAGTACACCTTTGAATTCATTGTTACTATCACCTCCCACACCACTCCCTTCTATCCTTGCAAGGACAGCATGCTTCAGTGGTGACAAGTGAAGTAGAAGAAAAAACTTACCAGATCTATAAAGTTCTGACCATGATGTCGGCCTCACAATGAGGGATGCCACCTGCTCCTCTTCCTCCATGATCTGTGCTCAAGTCATCCTCTTCACCTCATCAGCCATGATTTCTCCAGTTCTCTATCTTCTGGAACATACCAACGAGAGCTAGACTTCATGGACAGAAGAAATTGAAGAAATTATACACATCATACTCTTTCATATTACAACCAACACTTGAAAATCTGCTGAGAATTTTTTTTCCGTCGGATCTAGAAACTCCGTCAGGTTTGTGTAGTTAATGCGACATTTCTTGCTGGTAAGATCCTGACTAGAAACCCTAAACCCTAAAACTCTTGTGGTTTGTAGTTTGTACCATGTAGTTCATTCTGCGTGCACCGAGAAAGAAAGAAAGTAGCTAGAATTATCTGTTGAATTGTTTGAGAGCTAAGCAAGAACTTTTTTGTTTATCCAGGCAATATCATGATAAGGACACATAGACAAAGAAAGAGAAGAGGGTCTGGAAATGTGCATCCAGCCAGTGGAGTCTGTGTAACTAACTGATGGCAGCCTCGTCTGTTCTTGAGCCACCAAAGCTTACCAATATCTTTTCCAGGTGCGACTAGCTCAAGGAGTAGAAATGACTGCAAATATCACCCTCTGGTTTTGAAATGCTTGCTGTAAGTTGCTGGCTTTGAATAATCATCAAATGGTGTTAGATATGTTGATGCTGTTGAGTTATCTGCACAAACTGAAGCCCCTTTTGGGTTGCTTTGCTCAGACATGATGCTGCATCATGTTGCCATCTCTATCAAAAATTGCAAAACTTTGAGCAAGTATGGATAGATTATGATTGTGTGTCTGTGTCTCTCTCCATCTGAAAACCTAGGAAGCTTTGCTGGATCAGCTATGAGCATGTGTGAAGCTGAAATGGTTTTAGCAGCTGAAGCACCTGGTATGGCCCAAAGGTTAGAGGAATTGTTGAAGTGGCCTTTTTAGATCAATGCCATTGATGCTCATGAAGAGTAACTTACTCCATGAAAGTGCTTTCAAGAAGAAACCTCAAAGAGAAATGAGGAGTGAAGCTAGGGTTATCTGAGTACCATAGTGCCTTTTAAGTTGGGATCTGTTTTGTTGCTACTGACATTTGATTCCCAGTAGCTAGCATTTGAGTTGGCTATAACCAACTTTGGTGAAGAACCACTTTGTCCTTTCCTCATGCTTTTGTGCAAATGATCACAGCCATGATGTTTTTGAGAGTGTGAAAGTTGCTTGTTATGGCAGTTATGGCAGAGCTGAATTGAGGTCAAGGAAGAAAATGCCACCAAACGCACTCGAGGGTGGGGTGAAGGGATAGCATGGGTTGTCCAAGAAGGTTGCAAGATGGTTTCGGATTTCTTGTCTTGGGCGAATGTGACTAAGCAACCTAGTAAGACAATCGCCACAGTATGTTGCTTGAGAATTGGGCAATGCATCGTGGGTTCTATAGAAATTTGGGGACAAAGAAGGTAGACAGATGTGATCAGGTTAAATGTCTTGTCAACAAAGATGGCCAAAAACTGAAATGTACATGGTTAGATGGATGCCCAAAACCCAACTGAGCTCATGAAAAAACATCGCATCACATTCAGGAACAAAGTCAGGGCATTGATTGTGATCAGACAGTTTTGTCCTTTCAGATCAAAGTTCAGTGTTTCAAGTCAACAGTTTCCCAATTTGCTAAAACTGTCAGTTTTTGTGTTTTGGGAGTCCAAATCAAATTTTCTGGTGCCACCCCTCAATGCACCAGAATCTACCGAAACTCTTAGACTATCTGCCAGAGTTCACCAAGCCTTCTGGAGTCCCAACTCTAGGAATACCGTTGAGCATTATGGCTGGTGAATCTTGCTACAGACTTCAAAATCTAAGATGTTTGTTCTTCTAAGCATTATGGGCGAGTAGGAATTTCATTAGGGAATTTGCACCATAAGCATGCCACAATATTAATTTGTCTCCTCTTGCAGTTACAACTGGTGCAGTAAATGGAGAGGGTGGAGAATGCAGGAGATACTTGCAGTTTGATCTTTGGTGGATCAAAACAAACTCTTGGGTGAGTTGATTTGATTCTGCTCTCAATCTCTTTCAATTCCTTGTGTCTCTAAGAAGTGCGGCAGGGAAGAAATATGTGGACTAGCTAGCTGTAAAGGTGTATGACAGTTTGATGTTTTAGTAAATGATAGTAATCGACTGCCAGGTTCTTGTATAGTGTACATACTTTATACAAGATGTACCTACAAACTCTAGATGTTTTGTGCTGTGAAGTCACACATGTCTCAGCTAAGTTTAAATCCACTGAAGGGATTTCTGTAGCAATTCAAATCCTAGATGGGTGATAATGGAGATGAGTGCAATTACCTCCCTACAGTGTCGTGGCATAAATGTCCTCCAGTTGTGCAACATCAAACATTTGCCTCCCTTCCTTTTGCTTGGATATATAGAACTCTGCCTTTAGTACTAAGTACCTAAGGAGTCCTCCATTGTGTCTGTGGTGACAGAGAACTCATTTTAGGGGCCACTTCTGCTAAGGCTGTTTGAATTCTGGGGACACGGGTCTCCCAGAATTTGGAGAGTATTTTGGTGGCTGAAGGTTTATCTGGGATCCTTGAAATTCCTGTTCCAAGAGCAATGGAGGACTTCAATAGCTGTGAGATGAAGGTTGCTGCAGAGGAAAATTTCAGATGTTTTAAAGGCTGGTGATCCCTCACTCCCAAAGCTCTAATAAGATGCTTCAAATTTTCAACAGAGGAAGTCCTTTGAGAATTGTGGCAACCCAGAAATATTATTGTTGGTGGGGTTAAAAAGACTTTTAGTCATGATTTTAGAATGGGTGTATGGGGTTTGTTATATTGATCTGTTGATCTGTTATATTGGCAAGGTGATCTCTGGCTATTTTATGTTCAGCCTCCAAAGAGGCTTGACATACTTTACCTACTTAACATTAAAACTGTAAAGTAAATCTCAGCAGGTGTTCTGTTTTTCAAAATGTCCACCCAAACTGCAGAGGAAAAAATACAAATACACTGGGTAACATGCTCTCCAAAAAATTGGAGCATGTCTTTCCACCATATGGAAAGCACTGAGGGTTCTGCTTGAGTTGGGATGCATGGTCACATTGCTGTTTGAAGAAATTACTCTAGATGGTCTATTAGTGGAAGGTAGGTTAGATGCAGGTTATACACTTGGTTGTTGAATTTCTAATCAAGCTGCAACAACAGAATAGAACACCATAAAATAAATCACTGTTGCCAACTGGTTTTAAGCTTTTTATAACTTATGATAAGCAATGAAATTAAACAAAATCATGGTCCACAAATCAAAGAGATTCTAACCTAAGTTAATGAGGATTTTTATCATTTCAGTGTCAGGGATTTTTGAAGCTGTAAGGATAAAACAAAATTTGAAGGATGGATGGATGGATGGATGGTGGTAATTTCTGCCCACAGGTGTTGCTCCCAAACTACCATTCTATTTTGAATTAGTAGAAAGAGGCATACTGCTACACTAAAAAAACAGAGAGGGATGGATGACAGTCCTTCAGTGGTGGGTTCAAAACTCCAAAACTCCAATTGTAGGGTCACTTGCCGCATCAGACATAGTCAACAACTTGGGCTAAGCTTTTGGATCCAGGGACTAATGTGGAAAGGGGACCCTTAATGCATACTTTTGTAACTCACATTGGTTTTGAAGTCCAATGTGCACAATGAGTTAGTTGCACAGATCCTATCTCAACCTCACATTATATGTGTACATTATTATGTCTGTTCTTGCAGGTGATACAAAAGAAAGTATTCGCTGCTTCTTTTTTCCCTGACTACCCTTTTGCCTGTCCAGGATATGTCTGGCATTGCCTGGACACATCTTGGTGCTCCCCATACACACTTTGGGTCATGTTATGCATGTTTTGGACTTGTAATGGACTGCATTGTTTTGGGTTTGTAATGGACACATAGTCCATTACAAGGTCCAAAACATATATAACATGGATCCAAAGTGTGTCCAGGCATCATCCATCTTTTGTGAGAAAAAGATGGATTGGGCCAAGGGCAGACAAGGAAGAAAAGAAGCAGGCAGTGCAAAAAGTACTGTGTGCAATATCAACTATGTGCACATATATTGAATGTTGGGGCTATTGCGGGAAGAGATACACATTGCTATGATATGGCATCAGGTGTTGCATATTCAACAATTGCATGGATCCCAGATGTGCTCATTCTGAACATGGAAGTGTTTGCCAGTGACTTGGAAATCCATGTGAAGTTTTAAATATTTGAAAGGGGGCCCCGGGTGTGGAGCTTCAAAATGGTTAGCTATTAGTACTCCCTCTGTATATTACATTATGTAATTCTTATGCATCATGCAACAATTTCCTTCCACCACAAGAACAAGCAAGCTGGTCTTGGTCTCTGTGACTGTCCTTTCCTAGATGCATTTGCACATGATAAGCAGGCATCAGCAGAGGATCCCAACACAAAATGGAATTTTGGAACTTGTGATTATTGTGAAAAGAAAAGAAAAAACTATACAGATCTTGAATGCTAAACCTATCAAGTGGCATGATGTCCAAAAGTTGAAGAGATTTTCCACTACTTCATGTCTCCAATTATGGCCCACCATGCAGTAGAGCACAATAAGTCAAGTGGACTATGGAACTTCACAGTCTCTTTCTTTCACTTTCTCTTAAAACCATTAAGGTGATGAGTCAGCCTCAGTGATGAAAATGGTAAATGAAAGATCCCTTATTGGAATTATAGTCCCCAATCCCCCCCCCCCAAACCAAACTTTGTCTCCTCCATAGGGTGGGCCGGGCATCTCATGGACTGCATTTGTCTCCTTTAAAAATAAAGTAATCCAGTTCTTAGGAACCACATTTCCTTGGACAATGGGATATTTGTCCCCTTAGATGCACATAAGTCTAGCCCTCGAGAACTGCATCTCATTGGACACTGGACTATCTGTGTCTGCTAAAAGCTCAAAAGTCCAGCAGCTGTAAGTAAAAAATAACAGGAGAATGCTCAGCTGAGCTTCACGGGCTTCCTTCCAGGAAATGATCACATCCTTCCTACACAATGAGAAATGCCCGGCATGGTTGAGAACAGAGCATATGACACATCACAAAATCCAGTTTATGGATCCTATCAATACCATGTCTAGAGATGTTTGCATTAATTAATTACAGCTACAAAGTTGAACCCACATAAGAAATTGCTTGCATAAAGACACAAAACACCTCCAACTAGCTCTGTCTTGCACAGTTGCACTTACTTGATGATAGAGTCTAGATTTTTTAGTACTAACTTCTTGTATCCTTCTTTACACAATGACAAAAACCCTCAACAATATCACATGCTTCACAACATTAACCTGTCTCAGTTCACCAAAACCAAAGGAACATCACCAGCGTTAGGGGCCACCTCACTGAGGTCACTCTTCCATTCCTGATTGGATATCCAAGTTATATCGCATATTAAGCTGCCTGTATCTCATACCATGTGGACAGAAAGTGATCCATATCCATTTGGTGCATGGATAAAAACTGATTCGCATCCACCTGATGAGCAGGCTATGGATGTAAAGGATGCTGGTTATGTCTCGCTCAAGGCCACATGTTATGGGAAAAGCATTGGCACTCATCGGCACACATCTCTTGCCAGTTATCTAGTCCATTGTCTGTATATGGGTATGTCCAGGAAAGGCATTGGCACTCATTGGCACACTTCTCTTGCCAGATACCTAGTCCATCATCTATAGATGGGTATGTCCAGGATCAGTGCTATGAGCAGAACTGGTTGGTTTCTAAGATATAACTAGCTTGGGGCATGTATTGAGCTGCCAACCGGCAAACTCCACTAGTAGTTAGCTGTCTAAGAAATACATTAGATGTTGTCATAAAATATGTTGTGTGTGTGCGTGTGTGTGTGTGTGTACTAAACGTGGATGCTGTAGATGAGGGACATTAAAGACCCCCATCAAACTTTGTGGGGCTTGTTGTTTTTGTGCAAAATTGTGCTATTGCTGTTTTGATGTTCTGCTCAGAAAAAAATTAAAATTGAGATGCTCCTTTGAGGATTCAACTTCCACCAACCGCAGTGAAGTAGGATGTTAGTCATGATCACTAGTGCTACTTGAAACAATTGCATCATTCTGGAAAAAAGATAGCCAACTAGGTAGCTAAATTTAACTAGAAAATGGAACTCTCATGATACACTTGTGTCAGAAGGTGAAACTTGAGAAAATCTGGTGCG
>Ga0209208_10010159_pt1 | contig 12262 bp, 7 predicted proteins | sample S1TSphfallax_3_FD_187694 | JGI IMG/M metagenome (GOLD analysis project Ga0209208, IMG submission 187694) | Host-associated microbial communities from peat moss isolated from Minnesota, USA - S1T2_Fd - Sphagnum fallax MG (SPAdes) (version 2) | ecosystem: Host-associated > Plants > Peat moss >...
AAAAAAACCCCCCTAAAAAAAACCCCTAAAAAAATGTCGGAATGGTAAAGGTACTACAATATGTCACACAAATGTATAATACTTACACCTACTTCATCAATAACTATGATTAGTAGGTGGTTGTTAAGTAGTGGGCACATGGGTGGTTAGTACATAGGCAAATACAATGTTAGGGTAGGCACAAGTCCTGGTGGATGGTTAATAAGTAACTAGGTCATGATTAAATAGGTATTTGGTTTGTAGGTAGATGGGAGCACAAAGATGGCTATTAAGTAGGGGGGGGGAACATAGGTGATTAGTAAGGAAAACTAGTACATGAAAACAAAGGCGTAGATAGTTTCTGTTTTTCTTTGTGTGCAGGAGTTGTTGATTTTTAAAATTTATTTTCACAGTTTCGTTCATCTGCATCCTTCCTTTGTCCTTACTTTTCAAATTTTGTTTTGAAGTCTATTTTAAGTTTCAAATTGAAGTATGTAATAAATTTATTGTGAGTTCTCCCAAAAAGAATCCATTACATATACATCCGATGCTATTTGTTTCAGGCAGCATGCGCTATCCTCCTAAAGATTCTGATTCTGAGACAGGAGGTTCCACTGTGGTGACTCCACCTCACAGTTCAAATGTCATGAACTGACCCAAGTTATGAGCAATGGTTCCAACTACAAGTCTTCAAATGACATTAGGAAGCCATGTAGAGGGAGCGCACACATGCTGTAAGCAACTTCGAAGACAATTTAATCTGGTGACACCCAACTATTATTGTTTTGTACCATACAAAGTTTTCACAGGCTGACTTCTTCCAGATTTCGCTGGAGCGCAGTACCTTAATTGAAGAGCAGGTGTCTTAACACACTAGTATCCCTCCAGCATTACATACACAAATCCATGGTTTGAATTTTCAGTCCTCCTGCAAAAAAGCAAATTCACCAAAAGAAACTTTCTGAGAAAATATCATATGAAACCATTGCAGATGCTTTAGGAGCAGATTGCTTTCCCTAAAAAGAGAAAAAAGTTCTGAAAGAAGTCGATGGCTAGTAATACTCTCATGCAAATGAAGAAATCTCCATATTCTCAATTCAAAACAGGAACCAGGTGAATTTTTGTTTCCTTTGAGTAAAAGAAATACTCCCAATAAGGACTAAGAACAGGGAAGAGGAAATGCATAGAAGGGAAGAACTAGTTCGAAATGAACTATTCAACTAGCCGTATAAATCACAGTGACAGTCTCTCACTCATTGAAGGCAAGGAAGTGCACCTTTTGTACAACAGATAACCAGCAAATGCCAATCCACCTGCTGTAGCTATGGTGAATAAACTGATCAACATAATTGCCCAGATTGGCAGCCGTTTTTTCTTGTGATGCAGCCGGGTACCACTACATGCTGTCAAGTTACAGGCCTCTTCCCGTGCAGGCTGCCACAGAAATCAGCTCTCAGTTTTAGTCTACATAGATGCATTTTCACTGAAGACCCCAGTTGGATACCTGCTAACCCATATACAACCTTGATAACTTTCAGACAGGTCAGAAGGTAGTTGGAGAAATGGTAGAAGAATGCAAGAGTTAGAGAAGCAAAAATAGTACCATTGTGGCAGCTGGGCATTCACTGTCATTTACAACAGCTGGCAGGTGAAGGGCATGCTCAACATAACGGAGACACTTAACATCCCGCTTTCTCAAACCTCCCCCACAGCCAGTTGAACATTTTCCCCACTCCCTTGTGCTCCATCTGACAACCTCTGTTGCAAGAAGCTAATATATCAATTTCACAAATCTGTGTAAATGCATTGTTCTTCTGGTAGAAAGAACAGAGGTCCCATAGATAAAAACAGATGGAGAAACAGAAGGAAGGAGGATTGTTGAACTTATAATTAGGGCTTTGATGAACTTGTCACAGATACCACTGAGAAGAATTTGTTGAGTGATATGCTCTGAAGAGGCTCACATGTTAGAAAGCACATCTCATCCAGGTGGGCCCCTCTCTGAAATTGATGTCATCATTTCCTTAGAGGGAACCCAGCTCTGTGCTTTAGGAACTGCACACAATATGGAAAAAGGCAACGAGATATTGGCTAATCCACAATTGAAAGATGAGAATGCAAGTATTGTACTGATCCAACAGCTGCAGATCTAGTTCCCACATTCAGCAGATAACCATATCATCCATAGTTGATTGCAAAATATGTGCTCAACTCTTTCAAGTTCCATTTCCAGTCACAAAGATTCTATTCATGTCAAAAAGGTATGTCAAAAGGTCTCAATCTTGGAAGTCCTTTACACAAAGAACAATCTGGTTGCGACAAGGGAAGGTAGCAAGCAGGGCAGGGGCTGAGGTCCCATCCCTAGGAACACCCAGGGATGGTTTAAGGAGTAGGTGATGGTTCAGGTTAAGAATCTCCTTGACCCAAGACTTGGGTCAACAACTTATGGCAACTTCTGAAAAGGTTCCAGGACAATAGTGCATGCTAGGCATGTGAATTCACCTCCACCATCTCAGCTCAACTCATCTCCACTCTAACTCAAGGGCTGCACCTCAATTGAACCAGACTGGCAATATCAGCAGTCATAGAACAAGATCACATACTTGCTGTCAACACTGGGAGAGCAGCTGACCTCGTGGTTTCAATTGAGAGCCCAGTGAAGCACGCGTCTGGCAGAAGCCAACCCTGGCATCCGTGTCCGTAATCTGAGGCTCAGAACAATCACTACAACAAAGCCACTCCTCTCCAACATCCACCTTGTTTGCACACTGACCACAGTCTGCATGTTCCATTGCCTTGCCTGTTTGCAAGCTGACTGTCAGTTAGTCAATACATCATAGTCCCAAATGAAGGCCAAAAAGAGTAACAGGGAGGTGAGTATCGAACAGTTCAAGCAATCATGCAAACACTACCTAGAAGCTTATGAATCTGAGAGATGGTAAAGAGTCAGACCTTCCTTGCAACATAGAAAGCGGGTGAAGAAGGGTGGGCATGATGGGTAGTGGGGCTCAGCACACAGGCCCTTGCAATCATTTGATGTCTCCAGTTGTGTAAACCCAGGTCGACACCCTCCCATCCATATGTTCTGACAGCCGCTGTTCCAGAAGCATCCTGTAGAGTTGTGTGCCCCACAGACCATCATCAGTCATGATCATTACAATTGAGCAATACACCAAGCGCTCCCTTTCCCCCTTTCATCACTTTCTCTGGTAGAAGGATTTCACTGCTTCAAATATCATGGTGAGACTGAGTAGTACACTGCTCTCCAATTCCTCCTATTGCCTAAAATGTCAACACAAACCTTCACTTTACTCTTAAAGACCTTTGCAGCTTCATCCTCATGATGACGCCACACCCGCATGAAGTTGAAAATTCCATTAGAAGAAAACCCCCTCTCTCTGTGTTTGTCTGTCTCTCGCTCTCCACACAAAACACAGTTCTTATCGTGTTGCAACTTTCCCTTTCTCTACTGCTCGAAACCCTAACAAGACTTTCCCTTCCCTGCCAATCTAGTAAAACAATAAGGTCACAGAAGACTCTAAGCATAGCCATCGTCTCCAAAAGGAAGATGCGCAGAAACATAAAACATTAAAAAAAAAAAGAGAAAAAAATCTATTACCTTTAGCCGAGACTTGCAAGAAGAAGAGAGAAACACACAAAGTAAGTGCGATGCACGTCCGACTAAAGCTGGTGGAGCAATCCATGGCTGAGACCCAAAAAAACAATCTTGTCTGCTCCGTTGCACTTAGAAGCCTTTAATCTTACTTCTCCTTGCTTTCCTTTGCTTTGCTTCTTTACTTCTCCTCTTTCCTCTTTAAACTTTCTTCCCGAAAAAAAATTCCCAAGCTTTCCTTTGCTCTCCTCTCCTCTCCTCTCTCGTGGATAGATGACGACGACGACTTCCCCCCGATCGCGCACGAGGTTCTCCGCTCCTCGACTTCGCGAAGCCCTGATGCGCCCGAAAGTCAATGAGCGTCAAAAGTGCGAACTTGGAACCCTAATCGGAAAGACCGGCGTGCACCAGCGTGGGGAGGGTATTTTCACAATACCCGCCGGATGCTGTTATTTGAAAACATTTCTGGAAATAAGAACCGCCGGGTCCAATTATTTGAACCGAATCGTATTCAAAGAACTGTCGGTTCCGGGTATCTCAAAAAAAATTCAAGGAACCTCCGGGTTAAATGAAGGACCCGAAAAAGACCCGACAGTTTCAGGCGGATATTTGATTCCTCTCTAAAAATTGAGAACCACGGTTATATATATCAGCCACTACAGCATCTGGTAATATCTCCATTTGTAATAAGAAAACTTTGGGTTCATTTTTTTTCTAAAAAGAACCAGCGTTTCCTTTTGTTGCAAAATTTCGCCAAAATGACAAATATATATATATATATATTCAAATAAAACTAAAACAGAATATTCTGTCAAAATATTCCCCTTTTTTCCCTTGAAAAAATGGCCAAATTTTTAATTTAAATAAATAAATAAAAAACAAAAGGTTTGGAATTTTTGTTGCTACATTTGGATTTTGATTTCAGTTTGGTAGAGCAATTTTAAAACTAGTGTTTATTTATTTAGATGGGCAACCAGTTGCCATTTAATAATGCTAAAATCCCTCTCGAATGCTAAACCCTAAAACCCTAAACCCAATTCTGGCTCAAGAGGCCTTCTTACCCTACATGTAATCATCCACACGAGGTTGTCCATGGCCTTACATGTTTTGTAAGGTCCATGCTATGATAGGATTAAGGAAGAAAAGGGTCTATCTTCATACCCTTTTCAAATACCCTTTTCCTATACCAAATAACAAGGCCACCGAAAAGTGACCCTCCATTATTTTCACTTACTCAAAATCGCCCATTTAATACTACCCTCATGCACCTAACATGAGCATTAGGATGAATGTTTTGACATGAATGTGCACAAAAGTCTTTCATATGGATGAATGCTTTTATATGGGTGCAAACAACTACCACATGGATGGATAACATGTACTCGTGCTTGCCCTAGGATGCAAGGTTTATATCGACTTCAATAAATATATGTGTTCAATATATAATCAATTTAAGGCCCATATTTAAGCAAAGGGCACAAGGTTCTCACTTTTAATATGAAGAACATGAATAATTATTTTTTCATGTAATTGATGATATTGATATACATTTTATACATGTAATTGACAATATTGATAACAATTTATGATTGATGAAATTATGTGTTTATCAAATTATTGACCAAAATGCAATTGATCATATGTATGAATTATATGGATGAACTACGACATAGATAATGAGCAACAAAAAGCTTGGAAAGATTTGCAATTTTAAGTAAGGTGATACGAGAAACTACTTGTATCCAAAGAGGGTGATATGTATATCATGAACAATGAAACAAAAAAAAACCTCCTATCATAACATGGTCCCTATGCACTTCCACTTCATTCCGAGCCACAAATCCCAATTCCAAAATATGCTCAAAAGTTAATCTTCATTTTTTTTTAAAACACACATAAATAATATGCACATGGCATTGCAATCCCTTCTACTACCAATATATCACATATGCAAATCTCATTCCCATTTCTTGTGAAAAAAGACATACATAAAGAATATGAGCAAATCGTAACATTTTGAACATTCTATCCCTTCTACTACCTACCCACCTATCACAACCTCATCCCCACTTCTCATAGAAACACACACATTATGAATATGCACAAATTTACAAATGTTTCAAGCATCACATATTTTCAAATTCAAAAATGAAAATTGTTGAGATTTTTATAATCAATCAACTACATTAATCATCACAAGAACCATGAGCAAGAAAGCAAGATAGATTTCCAAGCCTAATTTTTTTGTCAAAGAAAATTGTAATAAAAAGAATTGAATAGATTTTGAGGCTTGAAATTTTTGTTGAATAAGTATATTGCAACAAACAAAAATCATCTATTTAGGTGTGGTTTTTTTTCTCCCTTGGGTGTAGAGATTCATCCAACACTTTTGGTACCAAAAGCACATATTTGAATCCCAATTACTTACCTTGTTGCTACCTTCATGCTTTCATCAAAACCACATACTTGAACCCAAATTCTTAAACTCATTGTTGTTATTGAACCTTTGTTTTCATCATCAAAAACACCATATACTTGAACCCCACTATTAGAAGATGTTTCTTCCTATAGCTTTTCTAACTTCCAATAATTGGCTTCTTGACATTTTAAACATGTTATTCTTGCAAACTCTAGTATAATAACACTATCATCATGTACATAGTATGTGAAATCCCTTGTTTTTTCCTTGTTTTCATTGGATTTTACAGTCCCACAAATACCAAGTAAAATTGTGACCCCATATTTCATAAGTTGTGCCACACATGTGTAACAAGAAGTTTATAGATTCATTATGTGTGTGTGCCTATCTTATGTGTGATTTTACAACCAATTGATCAAAAGAAGGTAGTTAGTCTTGCCCAATGGTAGATTAAATGAATCTTTCATAACTAGTGGGAAATGTATTCAATATGACATGCATTGTGATATTATCATTTGTAGTTTCTCCTATAAATCTCACAAGTGTGATCACCCCCTTCACACCTCATAAAAGCTTTTCAATTAACGCTATTTCTTCCATGCACAACGTCATTTGTTTAGCAAGAATATTGTCTTTGAATGTTATTTTTTTGTTTCAAATAAATGTTGTAGCACAGTCCAACAAGCACTTGGTTCATTTTGGTCAATTATGTAATAAATTATGTCATTTTTCATTAACAATAACAAAATTTTCATGGCTTGGTTCTTTAGATCATTGAAAACAATAATTTGTACAACAATTAATGAAGGTGTAATTGTAATGTTATTGGACATTCCAATATACATCTTAGTAAATTTTCTTATAGACATTCCAATAAACATCCTAAGAGACATAATTGTAAGTTAAACAACATTCCATAATTTATCTTTCATTAGAATCACCTTCATTTTAACATTCCAAACTGCATAGTTAGAAGACCCCCCAAGTTTCTTAGCTTTAGACATGGCAAATGTATACATTTATCCTACTAATTTTTAGACTCCTCACAAATCACTTTTGAGTGACACTACCCAAATGGTTCTTACAACATCAAAAAATAGAAATTACTTTTCAAACAGCTCCCCAATTGGTTTTCAATGTAAAACCAATAGAATGCATTAACATGTATCCAACAAGAGGAAATATCAAAATAAATACATGAGAAAATTTCTAAAAGCTTAACAAGTTTTGAATTTTCAATGCAAAATAAGATACAACTATTAATCCACCATTTCAACTACAATGTTTAAATACTTATTAATCTAACTACCAATTTAACTAATATTAAAAAATTTAAGTACCTACCCAACCAAGTAAACTTAATCTTAGTATTAGGGTTCAAGGCTAGTTTTTGATTAGTATGTGACAACACCACCTCATCCAACATATTATAACCATATGCATACTTTAATACTTACATCATCAAAATTTGAATGGTTTCTTCATTCTTCTTTTTTCACTACGAGAAATTGCGTTTGTTGAAACCACATTACCCTGCAACTAAAACTCAAAAAACAACTTGCATACAACTATTATGCAATTATCCCTTGGGTATTACAATTATTGTGCAACTATCCCTTTAGAAATACAGTGTATTAATAAATAAATTTTCATGTGAAAAAATAAATAAATTGTATTATAGTTGCGAATGAATTGAAAATGAGTTTTCTATATGATAATTTATACATATCATACATACATACGTAGTCAACCATGTATGATTTTTTTAAGAATTACATTGTATTTGCATGTGACAACTACTTTAAAACCATTAAAAATGTGTCATTAAAGCAACAATTCTGTTGCAACTAGTGTATAATGTACATACATGTGATTATGCCATGTGTCCACATCTCCACCACCCATTATGGGATACATTTGCAACAAATTTTTGATTATGATTCCCATTGATATGGTTAGTATGGCCACTAGTGCACCACTATTAAAGTATTATTGTTCAATAATGTTATGATTATAAAAGAACTACTTATAATTTAATAATGATACATATTCATCAGTTATTTATATCTTCATCATATGTGTTTCATTTTGAGTCATTTAAAATGTTATGGGAATGCTACCTCAAGTTCTAGAAATCATCTTTGAAGTGCAAAGGAAAATGAATAATGAAAAAATAACAAGAAAAGAACTCAAATTCTTCTAGTGTTTTTTGCATTTATCCTTTACTTTTGTCATTAAAAGAACATGAACATTTGTAGCTTTTCAATTTGCATGTCCATTGACACAAAAGTCGCTCAATTTGGTTAAAGAATGAAAAAAAATTGGAATTCTTTGATGATAAATACATGTTTGATGATGGGAGATTCTACCCCTAGATCTTTCAAAAGCAAGGTAACATTGCTTTCATTAAAGCGTAACAATTTTTGTGGTATGTAAGGCCCATTGAGGGGGGCATTACTAGGTAGTTTTTAAGGGCATGTGTTGATTACTGATGATGCCCCCCATCTGAGGGCTTTATTGTGTGTAATGACCTATCTAAGATTGTTTCCAGAAATTATGGCTGAGATCCTACTATTTACACAAAAGAAAAAACTACATGCCCTTATGAAAAATGCTAGAACCAACCCAAAAAATAAGATGATTTTTCATGTTAAGAAAAAATGTTATGGATTTAATGCACCTTCCAAATACAATTACAAATCTTGGACATGTAAAATTATGTTTTGAAGTTAACATATCTCACATTTAGAAGTTGGCCATTCTATTTTGGAATGAACTACAATTTTAAATTTTTATATATATTGCCCTTGATTTAAATTTTTTTTTAGTTTTTGGAAACACAATAGTAGACCTAACTTGACAAGTCGTTGGCACGCCAAAGTTAAACTCGGTGGTAGAAGGTGGTTGGACTTTCACTTGCATACCATTGGGTTGGAACCTAGATACAAAATACCAAAACAACTATGCCATGTAGGTCACCTATCATTGAACTAAAGTCCTAGGTAGCCTAGAAAATGTCTAGGTAGCTGAAAGTTTAAGCTACCTAAAACAAATTGACAAGTTTGCCGTTAAAAAATTGCCCTTTTATGAAAAGTTTTTGTGTATAGAATATGTGTAGTAATGTTTTGGGCAAGCCGTAACATCCATCCCCGCTTCCAATTTTCTTTTGCAAAATGATTATTCAAGGTTCACAATTACTTTTCTCTAAAGCAATTAGGCATCCATGTTTGTTGTTTGTAAGATGTTTCCCCACATAATTAAGCATTGGTGGAGGGTGGTTATTTTTCTAAAAGTTGAGCGTGGTGAGTAATCATATTCAATGTTTTGAACAAGGCTAGTTTTTTTTAAAAATGTTGCGTGCAAGGATTTATTTTGTTGTCAAAGGATATGAGTTATCTTCAACATAAGTTCATGGATGGGTAGTACAACTTGTTTATTTTTCTACAAACTTCATCAACATTCATGTGACAAAACATTTGAAAATGATGACCCAATGCCCTAGTCATGGGCCTTTATAATTGCCTTGAGTTGCTGATTTGTAATGCATTTGAAATGGACTTAAAAGAGGCCCCATCTACCAACATGTTTTAGACATATGCCACCGTGTCTATCCCAATTGGCATGTCTCCCACCTTAAAATTATTATTTTTTGCATATGAAGAAATTGAAAAATATACTAATTTTTTTATTCGCAAGAAAGAAGATACACCAAAAACATCCAATAAAACAACAATAGATGTAAATGAAGTTGTAAGACAATTGCAAGGAAGAAAAAAAACATGTACCAAAAAGTTCCACAGTGCAAAAATAGAAGAATATTAAAAGTTTATAAAATGATAACAAATGTAAATGACACACAATTTGTCTATGAAGAATGTCAAAAAAATTTGCAAAAAAGAAAAGAAGACATTATACCAAAGAATTGTAAATTGCAAGAAAAGAAAACATATTTGAAACATCAAGTAAAACAATAGGGGACACAAATTACATGCATCCTAGTATTTGCAAAGTTGCAAGACATTGTAAGGAAGAAGAGAAGACATACCAAACACTTGCAAAATATTGCACAAAAGAGAGGACATAGAAGAAACATCTACGAAAACAATAACATATGAAATGAGACACACCTTGATATTTTGAATGAAGTTGCAAGAAAACCGGAAGGGAGAAGAAATGTACCAAAAGATTGTTTTGGGGTTTTAGATGAATTCAAGATTAACTTGCTAAAGGTTCTCTTTTCATGTGACAAATTTGGGTGCATAGACTATTGCCAACACCATTGTAATATTTACGCATAGGTAGAATAGAAAAGCACAAAGACATGAACTTTTTTGTGGGCCAAACAAAATTGTTAAAGGATGAAGAGTTGAAAAACATGGAGACCCAAAACATGAAACAAAACCGCCATCACACGTGGTCTTCTTTTTTGTCAAGCTTTGTATTTTACTTGAGCAATTTCCAAACACATAAAAAGAACAAAAGGTTAAAAAGTGGGGAAAAAAAATCATTATTGGAAGATAGATGAAATAAGTTTATGTCCATGCTTAAACTTAATAGGCATTGAAAAAAAAACCTAGGCACATTGCATGCTAGGTACTTTAACATTTCATATCATCTTTTCTTTTGTAGCCTATGCTTATGGGTGCAGTCACAATCTAATGAACCAAAAAGGTGTCAGATTGCAAAGAAAAATAGTCAAAATATGATTTTTTTTTTGTTTTTTCCATTTGAAGCCATAGCAATCATGGCAAATTGTTGTTTTTTCATTCATGTAAATGTCAAAGAATTCAAAAAAAAATCCATTTGATGAAATTTTAAATTTGAGTTTTGATTTAAGACCTTTGAAAGTGAACACCTATGGTGTTAGATAGGAATCAATTTTGCAAAGGACTATCAAAAGCACTTATATAATAAAACACATTTGATGGGAAAAAATTTAAGAGGATAAGGTCTTATTAACCACATTGAAAAAACATTCATACCTTAAAATATGTGGATTTCTAAAACTTTAAAAATTCAAAGAACTTTCCAAAATTGATTTAGAATTTTAGAACTCTGAAAGTCCTTTATCATGTATAAATGAGGTATAATCTACATGATGTATTAAGAAAAAATGTAGCTTATTATAAAAATGTAAAAAATGAATTTTTGGTTATGATCTGAAATTTTTATCATTTTTATAGATAAAACACTAAATTTACAAGGAATCAAAACACTTTCAAAAATTTATATTATTCAAAAATGATAAACAAAAAAACATGTCATGTATTAAGACAACTATAAACATTTATATAACAGATTGCAAGAATTTGTTTTCTAAAATTCATTTGGATGAGAATGTTTGTTTTATAAAAAGGACATGTAATCTTATTATAAAGTAATTATGTTGGCTCATTGTATCTTGTTTGCACCCTTATGCATAGGCAACCTATGTTTTTGCAACCTTAGGACAAGGAGTGCAAAACACAACATTTTTTGTATTCTTTACCCAAAACCTTTTTGAGGTCCTTGGGTCCTAGACTTTGGTGTCTAGATTATCATGGAAGTTTGAAGCCACAACAAGTTTGTGGTGCCTTTAGATGTTCTGGCCCACATGCAAACTGCACCAATGAATTCAACAAGTTTATAACCTAAGCCAATTATAAACCCATGCATTCTTTTAAAATTTCATCATGATGGAGATAACTCATTGCAACTATTGATTTTAAACTAGGATTTCTTATATCACAAAACTACAATATCATGAAATATTAATAAAATCTTTGTCAAAATCATAAAAAAATATGTTTGTGCAAAATATGTGGCCTTCAAAATGTAAAAATGGCACGAAAAATATATATATTATTTCTATATAAATGATGTATCTTTTTTGCTTGTGATGTCTTGATGTGAAGTATGATTATAATTATTAAATTTTATAACAATTTTTTCGCTTGCTTAATAAAATGGCTTTGCAAAGAATAAATTCTTCTAAAGCTTACGCACATGTAACACATTAATTATTTCTTTAACTTGGCCATTATTCAACTTTATGGACATATTGCCTTGTCCAATTATTTGGTGTGTAGAGTTATCACCCAAATACGCAAGTTGCTTATTTTCCCATTTATTATATGTTAGAAATGATTCAATGTCATGTGACATATGATTTGTGGTTTTGGTATCTAAATACCATGAATTATCATTCCCATCCTCAATAATCATAATAACTACATATAATTTGTTATTTTGAATAACTATGTTGGATTGAA
>Ga0209208_10010160_pt1 | contig 12261 bp, 11 predicted proteins | sample S1TSphfallax_3_FD_187694 | JGI IMG/M metagenome (GOLD analysis project Ga0209208, IMG submission 187694) | Host-associated microbial communities from peat moss isolated from Minnesota, USA - S1T2_Fd - Sphagnum fallax MG (SPAdes) (version 2) | ecosystem: Host-associated > Plants > Peat moss >...
AAACTCTTGTTGTTCGTGTTATTATCTATGCTTGAGTTCATGTTGGCAAACTTTCAAACTTTTAACATTTTAAAATTTATGTGTGCTTTACAAGCTTGAAAGTTCAAATCGCAAGATTGGGAAACAAAGGGGAACAATACTGAGAACTCTATTGGGAACATTGTCATGGAACAAAAACTTGAAATCAGAAATTTTCAAACTTTCCACCTTGAAAAGAAAAAAAGAATGGACAGTGCGGAAGACATTGATTGAGGAAAACATTGTCTAATGGTGCATTCACACTCGATGTTAAGTCGGTGTTAAATGAAAATCTAGGTGGCATCTTAGGTGGCACACAATGTTAAATAGGTGATAGTCTAATGTTAAGTGAATGTCAGCTTAACATCAAATCTTCACGAGAAGTATCTTTAAGTCCTAAATGATTAACATGATGTTAGGGACTCAACACCATAAAGCTTAAGACCAAGTGTGTGAATGCACAAAGACGAGATAATAAAAAATTAGTTTAGCAAAGTTTTGATAAGAACTCTAAAGTTAAGCCCATTTCAACCAGAATAGTATTGGTATGGGTGAACTTGTATATATACTTGGACCAACACAGCAGAAGTACCCACTCTTAAATATCTAAGAAGAGTGGGGTTTATGGCCATGGAAGTCACAACACCCTCTATTGCAGAAGGAAGGGTGGTGTTCATCTGTGTACAATTAATTTAACTTATTAGTAATGCTAGCATCTTAGGAACTCCTATGAGGGTGCTTCTAGAAGCCAATAGCTCCAGTGTCTTATTATCTTTTGAAAGGAAGAAGGGGAAGTCTTTGTTCTGGCACTCCATCTCCAGTTGAACCTACCCATTATATATATATATATATCTATGCATTTCTTCCAAAGACTCATACTCCTCTAGTGAGGCTCCCAAACCTATTGATAATAGAGTTATCGGTAAAGTCACCCTCTGTTTTACCCCCCTATCTCCTCTCCTTTCACCCCTTATTTCCCCCTCTTGCAGGAAAAAGGAAACACAGGATGAAACTCAGTTTACCATCAAAGTTGGTGGAAAAACTAGTTTGGGTCCCAGTTATTTCCTTTTTGTAAAATTTTCATTCCCAGTTAACATGTTTGATACTCTATTATGCTGAAACTGGCCGTTCTTGCCCCTTAATCGCTTGGCCTGACTTTACGGATAACTCTTCGAATACAAAGAGTTTTCTTGTAACTTTTTTATTTATTTATTTAACGAGAATTCTCTTTTCCAGAGAACCCACTCCTTCTCCCAGGTCTATTTTGAGGAGCCAAGTGGTCCACTTGTGCTATGCATACACACACGAGCCTAATTGTGATTCGATTTAGCCAAGTTTGCGGTCACAATGGCAACACCCAACAAAAAGTTTTTAAGATGCTCAATGGATCTTGAGTCTTGACCACTTTGGGAATTTGTCATTCTTTTCCTTCTCTCGGAAATTGAGAAAAATGTATTTTTCTTGGCTCCCCATCACTTGATTGGTTGGTTGGTTGGTTGGTTACCCGTTCGTGATTTGAAAAGCCGCAACATCAAAAGCACAGGTAGAATTTTTTCAGCGGCTCTCATGAGGCACTTTATCAAGTGGAATTTGTCCTCCGCAAGTAACAAAGCGTTTTGGAAAAATGAAGTCATTGACTCTAACATGCATTTCACTTTTTGAAATATCTCGTCCTTTTTTCTCATTGTTTTCCTGTGATACCCGATGAGTATCGCAATAAATTTTATAATAAAAATATTCTGGTGCCATTAATTATTGGGACCCCAAAGTTCGAGTTTTTTCTTCTTCTTTTGTCATGGGCATCTTTGATTGGCCTGTTAGGCAAAAAAAAAAATTTATCAAAAGCTTTGGACACTTCCAAAATAGATATTTTGTAGTCTCCTCCTTATGGGCAAGTTATATAGGTCACTTAGGGCGAAGGATTATGAGATATATAATGAGGTGCTATTGGGAACATGTTGGGGAACATATTGAGAATTTGAGGAACATTGTGAGAACTTGATGGGAACAATAAAAATCCACCACCACCACCACCATTGGAAGAAGGCATTACAATACAAATAGTTAGTTGTTCTCACGTGCTACTTAGAAGCAAGAAAAGAAGAAAGACATGCGGAATGCAACAACCAAACAAAAGTGATGATTGAGAGTGTTTTACCTTTTAAAAAAAAGGCTACTTCCTTTTCAAAACTTTACGATCACTTTAAAGGGAATATCATGGTTGAATGTTTGGAAGTCCTTAGGTTGCCCCCTCTAGTTTTGGATGGTTGATGTACCCAATTGAAGACATAATCCCTTCAAATAAGTAACCATTTTGATTATATTCTATTCTCTCATCCCCCACCTTACATTAGCAAAAACATACCTATTGTGCTACAACAAATTAAAAAATCATAATTTTTTTGTTGTGCAAAATAATTCATTTTTAAATTACAAAAAAAGTTAAGAGATAGGGTGGGCCAAAGTGAACCACCATCCATCCACCATCCACCACACATGTGGATGGATGGATGGATGGATGGGTAGTGGTAGACAATATAAAATTTATTGTTGGTTTTTTGTCCCATTTGTAACCATTGTGGATAACTTGATCTTTGATAATTTTTATTCTACATTATCTAAAGTGTAGTGAATGTAAAACCCCCCAAAATAACAAACTAAGTTAACCCTTGCCTTTACCTACCTACTTATCAATAGTCACCTACTTGGTCATGATTCCTATTGATATCCTTGTCATTTAAAACATGCTTTTACTAGCCATAACCTATTTTACCTTTTGTAATCATCATTGTCTATGTGTTTTAAGCCTATGATGATGTTAAAAAATGAAGTGATTTTGGAAGGTTTTAATAGTTAGAAGTGAGCAAATTTTTTTAATTGCCAAATTTGTATATTTGGGTTTTCATGTGTAACCACAAATATGAGGCTAAGTGTAGATTTTTATTTCATATATGGTTTATAATCATATTTGGTTAAATCTTCCCAGGGATGATTGGCATTTAGGCTACATTACAAATTCCTAAAAAAAGCACTAATCATACCTAAAGTGAAAGGTATGAAATAAACATGTAAAACCATATGTTGGGCTACATACATCACATAAAATGCAAAATTTTGAATCAATTGTTTTCATTTGAGGATGCATGTTAAAACACATGATAATATCCTAAGTTTGGAAACAAAAAAATAATAGGAGTAGAAAGTGAAACACATTTCTACAACTTTGTAGTGAGAAATAGTCATGAGAAAAACAATTTGGCAAATGGTAGTACCAGTAGACTACCAAATTCTTCTAATGTAGACCTAAGTTGGAATTGATAATAAATTATCAAAACATTTGAACATTCAAAATTTCAAGTTCGCAAAACCAATACAACTTTGAAAGAAACAAGTCAAAAAATTATGTAATGGAAAAGAAAATTTTAATATAAATAATGTATCAACTTGTATTGCTTCAAAATATAGTATTTAAAAAATAACAAGTTATGTCGAGTGTGCACTAACCTAACTCAAGTACATCCAAGGAATGGTGAAAGCGTAAGTCCAAAATGGTGATTCCACCAAAAAAAATTTATAATTTTATAATCTTTATAAAATTAGTAGAAAATTTTATTTATAATCTACAAATCCTAATTAGTAGTTTCCAACTTAACATTAAAATTTTCGTACTAAAAATAAGTAAAAGCTTTCAATAGGAATGTTCAATAGTAATTCTTGGTAATCAATTTGTAGTATTAAATGTTAGTAATGAGAAATCAATAATAAGATTTATATACAAAAAATCTCAACAATATTTTCTGACCTTTAAAATCATCCTTTTTCCTATTTGTAATTACATCCTTGTGATCATTATTTTAAGTGACTACTCTACCAAAAAAATCAAATTATTAAACCATCTCTAAAGGTCCTACGACATTTCTACGCCTTGAATCTACCTCCATGTTGGTTTCAGTATCTTGCTCCTCATGACTACCAAATTTGGTGTGGACCATTTGGGTCCTCATTTTGGCTGGAGAAAAAACATGAATTAAGTTTTGGGTCCTATGTTTAATTCCCAAAAAAAGTTTGGGATAAAAAAATGGTAACATTGGGCCATATCATTAAAATTTTGTTTGTCTTTAAGAGTTTTTAGAGGTGACATGATGATGGAAAAAATCTTCTTAAGGTCTGATAGTTTGCCTTCCTGGGCTACAATGTATCTTAGAAACACCTTTGAATAAACTAAAAACATGCATTTTTAAGGTGTAGGTCAATATTGAATTCTTAAAACTTGTTTAAACATAACTAAAGTTTGTCCAAATGATATTTCTAGTCATTGAGCATGTTGAACTCATCCAAAAACAACTTCATGAATATTCCAAAATAATTTTTAAAAGTCATACTAATTGCCCATTAATACATAGGAGGAACATTTTTTAATCCAAATGGCATGACCAACTAAACAAAAGTTTCCCAATGAATAATGAAGCTAGCTATTTTGTACTTGTCTTCTAAGGCTATCATGATTTATTGATAACCAAAAAATTCATCCAAAAAACAACAAACTTCATGACCTACCTGTACGTCAAAAACCTCTTGAATAGAAGGTAAAACTGTAAGAAATATGGATCATTTTTGGTACCGGGTGCAAACATGATAAATGAACCTATGGGATTATTGTAAAAAAGGACTACATGTCTTTTTTCTCAAAAATACCTTTTTCATATGAATAAATTTTGAAACAATGTTTTTTGCAACTTGTTATCATAAATTATTATAGTTGTCCAAGTACATGACATATTATTTTTTTCATCATTTTTGAATAAATAAGAAAATTTGAAAATGTCTTGATTCCTTGTAAATTCAATGTTTTGTTTTTTTAAAATAATAATTTCAAATTATAACCAATCTTTATTTTTTTTAATTCTTATGTTTTCTTGTATGATAAACTACAATTTTTCTTAACACATCTTGTACATTTTACCCCATTTATGTGTGGCAAAGGACTTTTGAAATTCTAAAATTTTGGATTAATTTTGGAAAGTTTTTTGAATTTTTAAAGTTTTACAATTCCACATATATGTATGTTTTTTTAATGTGGTTAATAGGTCTTTGTCCTCTTAATTTTTTTCCCATCAAATTTTTTTATATTATATAAGTCTTTTTTATATACTTTGCAAAATTGACTATTGTCTGACATGTTGTTGTTCACTTTTAAAGGTCGTAAATCAAAACTTAAACTTAAAATTTCATCAAATGAATTTTTGGTTTGAATTCCTTAACATTCATATGAATGAAAAAACAATCACTTGCCATGATTGCCATGGCTTTAAATGACAAAACATAAATATTTATCCAATTTTGATTATTTTTCTTTATAATTTGATGCCCTTTTTTATTCATTGGATTGTGATTGCACCCTAGTTACATTGAATTTTTGAAAGTTTACACAAATTCTAATTCTTTTTCAATATGATTACAATTGGAAAAAACCAATTGGCTTCTTCTATTTGAGCTATGAATTTGGCATCAAATAACTTATCTAAATCATGTTTAACCATCGTTACGTAATTGGGATTCATCTTGTACCTAACTTGATGGGCTTGTGGGATATTATTTAGTTCAATTTGATATTGAACTATATGTGGTGGTATACCCTTCAAATCCTTATAGGTTCATGCAAAAATGTCCTTGTATTCCTTGAGTAATTGTTTTACATTTTGACTTGTTTGAGAATCCAAATCTACATTAGTTTTCACCATTTGTGGGTCTAATTTAATCCCCAAATTGAGGTTTTTGGCTTGAATATCTTCCAATAACATCCACCTAGCAATCTTCAATTCTTGTACCTTGATGCTTGCATGAGTTATATCTACTAAAATTTTCATTTAAGATATGGGGAAAACTATAAGATCATCATTACTAAATTTCATGTTAGTTACTATGGTAATCAAAAATTTCAATTTTGGTGGGGCAATGGTTCCAATTGTGAACAAATATGGTTTCAACTCCAACAAAACATCTTTTTGATCACCTTTAATTCCAATGATGAAATCAAAGTAAAATAGTACTTCCAATAAAAATGTCTAGTTAGTGCTATCATCCACACAATCCCTTTGCTTTCAATGGTGATCATATTGTTATCCCAATCATGGGTGACCTTAGCATCAAACAATCATGGGGATCCAATTAACATGGAATAGTTAGCATCTAATACATTGATTTTCATAATTGTGAAAGTAGCAATGTATGGAATATTATGGACATGGATTTTGAGGTCTCTAATCAACATAAATATATAATTTGGTAAATGTTTGATATGCCATCTTGAAGGTATAAGGAATTGGTCTCAAGGAAGGTAATCCTTATTTTTTCCTTGAATCATTAATAATGATCTTGATTTTCAATGCTCCATCCAAAAAATGTCTTTGACTGTGTTTCCCCCCACATGAACCTAGATAATAACCACATGGTAAAGTTTTGGAATATCATATAGTTTTAAGTATGGGATGAGATTAAAAAGTTGCCCCATAGCAAGTGTATGCTTGTTATCCAACAATTATTACCTATTTTCTTGTAATATAGGAAAATTTCTTATTATGGATGTTTTTTGTAATATTGAAAATTTTCATAACAATATTTCCAATAGAAATGTTTCTTGTAGCTCCATTTTCGATAGCAAGTTTGGTAGTTGATAAAAAATTTGTCCCAAAGGTTTCATGTTTTAATTACACAAGGGGTTCTTTTTCCATATGTGTGAAATGAAAATTGAAATTTTTAAAATGTTGCAACCCTAGCCTTGGGCTTGTAACTAAAGCAAGGGCTTATAAAGGTGTGGGCCAAGAGTGAAGCCTAGGAGTCATATTTCATGTTCCCGAGAGTGTAGGAAAGTGTGAAAGAATGAACCTCCACACTCCCAAGTGAGTTCCTAGTTTGGGAGTTGGAGTCTCGATGGATTTTTGAATTTTTAGAAGGCAATTGCAAGGGTCAAGACTCATTGGATTAAAAAGTTCCTTATATAATTTAAAATATTTTGGAATGTGTATGTCTAAAATGGGCTTGCATGTTCCATTTAAGTACTTAAAACACAAGTTATGGCCAAAAGGCAAATTGCCAATTTGACTTTCGACCACTAAAAGTCAATAATCGCCTTGATTTATTTGCATGTAGGTGGTGTGCCACATATTTTTGGAAAGCTTTCGATGAGGGCTACAACTTTGCTTTGGACCTCACTTCAATCAGAAGTCTACACAAAAATGTATGGGCCCCCAAAGTTGCTAGAGTCCCAATTTCGGAAATTTCAGGAGTCCTAGGACAAAATGGCATTTTGGTGCTAGCCCTGTGGCCAAGCATAAAGAATCCTATAAAGGGGGAGGTGGTGGTTTCCCCCAAGTTCATGCCGTGGTGAATTTTGTGAGTCCATGTTTGCTCGTGGTTCATTTGTGCACTGAAAGTGTTCCAACTACGCACTAACCAACTTATTGTTTGGTTTGGGCAGGTCTATGTGAATAATTGACATGCTTATTAATCATTCTAATCCCCATCTCGGAGGTCTAGCACACCCCTCTACCCTTGAAGTGTGCAGGCCAATGAGCGTATCCCAACTCCTTATCCTTTCCTTGTTTTCACTTTTGGATTCGTAATTGAGTCTATCAAGCAGTTTGGGTGTGTGAATAAATTCCCTCAAAACAACAACACAAACGCAATAACTCAATTTTTTTCACAATTTTAAATATACAATCATTTAAATGATGTATTTTATTTCTAAAAAACCCCAGTCACCTTAAGAATCCAAATGTCAATGTAAACACAATGCATGTTATTGAATGCCTTTGCAGTTTCAACATTGACCATGTTATTTATACAAATGTTGAAATTAAAAAAATCAGAGAAAGAAATTCTTTGAAGATTAATGAAGAATATTTTGAAATATGTTACTTTCTCAAAATGAAAATTTCAAAATTAATTAATTATTCAACAAACTTGTGTTGAACTACCTTTTAACAATACAATAAATTTTCCAATATCAAATTAGTAAATGGATGTTATGTTTGAGCCTAGTTGTGTTAAGTTTGATTTATTCACATTATTGGTGATCAATGTACACCACATTTTAATTGTTATGGCAAGGATAGTTACAATTGGACAAAGAAAAAATTAATGAATTATTGAAAATTTAAAGGGAAAGTTATCACCATGGGAATTTTCAAATTTAATCATAGATGACATCATAATTCAAAAGCAATTTGCATTGTGATGAATACTAATCCCTAGATAATGTTTTCTTCTTTCACGATGTTTCATCACCAATAATAATTGTCACATTTTGTTTAATGTTATCAATACTTACCATATACACCATTTTAAAAATGTAACATTATGTTTATATGTGTGCATTTTATTGTTTGGAGTACAAAATAAAATAAAATAATTGTTGTTTCTTTTCTTGAGGGGAAAGAGGGGTTGAGAGGGTGCATGTTTTCAAAACAAATGCATGGAAAAATCAACAATGTCAAGGTCTCATATGATTTTGAACAACCTTCATGGCATGACATATATGTCTATCAAGCCAACGAATCTATTGGAACCTTCAAAACATGTGGGAGTATGAAACCAAGGAAGATAATTGAAATAATACAAGGAATGTTGGAATTTAGAAAACAAAAAAATATGATGTTTAGAATGGCTTGTATGAAACATAATGGGAAAAAAAATTACCATCACCTATAGCTATGTAATTAGATGGATAAAAATGTTTTACATGGATCAATTTCATTAAAATGAATGGAACCCATAAATGACCTTATGTTCTTTGTGTATAAATTTTACATCATTGTTGACCATCATGGTGGATATCCATCAATACAAGGTATGTGCTCCATGAACTTTCATACTTGATAACATCAATTTCAATTTATCTTTGTCGACTATTGTGGAGTGCACATGTGACGATTGCATTGTTGTATTTTTCTCACATAGGAGGGAGGATGGAAAGGGGGGAGACGAGAGAGAGAGCATAGGAGGTAGTTATGGAGGGTGCTATTACCTTTTGCACTATATGGTGTACATGGTCTTAAAAGGTTCATCGTCAATTGAATTGGAACAAGGTTTCATGGATTGGGTTGTTGGTGGGTGTTGGTTCATTTGGGGGCGGGTTGATAAGGGATGCATTGATGCCATGTACAATTTTATGCATGGAGAATCCAGATATAGAAAGGAGAAGAAAGGATAGCAATATAGGTTTTTCAAAAGGAATTATGAGAGTACCTTGGTGGATTTGGCACATGAATGCCAAATAATTAATTTTACTTAAATCTCTTGGTTCAGCACTTGGGTTTTTAATTTTGAAAATTTAGATAATAAAGAATAAACTTATTGTAAGGTAAGTTCATTTCAAATGATTTGAATTGTTTCAGCAGTTAAGCAGACCTCTATTTAGGATCATCCCGTAAAGATGATCATAAATCAAACTCTTACACCTTAAGCAACATTTTCAAAATTTGGACTTCAAAATTTGGACAAATCAAAAATAAAATTATAGTTTTCTTGGAAGATTAAAAAAATAATTTAATTTATGCCAAAGCCAATTTTGACATGTTAAAAAAATTATAATTTTTTTGGCAGATTAGAAAATTAATTTAATTTATGCTGAATCCACCAAGGTACTACATGTATGAACCAGAGGGACCAGTATCACGGTCACCTGACAAGCACAAGAAGACGTATATGGACGACAAAAATCTAAGTTAGCCCATGAATGGGTGGTAGGTCCTGCCAGCCTCTTGAGAGCATCTCTAGCGGTGCTCAGTATGTGACCCTGTGCAAATATTTTTCACATCCAAGTTTAGTTATGTACTCTTTTGCAACTCCACGAAAAAGAACTCTGGACAGCAAATAGGTGGAGGACTACTAATAGCAAACCACCTGGACGAATCATTATGATGGACCAATCAGAAACACTGAGCAGCAGTTAGATCATATTTAGTACACTCTTTTGTGCAGGTGCAAAGCGCTGTTGCGCCTTTCACCAGCCATCGCAACGACAGCAAATATGCGGAGCCAAAACCTATTGTGCTGACCCAAACCAGCATACTTGGATGTTTTTCAAGCACCGAGCACCGCTGGAGATGCTCTAAGTCCTCACAAAGAGCTTCACTGGACAATTAATTTAAGCAGCCAATGACAAAAGTTAGAGATGTCGTTGGAGCCCACAATGCACATAATGTGGAAAAGTCTCATGTTGGCCCCATGTAAACAACAGATCTTATGTTTTTCTGCCGCTGAAAATTCAAATGAATTTCCGAGAACCAGGTTTTGGAAGGGAAAATCGGTTGAGGACAAGGGTAATGCTTGGGCCAATGGCACAGGCCACACTAGTTTGATTTAATTGGGCAAAGTCGGTGATTGAAAAATAAGGCCTAATTTTGTTCATTGAACCCAAATTCATTGCATGATAAAAACCCCCAACATTTCTTGAACACTCACTCACATGCCTTAATAAGTTTCCACTCCTTTTACTTGTCAAATGGTGACTCTCAAGACAATCAAGACTAAGTTCATTCTTTCATCAAAGGATGGGCACTTCTTTAGTCTTGTTCCTCTGCAAAAAACATGGCAACATTTCAGAAAATGGAAAGTTCAATTTATTTATTTATTTATTTATTTTGCAACTTTCTTTCTTACCCATTGGTTACCTTGGACAGAAAAAGAGGAAAAAGAAAAGAAAAAGGGAAGAGGCCGTTGCATCTGTGAACACCCCCCGAGAAGGGCAGTCCTAAAATAAGGGCCCCTGAGCTCACATCTTGGGCAGGCCCTATAATGGTTTCCTATGGCCTTTTCTGTCTCTTAGTTAGTTTCATTACAAGGCAGAATGGAGGGATCCTGTGAGGGTCTACTAGACCAAACTTGGGCAGGTGACACCATACAAGACTGTTGCAAAATGCACATGAATGTTGTGCAACTCCCACATAAAAAGCATTACGAGTGCGCGCAATATAGGCCATGGTGCCCATTTAGAAACTTTCAGCTTGGCCCAATTCTTCATGGGAGCTTCTCGGGCACAATGACTTGTACACAACATGCTCCATAATACATCGAAATCTGCACCCAACAAAATATCATCCAAAGGCTGGAAAAAATAACTCATCTCTAAGTATCCAACTTTTGTGTAATATGACAACATTACATCCATTTGTAGGGCAGAATTTGCACAAAAAAAGGTTTTCAATAACCAGATAAAGAACTTGTCCCAAGGGTCTCATGTTTTAATTACACAAAAGGTTCCTTTTTCCCATGTGTACAATGAAAAATTTAAAATAAATGTCGCAACTTTAGCCTTGGACTCGCAACCAAGGCAAGGGCTTGCAAAGGTGCGGGCCAAAAGTGAAGTTTAAGAGTCACATTTCATGTTCTTGAGATTGTAGGAGAGTGTGAAGGAATGAACTTGCACACTTTCAAGTGAACTCCCACTTTGGGAATTGGACTTCCAATGGAATCTCAAATTTTCAGAAGGCAATTGCAAGGGTCAAGATTCATTGGATTGAAAAGTTCTTTACATCATTGAAAAGCTCTTAGAATTTAGGTGTTTAAATTGAGCTCGTATGACCCATTTGGGTACTTAAAACATAAGTTATAGCCAAAAGAAAGGTTGGGAGTTAAAAATACAATTTGACTCCTGACCATTAAAAGTCAAGAATCGCCTTGATTTACTTTCATTCATGTGACGTGCCACATAGCGTTGGAATGCTCTAGGCAAGGGCTACAACTTTGCTTCAAACCTCACTTCAATTTGAGGTCCGCACAAAAAGTTATGGCCCCCCAAAGTTGTTGAAGTTTTAATTCAGAGAATTTCGGGACTCCCAACTTGGGAGTCCCGAGACAAAATGACATTTGGGTGCTAGCCTCGTGACTAGGCACAAAGAATATTATAAGGGAAGGTGGTGGCTTCCCTCATGTTCATGTTGTGGTGAATTTTATGAGTCCGTATTTGCTCAGGCCTCGTCCATGCACCAAAAGTGCTCCAACTACGCATTAATGAACTTGTTGTTTGGTTTGTGCAGGTTTATGTGAATAATTGACCTAATTGTCATTTGTCTTAATCCCCATTTTGAAGTTCCAGCACACCCTTCTACCCTTGAAGTGATGTGGGCTAGAGAACGTATTCCAACTTTTTATCCTTTTGTTATTTTCACCTTTGAACTCACAATTGAGTCTATCAAAAAGTTTGGGTGTGTGTGAATAAATCCCCCCCCCCCCCCCCCCCCC
>Ga0209208_10010161_pt1 | contig 12260 bp, 8 predicted proteins | sample S1TSphfallax_3_FD_187694 | JGI IMG/M metagenome (GOLD analysis project Ga0209208, IMG submission 187694) | Host-associated microbial communities from peat moss isolated from Minnesota, USA - S1T2_Fd - Sphagnum fallax MG (SPAdes) (version 2) | ecosystem: Host-associated > Plants > Peat moss >...
AACAACCTTCAGGAGTACTAAGACTTGACAATGAAGATGTGTCAGGATCACTTGCAGCGTTGGCTGAAGTTGCTTATGTCATGGCTCCTCAAAATCAAGCAAATGGAGGGGCAGCAGTAGCAGAAACAACTAGAAGAGGTGAACGTGCCATGAAACAAGAAGATGATAGTGCAAAAAACACCACCATATATCTCCCTGTCTCCAGTGGTTTATGTACATCTCAAGTAGGTAACACAAGCATGATGTTGGAGTATGCATCATAGTCAGAATACACACCAAAATCCTCATCTGCTTGCTGCAGCCTGTTGTTTGCATTAGTGTTATTTTCTGCACTCGGAGAAGAACCATCATCATCGATGACGATTTCATGAACTCGTCGGACTCCTTCCCGGCTTCAATGGCGTAACGGATTGCTCTGATTCTTCTTCCCCTAATGATGAGTCCTCCTCCTCCTCCTCCTCACAAGGCGCCACTAGATAAACTCCATGGGTGCAGCACTGTCGCAGCCAAAGCTCTTAGACCATCCCGGCAGGAGTCACAGACCGCTCAGAGACGACCGCACGGACCGGACACAGACAGTTCTCCTTAGAGCTGCACTGTCAGAGCTGCAACGCTCAGAGTCTCTGCCCGCTGGTCCACTTCATCTTTCTCTCTCTCTTAGACCTTTTCTGGCTCCCTGCGCATGCTCCGTGTTTGCTCTACTACAGTTTTCCTCAGAGCTACACTGTCAGAGCTGCAACACTCAGAGTCTCTGCCCGCTGGTCCACTTCATCTTTCTCTCTCTCTTAGACCTTTTCTGGCTCCCTGCGCATGCTCCGTGTTTGCTCTACTACAGTTTTCCTCAGAGCTACACTGTCAGAGCTGCAACGCTTAGAGTCCGCTCTACCCTTCCCTCCAAACCCTTAGAGGAACTCCATCGTTGCTTGCCGTCAGTGTGTGACCACTTCGTGAGAGACTCGGCCAGAGTACTAAACTTTATAGTTCTTAGAGAGTTCCACACTGAATGAGATGAGGGATTCTGGAGACCAGGAGAAGAACTTGTTCACTCCATTCTCCGCGAGATGCACAACATAGTTTCTTAGATGCGAGGATCTTCTTCCTCGAGTCTCTTCCACATTCATGCCGCCGATGAACTCCAAGCACCAGCTGCAGGAGAATCTCATGCATTTGTTGCCTCGACCGATGCTAAGTTACAGAATTGGAAGGATTGTCGAAAATAGTTTGCGATTTGTAAGGTACGTCGTTACATGAGGAGGTCGCCGGTAGATAATCTTTTTGTTGTCGGAGAGCAGCAGCCATGAGCACTGGAGGAGGATGGACGGACAGCCCGCGCTGGGAGCCCTATAAGAACTACAACACCTCCTCAGACTCCTCCTTCTCAGGAAGAGTTTATTTGTAAACAAAACAAAAAAGCTGCAATTTAGGTGAAGCAAAAGAAAGAAAGAAAGAAAAGATAGTTCGAACTTGAGAGAGAGAATAGTAACCACCCGCAGTAGGACAACTACAACAAGCCGCACCGTACTGCATTGGCGGCGCGGCCGGCAGGTATTGGAGGTAGCCTGACTCCGAGTGGTAATGGTCTGGCAGTAACCGTTACCGTTCAGCACAAGCTGTTGCCGCGCGCGAATGTTTCACGAATGTATGCCGAATGTTTTGACAAGGTGCTTTACCACGTAAATTCACGAATTTTAAAATGCAAAATGACGAATGTCATAACTAGGATTCACACCTTAACCGATGTTGTCATTATTGACTCAATGCAAGTAGATTCAATTCAAGGATTTGCCACCTCCAATGTAGCTCAAACCAAGGAAAAGAGCTATCGCACCCAACACCCCACTAATCAATTCCTCCTTTTAACAATTGAAATATTTGATTATTTATACAAACATGTCAATGAGTTTTTACATGATTGTGCCAATGCCATTTGGAGCTTGAAAGGGCTAGAAGGCCCTCATCTTTCTACCTTGGTCATTTTTTTTCATCTAAAAATTTTGATCACATTATAAAGGATGCAAGCATCCTCCATCTTAAATCAAGTAGTAGCCGTAGCTTTGGTTACTTCCCGACTTCCACCCCTTCAAAACACACCTCCCATCACCATAATTGATCAATTGCAAGCCATCAATTTTTGACATATAAATATGGCCAACCTACCATAGGCAATCGATTATGGGCATGGAGAGATTTTTAGACCTACAGCTTTGAGCCAACTTGACATCCTATCACTTCTCCCTTTCCCTTAATTTTATTGCTCTGTACATTTTCCTAATCTATGGTGTGTTTTTTAATAAAGCTTTACATGTTTTCTCTCTAAAAGTACCTATTATGAACCACTAATTCTATGTTGGTTTTTTTAGGAAACTCATTGGTCGTTTGAATTTGTTTTGAAAACACTATAACCATATGTTGTTAATAAAATCATTGAAGAATTGCCCAACACTAGTGCACACCCATTGGAATTGTATTGGGCTAAATTTTTCATAATCACATGAAATGTACTTTCTTACAAAATTTACATGAAATATTTCCCATTTGAATAGGAAGCATGAACTCCTTTTACATGGCTAATTACATTGTCATTGTGGTAGTGGATAATTCGGTTTGTTGGTTCTGTCTTTCAAAATAGAGAACTGATTTTGCACAATTTGAATTAATTTAATTCTGGAAATGCCTCGTACATTCAAAATGGTTAGTATATGGATGGTGGCAATTGTGGAATTCTATCTAAATCTTGTACAAACAACCATAAAATTTGTGAAATTTATTTGGCTACAATTTCTAAGTTATGTGGCACACATGTACAAGAGATATTGTTGTAATTATTAGATTTTTTTCATTGCTAATGAATTCAATCCCTACAATTTATATTGTTAACTTTTGCAAAATGGATAGCTTGAATTTTGCTATCAGATGTGCAATGGACAAATAATATTTTCTGGTTTGGGTTTTATAATCAATAGGTACATTCACAACAAAAGGAATTAGAAAACAAAAAAAGGTAAATCAAGTTGTGAAAAATACAAAATAAATAGGTATGTCTATGTGATGTCATTTGAAAGTCATAATAACAATGGAATTGTGTTAAATGACTATATGTATGGTGACATTTTCAAATTAAAAAGCCATGTTACATTCAATTTTAGATTTTAGTTTAAGTTAAGAACTTTTGATTGAGCATGTAATGTTGCATTAAATGATGCCCATTTTGCAAAAGACCTCCAAATAATTGTATAAACACAAATTATATATAAACTTGTTAACATTCAATATTTTTTAACACTAAAAAACTACCAACCACATTAAAAATGGTCACTATTAGAAAAAACATTTGTCAAGTTTTTTTAACTTTCTAATATGTTTAAATTTCATGAGTCCTTCAAGTCACATGAATGTAACGTAATGTACATGATATATCAAGCAAAAATTTAGTTTATAATAGAAAAAATGAAATGCATGATATACAAGTAAATGTGTTTTTGTTATGATATGACCATTTTTCAAATGTACCACAAAACATGGGCATTTTGAAAATAAATGTTTATTCACTAGTGATAATCACACAATTATGCACATATAATGTTAATTCTTGCCATAATAAATCACATTTTTAATCAATTTGTATAACACATTTTTCATAAGATAATGCTCAAATGCAAAGATAGACTTCAATGCAACCATCCCAATCTATGGCATCAATCTATCTATGTACTGGTTTAGGACTATTGGTTCCTTTTATTATGAATACACCAATTTTGGGCAGTTATTAAAAAATCTTACAAACCTTCACTAATTATAAATAATTGATGCATATACCCACATACCTAGTGGAAAGGAATTTGGAAACAAGGCAATTAGGTTTAGGATATGCAAAAAATGTTGAAGGATTGCAATGGAGGTAGTTAGTATAATGTGAAATATCACCTTCCTCATTCAATGAATAGGTGACTTAAGTTCTCTACAATCTTGCAATTCATGTGGTTGAATTATATGTGGTAACCTAGTCCATCAGTTACCTAGTCCATCCATTTTAGTTTAAGGCAAGTGGTAAATTTTATAATTAAATCTACCATTGGTGTTATAATGAAACTAATTTTTGTGGCTATGACAATCTAAAGTGAAAAATGGCCATATATGGGATTCTTGTATATGCTAGGGCTTGTAATGGGATGTGACACAATGCTAAAGAAATGCATAATGATGTTTTGCAAAGAACCATTTAAAATTTGATGTGGCTTCTTTTGTTAAAAGACTTCATGTAATGTGGTTAGTAGTTGGGATGCATGCATGGGATTTGTAAGTCCCCCATTTTATTTATTTTGGTTACACAAGTTTATACTTGTCACAAATTTGTAACAGTTCAAGGTTCTTTAGGTTAAAGAACTGTTGCATATATCCATAGGTTTTTGGTTTTAAAGATAATCGGAGTTATAACCAACCTTAACAATTGAACATTTAAAAACCCTAAACCAACCAAGTTTTTTTTATTTTGATTTTTTTCCAAAAAAACCAAAACTAATGGTTCTCTAATTTTGAAATATTTTGAGAAGTTGAAACTTGTGGTTCTTTAAAAAATCAAATAAAAACACCAACATTGGCATACACCTTATTACAAAATCAAATATGATGGTGGTGAAGAGGGGTGATGGTGTAATGAGAAATTAGGGGATGAAACCCTAATGGATATGTATAATACCATCATTTGTCGAAAGTTGAAGGCAACAAAATTTCAACAATTGATGGTGGGTTTTGTGGGTTTCTGTTTTTGTGTTGTTTTGTTCTTTTGCAAGTTATGAGCTTGTTGTAATATTTATGAGTGGTGACATTCAATATGGTGTGGCTTTCCTTATGGGTGAGCTATGTGTGGTGTGGAGTTATTAGTTAGATCTTTTTTGTTGGATGTTAATCAAGTTCAAATGGAGGTTGCAGCTTATAAAGGGCCACAAAGTTTCTACTAAAGGTAGCTAAGTTTTTTGGAATTGTTGTTTTTGGTTATTTTTTGCTTTGGAAAAACCTCTTGGACACACTTGAAAGAAAAATGCTTGATGTTGTGGTCTCCATCAATTTTGGGGGATGATAGATTTTCCATTGCATTATGCATCCTTCACATAATGACAATTTCACAATAGACGTAGGAGCTTGTGATTGGAAGAATGATGATGATAAGTAAGGATCTTGAAAGTGACTAAGCTTGGCAAACATAATTATGTTGGATTAAGTGGGTATGAGGGAAAAAAATGCTTGAATATTTCAACATCTCTGAATGCACATTGTGTATTTGTTCTTGGTATTGTTTCATCTATGAATATAGTAGGGGTAATGGGTTGCATTTTACAAATCTTTGGGGAAACTCATCTATAGCATGATACACTATTTGATATTCTCTTCAACCATTTTTTCCAATTTTCAAGGTCTTTTTGGTTATTGGGCATTTGAGGGTTTTTCATATTTTGTTGGGTGATAGGAGTTTGTGAGGATGGGTCATTTTGTTTTGCCAAATGTTGTTAGTGGAAGCTCTTGAGAGAAAGATTAGAGTGATTTGACCCCCATAGGCTCTTAGAATTTAATTTCTAATTTGATTAAAGTAGTGAATTTGTCCTAATCATCAAATTTGATGATTTTGTTGATTATGCAAGTTATATGAATCATCTTCAATGATTGTGGATATTTGGATGTGAAGGGAACTTTCTTATGCAATTGTTTTTTGTTACAATGGGTTTTGAACACCACATTTGAAGTTTTATTATCAATGGAAATGAGATCATTTAACAAATCCTTTGCATTGTTTTGTTTTGAATGTCTTTTGGAGGTAATGTAGAAGACAAAGATGTAAATTTACAATATCACAAAATTGGAAAAAAACCCCTTTGTCATGACCAAAAAATGAATTCAATGTTACTTTATTCAAGAACTATGGGGTCTTTTTGCCCCCAAGTTGGGGGCTATTATGAGTGGGAAGTTTATTTTCCCACCTTATTATTATTTAAAATTCTACTATCCACATATTAAACCACCTTAAATATAATTTAGATTTTCTAGTTTGTAATATATATAACCTTTTTGAAACAAAGGTTTTCTTTAATAATGTTGTGCACCTTATCCAAGGCCACATTGTCCAAGAAAACATGAATTCCTATATTTTAAAAACATTATGATATAATTAAACATCATATAATGACATCTTTATATTTATGGATAAATTATGTAAGGTCATGGTTTATCCTTTTGCAATATAAAGTTGTTTGTGTCATAATTTAGATTAAAGTCAAAATTTCCTTTCATACATTACAAGCATGATAATTTATTTCATATCAAAAAGCACATTTAAAAAATAACCATTTGGGTTTTAAGAAAGAATTAATGCCCGAAGTATAAAAATAAAATTATTTTTGTTACTTTCATCTATTAAATATTTTACCTTGTAAATTTTTTGTGAATAAAATGTTTAGATTGATGTTTTTTTGGCATAAATCGTGTCCTTGTTGAAGACCATATTTCTAGTTAGGATGGGTTTAGGTAAATTGAACTTGTTTTGGGATAAAGTAATATAAAGTGATTTTTTTGAAAATCTTAGCAATTAACTTTTAAAAATAAACAATTGTTGTAGAATTATTATACATTGAATATTTTTATTTCAACGATTAAAAAAAAGTTTCTTCACTATTATATTGCATTAATTTCTGAATTTCACAATGTAAAAATAGGTTTTCAATATTTTTTTCAAATACAACACATTAATAAATTATATTTTGATGGTGCCCTCAAGAAGGCAATGATGTTTAATATATTCTAAACTAATATACATATATTTTCATTGAGTATTTTGGGTTAAAAGTTCTTTGAACATAAATTTATCATCTAGTAACCATGGATATTTATTATTTTCATTTACAACATATTTGCTTATAGTTTTTTGGAGATAGATTCTTATAGGTGTAACAAGGGGATGGTCCTAACATGATATAATGAACCACTTGCTATATAACCATTGGTTAATTTTCATTGTGATAAAAGTTAATACAAATAATATTGAAAATTTTGGATGAATTTGTAAATTGATATTTTTAATGTATTATGAAAACATTTGGATAAATTTAAAATGAATTTAAGGCGTATGGAGTTTCCAAAAAGATTTTAAACTCAAAGTGACCTAGAGCTTTGCTAATTAAATGACTTAAAAAAGGAATTGAAATGATTTGAAAACAACATTTTTATGGGAAATTAATTAAATACACTTTTTATGTGATAATATAATGCAACATAATTTTGAATCATATCAATTTTAAAATAAAACTATATCAATTTATAAATCATGATTCTAAGAATATTTTACATATAAGGATTCAAGTCTTTGGCATGAGAGGTTCATTGTATCAAGTTTACATTTAAGATATATGGTTTTCTATATCATAATGCCACCAATTTTGATGCTACTCTATTGTTTTCATACACTTGAGATAAGATAAAAATGGATGTTCATACTTGTTTTGTCGATTTTACCATTCTTGCACCCTTTGATGTAGTGTGCAGTAACCTATGTGCATTTAATAAATCATTTTTAGTCATGGTACTTTGTGTGCCTATAACAAATGGATGAAATCAATGACACAAATGAATTGCAACATGGATTAAACTAACCAAATGATGAGATTTCACAAAATGTAGATGATATTACATCCATGGATAATGATACCACCAACTATATGGTTGAGTCTCATTCACATGGCTAATAACACCTATGTGTTTGAATATCACAAACATATATTTTGCCTTGTATGATTTATTTGTATTAGCAATTTCATCCATGTTGTCAAAGTGCATCCATTCATTTTTATTTCACCCACAAGGTCAATTGTGTGATGGGTGTGCTCCATGCATATAATTTTATCTTTCTATAATACAATTAATTTATATGAAAATTTCATTAAAAAAAAGTGATTTCATTCGTGTGGTCACATTTCATTCATCTATGTACAATTGTATTCTTGTGATCGGTTTCATGCATGGATAAAGCTTCATTCATTTGGTATATATCATTTTGATGTTTATTCAAGGTTTGTTTCGTCGATGTTGTCAAATTTCAATTATTTGACAACCTTGATTTCTTCCTTCGGTTGCCCTCTCTTTTTCCAACTTCCGTTTTTTTGTCCCCTTCCCCTTTCCACTTCCTTTTCATTTCTTCCACATTGGTAACCTATCTTGAAAAGTTGTAAATCCTCCTACTTTCCCTCGACACTACCTAGGAAACTAGTAAATATCATAGGCTAGTAGGTAGGAAATGTAAGTAGTTACTATGTAGGTAACTAAAGGTGCGTTCACACTTGGTGTTAGGGACTCTTAGTGTTGAGTCCTTGAACACCATACTAGTCATTTAAGACTTAAATTTACTTATCAGGAAGATTTAATGTTAAACTAACATTCATTTAACATTATCGCCCATTTAACATTGGGTGCCACCTAGATTTTCAATTAACATTGATTTAACATCAAGTGTGAATGCACCATGAGTGGGTGAGCTACCTCATAAGCAGGGCCATGTGTGGTTGGTACATAGCTATCCAGCATGGTTAGAGATGAGTCTGGGAAACAACAGAATAGTATCTCTTGTCCACACACCATCACCTGCGTGGTGTGCTGATGGGTGCTGCTTCACTCTGGCTCGTACAGGTGCCCCTCATTTCAAATGACATGTCCTCATGAAAATGTAGGGGATAGCCAAAAGGGTAACTCAAAAGAAAAATGCATGTTTTTGAATTGAGTAGCATCTCGATAACATGGTAGCATGCCATTGAACAAGAGCGACCTTTTGAATTTTTTGTATCTCCCTTATATCATTTTGCAGCCTTTGGACATTTGGTACCTCGTCCCTAAGACCTTTTTGCATGTTCCTGGTTGCTGGTTGGTTGAACGTCATCTTTAATGTCCCATAACTTGAAACACTTGGTGCTCTACATACAACTCATTATAATTTAATTTATATTGTCCAATAGTGAACTTCCTGCGTATCAAAAGTGATACTACTAACCCTACTAGCTTGGCTTGGCAGCTAATTAAGTGTATTATCTTCAGAAATGTTGAGAATTTCAAAATTTCTTTACAAACTAACAAAAAGATTGTGAATGAAAACATGGGAATCTTTAAACATATTTTATTTACTAATAATTTGACATACATCTCGGCGAAGCTGCCAAGGAACTAGGATATTTGGGTTGCCTTGGGAAGGAATCTTTACTTATTGGCCAGCTTGTTGTTGCAATGTGAAACCGTATTTGCTTATTTCCCAACTTTGTTATTGAAGATGAAACTTTTTCACCAAACATTTGAAGTGATGGGATTGACCCAAATACATCCTTCAATCAGGCCATATAAGTCAGTGTGCCACTGTAGTTACGCCACCTACTTCCTTCTTCTGGGAGCACGTGAATTTGGTGTGTTACAGACGGAAGTTGTTGTTGTTAAATGGGCCAAAGAAATTGGATGCACTCAGTACAAAAGTATCACTGCAATTTCTTTCCCTCAGTCTGCCATTTGCCCCATTTATGTTTTTTTAAACAAATTGAGAGGTACACGGGCATGTTTTGTATTCATAACCTTCCATGTTATGAATGTTTCTAAAGAGCACATAACATGTTATGAATGTTCCAATGGGGCACATAACACAAATTGAGTGATACATGGGCATGTTTTGTATTCATAACCTTCCATGTTATGAATGTTTCAAAGAGCACATAATATGTTAATGAATGTCTCGAAACTTGGGTAAGTAGGTGAAATATTGGGACTAATTATATGTTTCTATTTTTGGAGTGAATAATTTTACATCAAAGTTTTCAAACTTTTTTGAGTTGGGCCAATAGAAAAATCTCATTGCAAAAATTATTCGGAATTTGAAAGGCATCCCCAACTAAATTAATACAGATTGCACTAGGTATATAAGTAAGTGTAATGAATATATAGAAAATAAAATAAAGATTCAAGCAGTGTCACCTTCAGAAAGCTCTGGTGGTGAGAAATGGCAAAACTTATTTGATTTTTGATGTTGAATTGGCAAAACATAAATTATCCTAGACTTCAATCGGTTTGCCCCTTGCAAACCACCAATCACTTACACAGCTAAAACGGCCTAAGTTCAACATTTTGAATGGTTAACACAAGGTCTTGATTGCATAGTCTGGGTGCACTTGGAAACCACCAAGTATACTTACATAGCTCAAATAGTGTAAGTTCTTGCGAGAACAATTTGTTGGGCTCATCCAAAGTTCATACCATGGGTGTGTGTGAAAACTGGAAACCACCCGTTTCTGCACTCTTACAAAGGAGTGTTAGCCCAGGGCTGAAAATGGCGACAACAAACCGTTTTAGGAAGACAAATTTCATGCAGCCAACGAGAAAGCTCCACATGCACTCAGGAGGGCTCAATTTTTTTCTTTCTTGGGAGGAGAGGGTTTGGTTTTTGAGATTTTTGGGGGGTTTTGGTGTTCCCACCATGTTTCCATATATTGTTCCCACAAAGTTCCCAGTGGCTCCCAATGATGTTCTCAGTGTGTTCCTCAAGTTTCCTATGTGTTCCCCAATCTATTCCCAATAGCACCACATTTTATCCCGTATTTTTTTGCTCAAATTTTTACACTTTAAAACTATATAGCTAGACCAAAGGAAAAGGGTTTATGTTAAGAGGGTTCTATTTTGGGAGCTTTTGTAGTGTGAGAATTTTTTGGGTTTTGGGTAAATCAGACAAGCCCAATGCCCCTGCCCAGCGTTTCTCTTACTGGGGAGTTATCGCCAAATTTTAACCTGAAAAATATGATTCAACCTATACAAAGGATTTTTAATGAAAATAATGACCCAAATTCGCCATATTTTGAAGATTAAAAAAAAAATTGCCATATTTTCATGAGAAGTTCCAGTAAGTAACCAATAATATAGAAGGATTCTGTTTTTTTGTTCTTTACTTTTTCATATCTAGTATGTAACCAAATTTGGCTAAATTATTTTCTGAATGATCACCACTTTGGCTACACATCACAAAATCCAAAAAAAGAAACTCTGCTCCCGTTCCTGCCCCTCAAGAAAATAAAACACTTTCAAACACACCCCCAAAACTAATTCATAATACAATGGACACACAAGTCACAATAGGTGACCACCGCTACATTTTGTGCAACAAGCAGTTGACCCCCCCCCCAAGGCTTTTTGGTTTGGTTTTTCCAGTAGTCTGGACGTGTTGATTTCATAGTCCGGGAATGCTTGGAAAGCACACGGATGGATGAGTTAAGTTCATGACTAAAAATTGTGTAAATTGTTATGAGAGCGCTTTGTCTGGTTGACACAAAGTCTTGGAGTGCATAGCTGGAATGCTTTTCCGTACAATTTCGAAGCCGAGTGGACCATCATAAATCAAAGACCATCACTATAATTAACAAGAGGCACAAACACCAAAGTCAGCCAGCCAGCCAACCAAATATGGTGACCTCAATGAAGTTGTTCCATTTGCCCGAATTGTTGTCGGTCTACTACTACGAAGTCAAAATCAAACTAGTTACTACTATATCCTAAATTTCTTGTGATACAAGAAGAAGCCAGCTGCCACAGAATCTTCCTCATGTACACGTAGTCAACTCATTACTGTACCAAAGGGAAATTAAAAAAAGCACAAACCCCCAACCTCCCATCACCAATAAAAAGCAAAAAGAAAAGTTGAAATGAGGATTCTTTCTCAAAGAAAGACATTAGTGAGGTCCATACCAAGACGTAGAAAAATCTATGTGGTGATCATCCATACCAAGACGTAGAAGAAATCTATGTGGTGATCATCCATACGTAGAAAATCTATGTGGTGATCATCCATACCATGACGTAGAAAATCTATGTGGTGATCATCCATACCAAGACGCAGAAAATCTATGTGGTGATCATCCATACCACGACGTAGAAAATCTATGTGGTCATCATCCATACCAAGACAATAGAAAATCTATGTGGTCATCATCCCTTGGAAGATTTAGCCAAATCTGGCTATGAACCAAAATATCACGTACAAATCTTTAATCATCCTCCTATATTTTGGCTACACTACACACAGTAAAACCGAGTATAAAAAATCTGAAATTTTTTTAACACATATTTTTCTCTCTTTTGGCAATTGAAAACTTCTGAATTCACTTAATTTGTTGAATTTGTTGAATTTTGAATTTCTGTTTTTGACGAAATTTCACCAATAAAAAAAAAACTTATGGAACTTCTAATTGAGTCTTTTGGGG
>Ga0209208_10010162_pt1 | contig 12260 bp, 11 predicted proteins | sample S1TSphfallax_3_FD_187694 | JGI IMG/M metagenome (GOLD analysis project Ga0209208, IMG submission 187694) | Host-associated microbial communities from peat moss isolated from Minnesota, USA - S1T2_Fd - Sphagnum fallax MG (SPAdes) (version 2) | ecosystem: Host-associated > Plants > Peat moss >...
GTTGCTACGCGAAAATGGGCGTAAAAGTAAAAGTAAGGACCTCCGGCAGTTGCTGCGCAAAAACGAACCTAAAAGTAAAAGTAAGAAGTAAAAACTCGAGGTCTTGAATAGTTTTTGGGCCCTCGAGTTTGAGGGGACAATTTTATTAAAAGTGATCTGGGTTTTAGGACCTCGACAGACAGACACACTGACTGACAGACTTATTGAATTAATATATAAGATTTTAATTGTTGTTCGTTTGAACTTGGAACTTTGAACTTGTCATAAGGGCAATGTCATTGTGCAATGAGCCACTCAACACTTGTTGAGGAGAAGGCCTTGATCACTGTCCAAAAATATTGAACACTTCCGAGATCACAATGCTCTGCAATTGAGATCTTAAATAGTATCCTAAGACCTGAAGCTCCTTTGGAGAGTATCTGCCTTAGGTACTTCCCACTTGCAATGCTCCAATACCATAGTACCACGACAAGTTTGACACTAATTATATTAATTTCAGAAATGCTGAAATTTTCGAAAAGTATTTTATTATTAAAGGAAGAAAGTTCTATGAAAGAAAGTTTAAAAAAAAACCTTTTGGGATATTCTATTTTTCAACATGGAGTCTTCAAAATAGAATAATTATTCAACACTAAAAATGTTGAAGTTGCCATGGTTACTAGTAACTACCCTAACTAGAAATGAAGATAACACAAATAGTTTCATGCATGGTGTTTGGTTCAAAAACTGCGGCCAACCAACCATACACAAACATCAAAGATGAACAAAATATATGAGTCCAGTGTACTTGTTCAAGTGTACTCCAATGTCCCTTGTCACCAAAGCAACCATCCACAAAGATGAACAATGTTGACTATACAAGAGGCCATTGTACTGGTTCAAGTGTACTCCAATGTACTTGCCACCAATGCCAAGCAGGGGGAGTCCTATCCAAAATCTCTTGTGACCAAATGGGAAGGCAGAATTGACAGCAAATGTCAATTCTGCCCCGACAAGAGAACATGGTTTTTCTCACACAATACGACATGGCTCTCAAGACACGGGTGAGATAAATTTTGTGGTTTCATCCATTACAATGTACAATATGTGATGTATATTGTGGCATAATATGTTATATTAAAATTGTAGTTTGATCTTAGTTTGACATTTGTGTAATATGCGATCAAAACTTAATGCTGGAATCTGCCAAACCCTAAACCCAAACCCAGCCTGCTCTTTGGTGTTAACAGTTGTTACGTCTTAGACAATATATATCATATACGATATATACAGTCTATAAAACATACTTCATGCAATTGGCAAGACCTGTTGATGAAGTCTACAGAATTGGTAAGCATTTTGAACAACCAATTCAGCACGAGAATCAGTTGATTCATAAGGAGAATAAGACCTAACAGCAGCTGCTAATGTCTGAGTTAGTTAAGGTAGTGAAAGTTAATTCCATTGGGTCTATTGGGTGCTGATCAAACTTTGAAGGTGTGTGAGAGGTAAGTACCAGTGTTGGAGCAGTTATCAGAAAACAAGTCTCTTGGTCTGGTATACAGGCATGCACCTGGTATCAATACTGGTGGCAAGGACCCTACCAAAATTTGTATGACCTGAGGCAATACCAGCCTTGTACCAGTTTTATATGAGTTTCAATATCAGGGATATACCTGCCTCATTCATACCAGCCAAAGATCAGTCTTGGATCAAATATCAAGACCAGACTGGTATGAAAAGCTTCCAAAAGTACCAAATACAGAGGACCAGACTGGTATGAAAAAGCTTCCAAAAGTACCAAATACAGAGGACCAGACTGGTATGAAAAAGCTTCCAAAAGTACCAAATACAGAGGACCAGACTGGTATGAGAATTTAAAAACTTACCCAATGCCAGGACAAGCTGGTTCAGTGTTCAAAAGTCATGCCATACCAACACTGGAGCAGACTCCGGTGGTTGTCACAGCAACTCTTAGGATTGATAACCATGATTCTCAAAAATCGAAGAACCAGCTCGGAGTCTGCTCCAGTGTTGGTATGGCTGAATCAACCTTGCATCTTCAATTTTCAAGAGCAAAGCATGACCTAAATTTCCTGATAATGGTTTTAATGAGAGAAGCTTCATACGAGTTATGAGACTCCAAGGACACCAAAGTGTCATAATCTTGAGGAATGAGATTTTTTAAGATTTTGATATTCAAGCTGATGTTTCTCATTCCTTCTCTTTTTTCCAAACAAAATTCAAGCTGTACTTTCCATCTTGTTTGTGTTAAAAGTTGCAACAGCTTTCCATGTCCAAAAAATTGTTAGAACTGCACTAACAAAAATACACCAAAAACATGTATTGTATAAGCTCACCATTTCATGATTTGCTTACACCAAAAGTTCATCTCTCCAAAATTAAAGCAAAAAAATGTTCACCAGACAGGCTTCATGCATTCGATGTCCTGAAGGTTTCCACCAAAGCTCCCAACTTGGCTTATGCAGCCCTACCATGATCTACAACAAAATTCAAGGCTCAAATTACTCATTCTCTACTATCATTGGGTTTTACAGCTACCAAAACCTGTGCTCAGGAGGGTGGGCATTTCACGAGTTTCAAATGGAGTCTAAAACAAGTATACCTACTGTCCAAAAATGGCAACACTCAAAAGATTCTGCAAATATCCACACATTGCTTTTCTTGGGGAAATTTAGCACAAGATGAATTTAAAACTAGAAACTACTAAAAACAACAGATAGTATTGGATTTCTATTGCCAGTTACTTAATCACAAAAAATACCCAGATTCCTTGACAAGGTAATCAAATATAGATAGGGATTACCTGAATTGTTATGGGTGATGGTTAGGTTTGGATGATGGTCAATTAGGCTTCATCAGAAAATCAAACAAACAGCTCAATCCTTAATGGTCAATGGATGATAAACACACCTTGGCTCAGTGGACATTACAAACCATAAGCAGATTCCTGGGTGCACATGTGCATAAACCATGAGCTAGAAGTAAATCCCTTCAACTGGGTGCATGAGAATGTGCACCTTAAGGGGCGCCATTGAACACATCTTTTGTCCAAGATATGGGAAGAAGTTACAAGGTAGTACAGGAAAAACCCAATGTCCTGGACTGAAGAAGGACCTAATCAGCGATCACTGACTACATAACGGGTAACAAATGAAATATTGTGAGTGTAACTTTTTGCTTGAGACTCTGAGGTAGTTTCGTGGGGAGTTCAATGTGATGGTGGCATAACACTCAGCTGCATTAACAGTAACCTGCACTGTAATTAAAGTTCCATAAATCTCAATAAGACTGAAAATACCATAACAACTAATGGCTTGCCTCCCTGAGCCTTGAGGTTTTCAAAGCCTTGGAAGAGAAGTTAGTAGGGAAGATTCACTCTTAAGGAGTTGTTTAATAATTGTTGGGAAACAATAATTCAGTCCACTTACAATTCAACCATAGTCAAACAAACTTGACCAACTTCATTGACTTTGTAATGCCAGTGCCAGGTGCCTAGCATGGATGCATCTCCGGATATTGGCTCCAAAGAGCATGAGAATCCTGCATCAGCAACATACATTCTGGATCAGAAGGATTGTACACTTGGGGTTTAGAGTTTAGGTCACTGCCAGTACCTGCAGCTGCTATGACCACATTCTATTTTGTTTCTTCCCTCACATGGAATGCAAACAATGCATCTGCAGATGAGAAACAAAGAAACTTTCCCTTACCACCTTAGTCAAGCTTTCTGCTACATCCTTATATTACCATATTACCCAAATCTTATAGCAGTCCCTCTGTTGGATCACCTTGCCTCTGACCAGATCAAGATGGTGTGAACAAGGTGAATTTTTTCACAGTTCACTGACTTCACATATGTGCAGAAAATTTGAGACTTTTTTCCATCCACCTGAAAGAAGCTGGATTTCCTTGCCCAGTTGCAGGGAAGTAGTAGGAGGTCAAACCTGATGGGCCTTCTGTGATCCGCATGCGATGCCCACTTGGCACCTCAAATCTATGAGAGCCCTGCAAGGCCAACAAACCTCACAGAAATACTCAGTGTCTCTTCAAAATCAGATAAGTGTGCAAGCACAAAAAAATGACTATACATTTCGAGATTGGAACATATCTCCAAAATGCACAGAATTTTTTTATGAAAGTAACCATTGCATCAATTCCAGCAAACCCGAAATGTACACAATGATAAATTGAGTACTGTCATGACCTCGTGAGTGTTTGACTCACAAAGTATCAGACCATCATCACCTTCATCATGAATGGCAGAGGCTAAATCTGCTGCTACTACTCCCTGCTGAAATCATCATCGGCATGGATTCCAGATCAGAACCCACAAAATCATCCACAAAACCTAAAAGTGATGGGTGTCAGTAAAAGTTTACCTCAAATGTCACATTAAATGCTTCAAACTCAGCATTGTCCTGCAAAATTATTTCCAAGGCTTCTAGCCTTTGGACCTTATGCTGCCAGTATACATTGCTTGAACAGTTCCAATCAACGCTCTTGTTTAAAATTTGCACTCCATGAAGTCTGCACCTTGCACACCTTCACAGACAACCCACAGCGCACTACTCATCAGTTGTATACTGTAAAGAAAAAAGAAGAAATAATCAGATTGTGTCTTTGCATGGGACACAAATGTATGCCACTGTCACAGCTTATTTGTGTGTATCCTGATGAAAGTCACAGACAAGCCAGTCATAACTGGTTCCTAGCTTGTTTGGGCACATCATTGAGAAATGAGAAATTGGGTTCTCTGCAGCTTCAGTGCCCCTTGTCTTAACCAAAGTAAGCCCTAAACCTGGAACACTTCAGTTCAGTAGTCAAAGACACCAGAGTGAAGAAACACACCCAACCCCATAGTCCAAAGTCTTCTCAGAGCCGGGCTCAGATTGCCTGAGTGAGCCCATCACATTCGTGGCTTTTACCAGCAGACTTCCCTTCAACTGTCACAATACCAGAACAATGCCATGCTGTCAAGAACTTAGGCCTGGGTTGCTGGGGTTGTCTACCACAAGTTTCAAAGAAGTATTTCTCCACAGTTGTGGTTCTACACTTGCAGACAGTTTTTTGCAATACATTTTACAGGTGTAGATTCTACACAGCATAATGTTCATGTTGGTCTCACTGGAGGGAAAGGGACATTGTCATCTACAGTTGTCTGGAAACAGGGCTTACATTTTCTGCACAGCACTAGCGATTTTCACTTTCCTCACAGGAAGTTATGTTCTTATTTCCAATGAGCTAGAGAGACAAAGCATACCTCAACATTTAGCCAAGAGAACTCGGCAACCTCGAGCACAAGCTCAGAGCCTTCAGCCATTGACCCACCTCGGATCTACAATCATCCAAATCACTGTTAAGATAATCTAACATGTCTTGTAAGTAGCACCCACAAGCAGATCATTGAGCAAAAAAAATTAGATTGAAATTATTTCTGAGCCCACAGAATTGTCTATATCCTGTTGCTGTAGGAATGTCCTGATCCTGTTCTTGGTAGAATTTTGACAAGAAAAAACTAAGTGGCTTCCAAAGGGTAAAAGTGCTACCTTTTGCCGTGTAATATCCCACAAGGGTCCCATTGCTGGATGCAGCAACACAATGAAAGGAGGCCAAGAGTCTACATAGCAGTGATTGCTTTCCATCTATGACACAAAGAAGGAACAAATGCAGTTTACGTGGTATTAACATCTGTCTCTGTTTTCACTCAAGAAACAGCATTCCATTGAAATCCATCTTAAATAAAAGGAGCAATTGGAGCAAAAATTCAGAAACCATAAGAGACCATCTCACAGTAGTAGTCCAAAACTGAGAGAATTTACACCCAAGATTCTGTTTACTTTCTAGGTTTAAAAGTTTTAACTTTAAACCCATTGTCATTCTTCAAAGGCCAAATCTTTAAGCAGCAGGACTACCTTTGGCATTTGAACTCCACATGATGTCAAAAGCTCAAACCCATTCCTTGTCACGTCCAAAAACGAGCCATCTGGAGTCTGAACAATTTCAGATTCAACTATGAATGTTTGTGGACAGTGGATGATTTGCACCCTTTGCCTTCCAAAGCCAACTATCAAACTATTGTCTAGTATACAATGCATGCTTCACACTTCCCCCATGTATCAGTAGATATGGAGTAAGTTTCAAGAGTGTAACTTTACCATAGAGTAGTAATTGGGGGTAGGGGGTGAGGTGCATAAGCAAGACCTGGTGGAGCAAATCATCTTTCATTTTTCTGTGTCGTTTTGCTGATGAGGTTACCTTACGCCTCTCATTGAATACAATGAATGTGTCCAAATCCTCTGCAGTCCACCCAAAACAAAATTCAGTCCTATCTCAGAAAATCTCAGAAGAAAACAGAGCTTTTTTGTGTGTCTCCATTGATCTGTCCCATGCATGAGGAACCTGACTGTTTCTGTTAACCAACTATATCAAAACCATATGTTGGAGGGGGTCAAAACCAGTGTTGGTCTGGTATGCACATCTGTGCCATGGTATTAACAATGGCATCAACACTGGTAGCAAGGACCCTACTAGGCTGGTATGACTTGATGCAATACCAGAGGTCTGATCCATGACAGATCCCTCCTCTTAAGTATGTGGAGACTTTCTCCTTGTGATCCAAGTTACAACATCATGTCTGTTTGAGACACAAACTGTGCAACACGATGTGCAGAAAATCCTCTGCAATACTCCTCTTAAAGCAGAAGATGAATAACTTGACAATTTCAACAGGATTAGATGAAAACCACAAAAAAGTTCCCCCCATGTGGAGAGCTCTTGATCCCACAGAGCTGTATATTTCTATTCTCAAACAACTTGAAGGAATACACTAGACACCAAAAGAATGAACTTTATGCATACCATGGCTTTCAGAGGTAAGCCTGGAAGGTTGGCGAGTAACAAGCTGATCAGCAACATTCTGCATCGTACACTCAATCCTTCCACCTCGTACGCTGCTCAAATCAATGGTTCCAAGTTTATCCATCCATCCATCCCATCAGGCCCCCCCATGTTCAACACTTTTGATCATATAGGCATGCAATGACAAGGATGAGAAATGCAACACATACCTGTGTTTGATGCCATGGTGGTCATTGTAATTCGTTGGCTTCTTGAGATTCATAACCATCCCTGGCAATGTTGCTGCTGTTTTACTTGAAGCAATTTGCTCCACAGATGCCAAGTCTACATACAATACATTTGCATTGGCTGGGAACTGTGCCTCTCCACTGCTCAAAACCGGCAAATCCCAAGTGTATAATATAGCCCAAGTTAGTGTTGTGGAGACATCCAGTATATTGCCAAAAGATCAAACTGGAACACACACTGCTCAAGTATAACATGTGGGTGGGAAGCAGATAGGAGCTTGGGTGTCTGTCCACCAAAATAACAGAGGAAAATCAAGAGACAATCAATAGAGGTTTCAATCATACCTGCCAGGTGCAACTGGCACATCGGTAATCCCAAGTTTACTGAACTCTGTGTACTCAATACAGGAGATGGCATATTCCCAGGAGCCATCACCTCTGCTCTGTTCTGTTAGCACATTCACGCCCTCTGCTGCTCCGACATTGCGGGTGCAAGATGCAAACCCAAATTTCTGATCACATTCAAATGCACACACGATGAGGAGCATTAGAATACTTGCCAACAAAAAAGACACCCAGATACTCTTGATGCCCTCCAGAGTACTTGCTTGGCCATGAAACCTTCATATTCCAGTGGAAGTATGCACTAAACCCTAAAACCCTCTGGAACAGAGATCACACCTTGTTGTATTGCCTGCCGATACCCGACAAAGCCAATAGAGTGACATCTGTGCCTGCTACAGGATTACTGCAATTCCACAAGGAAATCAAACATGCTTAGCATAGTGAAAATGGCACCAAACCAAAAGTCAGAGATGCATCAACATGAAGTTATGCACACAGATATTTTTTTGAAGTATGAGGACCTGATTTGCCTCACAATTGCTGCTTTGCGCTCCCAACCAGAGAACCATGCAAAGACACCTTCATCACTAGCCAGCTTCCATATGACACCATGGCCTCCTGGCTTGAGGACCAGCCCCAAAGGTTGACTCACCATCCATCGCCCATCTGCTGCTGACACAGTTGGCACCAGTGGCTGGAACCCTCATTCCATCAGTTCTAAACCACAGACATTCAATGGGTAGGGTTTTTTCCAGAAAGATCATTAACTCCACTCCATAGCCAGTTTCCAGATGGAATTTTTTCTTGAGAAAAATTACAGCATTATGTGGAAACCAGGAGTGAGATTCTTTCACCACATTGGTTTAGCCTCATGATGTCATCATCTGTCTTGCGTAAATGGGAAACCTGATGGTACAAGTAGCATACCTGCTCAAATAAGCGGAAGCTTTGTTTCCCCCGGCCAAACCAGCCATGACTTTCACACAATGCTTGAACACGCTCATTGTTCTTCTTTGCTGCGCTTGTCATGATAGCCACTGGTGTTATGTGTTGCCTGCCATAGACTTTGTAGTAGAGAAACTCCCTTGCCTGAAGGTCACGAATCAATCCTTCCAATAATGTGCGACCACAATACGGTAACATGGCGACAGGCAAACATTCACCAGTCACTGGATCCACTAGTCCAAGTCGATCCCCAGCACCACCAAGGGGATAAATCTCTGCCATTTCTGGTAATCTCTGCACAATCAAAAGATACCCATTAACAATACATGCCTAGTACAGTATACACATCATAACATGAAAACTTTACAAATGTTAACATCCGATCAGACTCCTGATTTGAACCTAGCAGCGCAACATGATATCAAATGTTGTAAAGTCAAGAATTTGTCCAGAGATCACAATTTCTGCTGACAGATGTCTAGAAAGCTTTCTCTTATAATGTATATCAGACAGACCTCAAGTCCCCAGCTTGCTGCACGTATTGCATATTCCTTATCTTTTGCAAGGTCAGGGCCAACAGGGACCAAAAATTGCTTCCTGGAGTGCTGCCCTGTAGTCCGTTCTGCCAACGGCAACTTGGAGAGACAAAGTTCTTGCTCTTGCTCATACGCCTTTATGAGCTCCAAAGCTGCAACCTGATATCTGCATAGACTCCATATGAGAACAAACCCCACCCAGAACAAGGATACAGAAAACAATCCGTATCACAATTGCTTTCCACAGATGCCATCGGAGGAGCTCAAGGATTCAAAGAACATTCATAGATGAATTTTGAAATGGGTAAACCCTCTATTGAAGAAATCCTGGATTTGAAATTATATCTCTGCAGAAGAGTTCTTAAAGCTCTATTATGTAGGATGGAGAGAATTACCCAATGATCCCACCAATGCTGTCATAAAACCTATCCATCCGCTCCAACATTTGCACAAGGGACTGCAGTGATTGGGTGATTCTCTCTATGATGCTTCCTGCATTGCTCATGTGACCATTCTGCATTACCTCTTCTTGATCCATCTTCTTCTTAGCTGGTGATGCTAAAGAGCAGTTGTCGCTGGACAACTCAAACTTGGCATCATCTTTGACCTTGTCAGCACGTGCACCAACTAATGTTGATAACATATCTGAAGGGGCATCTAACACATGTTCTTGGCCTGAAGCTACCATACATTTCAACAAATACAGGTCTGACTTCTCAAGCACTTGCATTGCTAAAGCAATTACAGGATTCACAAAAGTACCAGAGTAACTGAATCTGCCAAACATACTATGCACATGCTTATTACTGCGGTCTATTACAGTCATCCTCTCCTCTAGATTGGATGCTTCTTGTAGCTGTTTGTTCAGATCTTTCAAACTCTGTAATTCGTTCTCTAACCTCCACTGCTCGAGCATTTCTTGTGCAGAGGCTGGCTGTGTGGCAGGAGTGGTTGGCAAGGCATGAGGCTTGTACCCGCCAATGCATGCTCGTTGATGGGTTTGAAAGTCCAAAAGTGTGCCAGTTTGAATACCCCATTGAATTGCCCTTGGGCTTCTTCCTTGGCTCTGATTGCTTTGGACTACAATGGGCAAATTCTCAGAGGGGATAACAAAACCACTCCAAACAGGAAAGTATCCCGCTGCAGCCTGCAGCCTTCTAGGGACTGAAAACTTCCTCTGAAAACTGCAACTGCTGCTTCTGCTGCCTCCTAGACAAGAATTGGAACTCAGCAGCCAATGCAAGCTTGCAAGACTTGTCTGGTGCTGCTCTCCCTTGACCATGCTCATTGCTGGCAGAGAAGATGATGGTTCACCATGACAAATTCCCATCGAGGATACCTCCATCACTGGGAATTATACAAAGAAATTCTCCAACTGCTTCTCCCTCCTCCTACTCTGCTACCCCGTGCCATGCCAGTCAATTGATCATTCAAGAGTCAGCTTTCACCAACATCTGGAGCCATGAGGTTCCTTTGTTTTCCTTGCTTCTTTCTAATTTGCCTCATGTAGTAGTATACTGCACACCATGGAAAAGCTCTTCTTACCTATGAAGAAGGGGCAGCCAGATGCACTTGCATTCATGTCTCCAGCACCTCAGGTCTGGTTCCTAGGCTTTCCAAATTCCTGGACCTTTTCCCTTACATTTGCTTCTTGTCACAGAGCTACCTACCACAAAACCAATGCAAACAACTCCATCAACCTCCAAGAGAATTGCCCAGAAAAAATTAAATCACAAAACCCAAAACCATTTGAAGGTAAAGGGTTGTGTCAGGAGGTGCTTTTCTACATGGAAGAACTGATCTGCAGCTGGTGTCTAACATGGTTGGAGACATCCAGAATCCAGTGACAATGGCAGTCAATCACAGCAGCTACAGAGTGTGATGTTCAGTAGCCATACTTCCATGGTTAGGAATCAACAAGTCCTGATGTTATCTACACCTACCTCAGGACTTGTGCATGCATGCATGATGTTCTTCTCTTGACTCCGTCTAAAAGTGCCTGTCTACTATAGATTGCACCCAAACTTCGAATATCTATCTGCCTGAATAGGAGGGCAGTTTCTCTGCCTTGCTCTTTGATTGATACTCAGGGTCCCAACAGGTACAAGCTAAACAGTGATTGACCAGGTAACCTGCTGCATCAGCTCTAAACTCCTGAGCTGATGAGATACAAATTGTCACTGCCAAGGGTTCTGCTTTCTTGCACCTGTGACATCAAACCATCTGTGACAGAGAGATTCCAGACAGAGACGAGAAAGGAGTGCAATGGTTTAGGGTTTTGGCAATGCACTTGGCAGAACAAGAAACCACGTAATTCGAAGATAGACAGTGATCAAAACTAGCATACCTTCTTCAACAAAGCTTGACTTCGGATCCTTCACCAGTACCCAACCCCATTGGTTAGAACAACTCTCAAAAAACTCCTTTCTTTCTGGAAATCTCTTATTATTATAGTCCCTACCCAAGAAGAGCTGAAGCATATCCAGGGGACACAAGTACAAAGCAGGACACAACTGTATTTGGAACCCAAACTCCCAAATCTTCCTCCAAATTTTGTAAGCTCAATCACAAATCACAATACTCCTTTTGCCCCAAGAATCTATCCACCCATCTACCCATCTATCTATCCATCTTTCTATCGTTCTTTCTTTCTTGCTTTCTTTCTATCTATCTATCTTTCTTTCTTTCTTGCTATCTAGTTTTGCAGGGAGAGGAGAGGATGGTATTGAGCAATACCCAATTGATGAAAAAGATGTCAGAATTGCGAGTTAGAGGCCTAAAGACTGACAGAAGAGAAGAAGAAAGGGGCTTGTTTTGATGGATTTCTTCGATGGGTTCTTTGGCATGGATAATTTGTTTTGTGATCGAGAGTAGCTGCGGCAACAAAGAAGAATAAGCGATCTTAAAACCTTTTTTCCTTTTCTTTTTCTTTTCTTCTTCTTTTTGAGTTAAAGCACACGCAGTCGTCGGGATCCGCCTGGTGGTACTCCATCATCTCTCCAGGTGTGCTCGAATATGCCCGACGATTCTCGGATCCCTACTCGCCAGAACTCTTCTCGACACAGCCCCCCATTTCCACTATACTACTCTTGTGCTTACGCGCGCTGTCCGCATGAACCATGCCCCGCCCCGCCACAGGATGGATGGATGGATGGATGAACTGTCCACCAACACGCAGGGTGAATGAATGAATGAATGAATGGATGAAATGTGTGGACAGGAAAAAACACCTTTTTCATTCTATTCTGTTCCATAACTAACCACAGTAGTGGTTACCACCTTAATGTACCAACCACATTTATATTTTAACCAGTGTTGGGTGGGTATTTTTAATTTTTGCTAATTA
>Ga0209208_10010163_pt1 | contig 12260 bp, 12 predicted proteins | sample S1TSphfallax_3_FD_187694 | JGI IMG/M metagenome (GOLD analysis project Ga0209208, IMG submission 187694) | Host-associated microbial communities from peat moss isolated from Minnesota, USA - S1T2_Fd - Sphagnum fallax MG (SPAdes) (version 2) | ecosystem: Host-associated > Plants > Peat moss >...
GGCCTGGCCTGGCCTGGTGCTATTTGGATACTTAATCTTAAGCAGGAAATTGTCATCTGTGTTCCCAAAAAAACCCAATGACAATTGAACAACTCGGCCAGGTTTTGAAAACTTGAAACCCGCTTTCTTCAAAAGCAAAGGAATCAACTGCCAATGTCAACTGATCAGTTGGGATTCATCAACCCAACATTATAAAAAAAGGCTTCTCATTGTTATCAAATCAATCAAATACCGTTTAAAATATATTCAACGCTTACTTATTGTGAAAAAAATAGTAGAAGGCTACCTCTAAACTTTTATTAATTTTTTTCAAAACTTCTTTCAAAAATCATATTTATACTTAGGAACTGCTCTACTCTAATAATAATTAGTCTTTTTACCTGAAAATCTTTGAGTGTTAGTGTGATGACTGAGAAGAGCTAACTATAGGTACCTGAGTTTCAGCATTTCATACCAAGTTTGAACAAAACTTCCTTGCTTTGCCAACCTCACTCAAAGAGGGGATAGGGCGTGAAAGGAGGCCCAAAGACAGGGTGAAGACAAGGTGACTTTAATGAAAACTCTACTACATAGTGTTTATTTATTCTTCTCCATATGTCACTCTTTTGCCAGAAATTTGTGCCACACCAGTCTACATGATTGCACACTGCAAAAAAAGACAACCCATAAATGTTTTTTTTTGCCAGATGTGATTTGTCCGGTGCCACACACAACCATCAAGAACAACAACTGAGAAAACCGAGCTTTGTCCATCATGACTTGTGGGTTGTCAGTTGTAAATTGGTGGCCGGAGAGTGTTAGTTTGTTATTAATTTGTGTCAGTAACCCTTTAAAATTAGGAGACTCAGTTCCTTAGTTGGTGGTTGTTAGAAAACAGCTTGTAAGTTCAAAGGGTCACACATTCCATGGATTTATTATGTGAACCCCAGCACCTACTAGGCTACTACCAGTGCACCAATCCATTGCAAACTTGTTCTGGATGGATTTCAACTCAGTTGAACAAACTCAAAAGATTGTAAGGTGTTTGAGTCTTCTATTTTTATTGCTGTTGTTGGATTACAGATTCACAGAGCAAGCTCTCGCTCTCCAGCTAGATCAAACCAACAGCAAACAGAACATTTGATCTGTGCATGTACCCATGCCCACATTCTGAAGCTTCATAAGCGTACATTATGGACTAGGTATTATTTATTAGGTAGTTTAATTACATGAGGATTTGCTGTAGGCAGGCTCGAGGTAACTAACACCTTACTAGTCCATAATGCTCGTTGTTCTTTGGACAATAAGCTGCTTAAATCGAGTTGGAGTATTTTCGTAGTCACTTAAGAAGGCCTTTTGTTGTCGAAAGAAATATGCCACTAGTCTGACTAGTGTGGATGATTGATTGTTGTCACATAATAGAGTTACCATCAAGTTCAGCAGAAAAATGTTATGATTTTAAGATATTCAACAATGTCTCATTTTTGATTCCATGGAGTGCGAGAATTGTGCAAGGCTCTCAAACTTATAATTTCTCTCCTTTTTTTTATTATCAATTATGTCTCTACAATCAACAACTGGGTTTTCAGTCTGCCATTATCCACTCATGAAATTTGTACTTTGGAATTTTATGTATTATATAGGCGATGGCCGTTTAGAGAATCTGGTGGGTGGCCACTAGTCAGGTCTGGCCAATGGCCATTATCTGATGTAATTGGCACTTGGGGGAGATATTCTGTGATATGAAAATGGAACTCTATAGGCTATTTGCTACTGATCTCATGATGCTATTGAACCATCCCGCACAGTCCAAAGAGCACTCGACCTTCTTCGAAAAGCTTAGGGTCAAAGGAGGAGTTCTTGTAATAGGGTGAAGAGTGGAATTTGGCATGTGTTCGAAAGAGGAGTTGACCTTGACAAGCTTAGTGTAAAGGGTGGCATAGAGATGAGCTAAGATAATGACATCAACTTAGGGCAAGGCTAGATCTTTATACCGACCTTTGACGAAAGCACCAAATTTTCATCCATATTGTTAGGTAATTGTTGAAGAACATTAGTTTTTTATTATAGTTTGACAAGTGAGTTTTCTTTATTTGTGTGCATGTTTTCCCTTTGTTAGTTCCAGTAGTGTTGGGTTGGGTGCTAATCTGATAATGCAAACTATCATTTCTTCTTGAAAAGTTGTTGTTACAATGTTACTATAATCTAACTTCATGCTTAACAACAACCCCCATTTGAGCCTCTATCAATATTTAACACATCCTAGATGCAATTGTGGAAGGACAATTTTACTACTGCTGCAACTAGGCATGATGCTCTGAGAGTTAGCTTTGGAGGCCCCTCAAAATGACAAGCAATGATGTTGTTTCTTGTCTTGTATGTTTTAAAGTAGGTCTCAACATCTCTCAAGTACACACACTGGCACTGCAGTTTCTACCTGTAGGCTACCAGTCTGCAAAAACTGATCACTGACTTATTCCCTACCATTCCTTAGCACCAGTCAGCTCCAACAAAAACTCGAGTGCATCCCCCCACCCCAACTCCACCCAAAAATACCTTCCTACCTGGATAGCATTGTGCTGTATGTATGTAAGAAGTTCCCATATGTGGCATCATTTCATTCCCATTTTTTAACCCAAAAAATGAGGGTAATTTTGGATTTTTTTTTACTGAAAAATTCGACTAGATTCGCCATTTTTTTGAGGAAAAAAATGACCAAATTTTTCTAATCACAAAATTGAAAAATAATAAAAATCTTGGTTCCCATGTAGGAAGGGGCACATGCACAAGAAGTGCGCTAGTATGGAATGGAGGGCATTATGTTATTATGTAACCATACCAACCATATCAATTTCTTAGCTCAGAAATTATGGTACTGTGTTGGCCTGATCACATAACAACTTGTGGAAATAAGTCCCAAATTTTGATTGACTCTCCCAAATGAGGCTACAGTAAGAAAAGGAGCACCATGGACACAACACTAGCAAGGAAGGTACTTCTTCCACTAGCCTACCTAATAGGAAAGCATACCCAACAATGCTATGAGTTATGCTATGAGTTGCATGGAGGCAGATCTAACCAGTTTTAGTTTTTAACAACAGTAACTAAATTTTTTGGAACTGGAAACCATTCACCTCTCCTATTCATTAGATAAGGTGCCTCACAAGTTCATTTATTTTTTTATTTTTTTTGGCAATGGGTCAATTTGATTGGCCAATCACTCAAAAAAATAAACATTGAAACTATGGAGGCTCCCCAGAAATGGTAGAAGGTTCTATTTTGAAGTATAGAGTTCCTCCCCTTTGGTCCACCTTTATAGGTGAGAGGAGAAGTGCTATTGAGAACTCTTTGGGGAACATGTCAGGAACTTGGGAACTCTTTACTATGACATATGTACCCTTAATTTACCCTTTTCAAAACAATTACCTTCCCTCAATGGTCAAACTCCACTCTATACTAACTGGAAAATAAAAACTGGGTAAATCTGAAATATTTACCAAATAGGTAGGGTAATAATTTTTTATACTAGCTAGGTAAGGTATATATTTATTCTATTATATTTTCATGGGTATATTAATTTACCCATCCAATACTGGTGATACCCAAATTCAAATAGAAATGTCCAAACAAAAATTTTCAATGGTACATTAATATTGGCTCACGTATATAAGTTTCAAGAGGACAATGTTTGTGCAAAACATATGGGACAAAGTGAGGGGCTATTGGGAACACATTGGGAACTTTCTAGTAACATATTGGGAATAAATCAAATTCAAAAAAAAATTTAAAGCCCGCTTTTGAAGTTTGAGATATTTTATAACACTTGATTCTTGGATTGTGTGAAGTGTTGTTATATTAACATGTAAACTTGTAAATAATACATGCTTACCCATCCCATGATAGAATCCATAAGCATTGTCATGTATATCAAATGTAGGGGTGTGTTACACTCTGGCCTTGCCATTTACATTAAAAAAGGATCTTAAGGCAAAAGAGGAAGAAGAATTATGGAAACTCAAATATTTCACCATGCAAAAATATACTCTTCAAAAAATCCTCTAAAAGAAACCAAAATCCTTCAAGATATTATTATAACTCTATTATAACTAATCTCAAGTTTCAACACAAGCCAAAATATCATCTTTAAAAAAAAAATCATAATATAAAAATAAATAGACCTATTATTATTATTACCTAGCCAGAGCCAAAATCCCTTAAGCTACTATACTCTATAATGAATCTAAACACAATATCCTTCTTGCCTTGGTAGTATGCAAGGCCAACAAATCCTCTCCTAACCAATTTTTCACATTTGCACTCTTAAATCTTTCAAGCAAGAACCAAGAAACAAAAGGGTTGTCATTCAACAAAGAATGAAACTTGTCATCAATTCAATAAACAAGTTTCAACCCTAAACCTACTTCTTTGATGAGAGAGGAGACACAAAGAGAGAGAGAGAGAGATAGAGAGAGAGAGAGAGAGATGGGTTGCTTTCAAAACAAGCATAGTCACAAAAGCTCAGTCTGGGAAACTCACTCAGGAGCTGCTACTCAAAACATAGGTACTTTACATATAAATGTTGTTCTGTGACTTATTACTGTAAGTGGTGCAGCTTCATTAGTGTCTACAGCTATTGCTGTCTGCAACTGTCAAAGACAAAAAAGACAGCTTGTTGAGTGACTATCAAGACAAAAAGACAGCTTGTTGAGGAGTTGGGGACTTGTAGTAACATGTTCAAGCACTTTTGTTCTCACCCAACTCCCTCCAGGCTCCCATTTTGTAGCTTTCCAAAGGGTGCTTGTTGATTCTGGTTTTGTTTTGTTTTTCAATGTTATTGCAGTGTCAATAGGATCCAGCATGTGAGCTCTCTCTCTCTCTCTCTCTCTGTCCATGAGCTTCAAGTGCTTCCGATATTTTTACATTTCTGTCTGATCATGTGTTTTTAGATTGCTCCCCCCCCATTTCTATCAGTATCTCTGTCTTACTGTAACTGATTGGTTTTTTTGTCTCTATAATAGCACCTGCATTGTATAGCTTGGTATAGCATAGCATAGCAGCTGATCTGGTAAGCTAGAGTTTGTTTTACAGAGCTCAAAACAATAACCCTCATCAGAGCCCTTGAAGTTTTCTAGGTTGCATTGCTGTCGTGAGGTTTTGAGACTATTGTTCCAGCTCCCAGCAACTTCTAACTGCATTCGTGAAGCTGCATTTTGTGGTTGGAGCTTTTTATTTTTGTGGAGGGTTTTTTTTTTCCTTCTCTGGTTTTGTTTTTGTGACTGAAGCTTTCATTTTTAGACAAGTACTTTGAAGATCTCCAGCCCTAAATCACCATAACCTACACCTGATCTCAAGTTGGGTTTTTCTCATCTCAGCTCAATTGTAACTTCCAATTTCTAGTCTCACCCCAGAAGACACCACTCAAGCTCTAGACTTTCTGAGCCTTTGTCAAGTCCTTCATCTTCCAATGTGCAGTGGAAACTTAGATTTTGAAGAGATTCATCAGCAAAGCTTGCTTTTCTGAGCTGTTTTTGTCAAGTCCTTCATCTTATTCCAACAGTGGACTTAACCTGGATTTTAGGGGTCATCAATTGATTGGCAGGACACAGTCTATTGGAGTGAAGAAAAGAAGTAGCCAACTGGTGACCAAGATGAGCTTCTTGCCAAGAAACTTTTGGTCGAAGAGGAGGATTGGTTGGTGTTTCTGTGTGACACTGGTGGTGCTACTTTTCATCATTGTCATCTCGATCGAGGTTCCAAAATCTGAGAAAGCAGGGAAACATCACCAGATACTCCAAGGATTCGCAAAGGATTTCAACATCACTTGGGCTCCAGATCACACAGAACTGCTTGACAATGACCAAATCCTGGAGCTCAAACTCGACAACACATCAGGTACTACTTCTTCTTGTTTTTGTTCAATGCTTGAATTTATTGGACCCAATCAATATAATTCTCTCAAACTTCAATGTGATGGGAATGTGAAATATTTCTTCAAAAATTCTGGAATGCAAAGATCATGACCTGAAATCAACCTTGCAAGAATTTGCGAAGAAGAGAACCATGTGAAGAAATTGGTTTCATATTTTGCAAACACCTACTGGAATGCACAGATCATTCATACTGAAAAGCAGCCTTGCAAGAATTTGTGAAGAAGAGAACAATGTGAAGAAATGGGTTTCATATTTTGTTCATAAAAACTGCAAAACAGATCATGATTGTCAATGCAACCTTTTGAGGATTTGTGAAGAGGAGAACAATGTGAAGAAATGGGTTTCATGTTTTGTTCATAAGAACTGGAAATGCACAGATCATGACTGAAAGGCAACCTTTCGAGGATTTGTGAAGAAGAGGACAATGTGAAGAAATGGGTTTCATATTTTGTTCATTAAAACTGCAAAACAGATTATGACCGAAAATTCAACCTTTCTAGAATTTGTGAAGAAGAGAACATGAAGAAAATGGGTTTCATGTTTTGTTCATAAAAACTGGAAATACGAAGATCATGATTGAAAAATTTGCACTGACAAAATCAATCTATTACTGAACTCTTAGGGTTTATTAGATTCTGAAATTTTTGCAAATATAATCTTCTTGCTGGTTAATAATATTGATGCTGTTTGAAATTAACTATGAGAAATAGATGATGAACATTTTTGCAATTTCATGATAGTGTGTACCCAAATCCCTCAAGCTCAACAAAATGTTCCAAATGGATGAGGGAGGATTAAACACGATCATGAAAACTTCCTTTTTCCTAATCTAGTGGAATTAGTACTAATCTCACTAGTTTGTGGTTGATTCGATTGCTGATGCAAGGTTAATTTGTTTGCAAGCATGATATTAGACTTATGCTTGATTAACTGCAAGTTCTAGAATAAGTGCATACTGTTTGTCTCTTGGGGTGGAATTCGATGAACAACTCTTGACATAAAATTGGATTTATGGATGTGCAGGTTCTGCGTTCCAATCCGTAAACAAATTCCTATTTGGGAATATCACCATGCAAATTAAACTCGTTCCCAACAATTCTGCTGGCACTGTTACAGCCTACTATGTAATGTTTCTTCTCTCTCTCTCTCTCTTTCTTGCCTTTCTTGTGCTAATTGAACAATTTAGTGATGTAATTTGTCGCTTGAGAGAGATTCCGCCCCTTCACCCTAGTACACTTTTTTAGGGGTAACTACTCTCTCAAATGCATGTGACTATTGGCACATAGAACATCATGAAGTCTAGCAAATAGTCCAAAGACTTCCTAATGTGTAGCAGAATCTCTCCCGACTGCCGATTATGTCACATAATGGCTATTGGTCAGACTCAGCTCATGGCCACACCTGGTGCTCTGTTAGGGGACTGTGGAGGGGGGAGGGCAGGGTTCTCCCAATGGCCATGACCTAAATACATAGGGGTTTTGTATGGGGTTTCTGTGGACAGCTTTCTTCACCATGGACAGTTCCAGATACCCATGACGAATTGGACTTTGAGTTCCTTGGAAACCTATCGGGACAGCCATATATTCTGCAGACCAATGTGTTTGCCAATGGCACAGGTGGTCGTGAACAGCGTCTGTTCTTATGGTTTGATCCAACCACCGACTTCCACACTTATGGCATTCTATGGAACCATCGGCAAATAGTGTAAGCACCCTTGACAACAACGTGCCAAGTTCTTTCATCAATCAATTCCTTCCTATAAAAAAAGAGAAGGGTTGTTACCACTACTCCTTTTAAGAGTGGGAGGGATCTTACACCTACTTGTAGGTGTAAGATCCCTCCCACTCCTTATAGGTGTAAGATCCTTCCCATTCTTAAAGAGTAGGGTTTAAGAACTAAGAACCCTCCTTTCCTAAGCCTTGTGTGATCTACATATGTTTAGGTTCATGTTAGCTTTTGCCTTGTGAAAATGTGGGGCTGGACATGACTCATCCTAGGCCTCTTTCTTTTGAGAATGTACCCACCTTGGGGCTTTTACTCTACACTTCATTTCTTGGGCTTCAGACTTTGGGGGCAATTTTGTAGCTTGACATGTATCTTCAGGAGCATTGAAATTGTGGTCTTTTTTTTTTTTTTTGGGCGGGGGTTTTTGTGCCCCAGATTTTCAGTTGACAATGTGCCAATAAGATTATTCACCAATAATGAGGTTCTCGGATTGGCCTACCCCGATCACCAACCAATGAACATTTACTCGAGTCTTTGGAATGGAGACCAATGGGCAACCCAAGGAGGACGCGTTAAGATTGATTGGGCAGCTGCGCCCTTCATAGCAACATACACGAATTACAACCTCGACGCATGCGTGGCTGAAGATGCCAACGCACTGTGTGCATCATTCGCTGCAAATAATTGGTGGGATGGAGGTGCTTATCAAATACTAAGTGCTGATCAAATCAATAAACTCAGATGGGTTGAACAAAACTACATGGTATATGACTATTGCACAGATACAAAACGCTATAATGTTACACCCGTTGAATGCGCCCAAAACTCAGGTGGGCTTGCTTAGTTAGTTTTAGTGTTGTTGAGATTAATTCTTGGGCCGATGGGTTTAGGGTTTAGGGTTTATTAATAAGGGCAATTCCATATTTGAGCTACTAGTGATTGATTTTACCTTCAGTTTTTTTGCCTTCAAAAAAATCCCAATATTATTCTAAAACCAATTTTCTGAATGACTTACATCGCTCCTCTAATTTGTAGGGTTATATCCACCAGGGGTTAAAAAAAAAGACACTTTCTTAAGTGTATTTTGGAGGTATTTATTCCAATAGGAGAGGTTTATCTTAGGGTTAGCAATTCATTCTTCTTCTCAGGGTGAGGAATAAACCCTGAATGTCCAAACTGTTGTCCATTTGTCATTTTTGTGACAGTTTTATCATATATAGGGGGTGCAAGGTATCTCACCCTTCTTCAACAAGGCAGGCTCTCCTACCCTAAACCCTAAACCCTAAATACCCATATGCCACACAAACTGCATGTTAATTATGTTCAGCCATGGTCTATTTTGTCCAGTCTCAGGAGTGAGTACCAAGCATGATTCAGAAGCAAAAAGGCCCAAATTCATTCACAAATATTGGGAAGTTTGGAAGCCAGATTTGCTGATTTTTTCAGATCCGGTAAAAGATGTGGTTCCTACAATTGGCTCATCATCACAAGAACTATTTCTTACACCTAGCATATTTTTGTTGCACTATGTGCTCATGATTAATGTTGTCTATTAGTTAGTTTAGTTAGTTTCTAATCTATGAGGGTCACTCCATGTCATGATGACTATTTGTTGTTGATGTTATATAATGCTTTCTATTTAGGTTTGACCTTTACTTTCCCTTATTAAAGACTACATCCCAGATCCACTTCATGGTATTATAGTGGGTTATTGAGAACTAAAGGTGTAGTGAACTCAAAAGAAGAAAAACATAGTTGTGTTTTGCTTAGCCATGGCTCAAGGAAGGAAAGAGTAACATGCTAAAGAAGTCCAATTATAGCACTTGGAAATTTTGCATATCTATGTTGCTACATAAAGACGAATTCCTAGATATTGTAGAATCAAATCCTCAAGGAGTTGTCATACTTGAAGAGGGGGAGCTTCATGATGAAGCTAAAAAGGATATTCATGGGAAGAAGACCAAGCATGTAACACTCTTCACAAGGTCAAAATTCAGTTGAATCAAAGAAAATGGTCAAAAAGGCACTACACAATTATCAAACCTAAAAGGAATTGTAACTTTTGTGGCAACCCAAGTCATTGGATTTGCAATTGTGTTGAGCTATCAATTGAAATCAAGAAACACATAGTGGAGTGTGACCAAAAGCATGTGTGTTAAAGGACATAAGTCTTTTGGAGAGTGGAAGCAATGATGAAATCAACAATTTCCAAGATTGTCTTGACCCAACTCCAAAGCTAACTATGGATGTTATTGAGTTCAACCTTGTTGAACACAACAAAAATAGATGGTATGTCAATAGTGGTGTTATTAAACATGTCACTAGGAATGGTGATGTGTTTATTGTATTCAAGAAAGAAGATGTACTAGAGTTAAAACAACAAGGGGAAGTCTCAAGTAGTCATAAAATGGGCAACATTGTAATTGCCATCAAAGATGAAATAAAAGGAAATGTTTTGTATATTTTGAGAGTTTCAAATAAATTATGTTTGTAGATTCATTAGAAGATAAAGGGATTCAAGTCTTATTTAATGCCCATAATGTCTATTTTCTAAACAAGTTGTTTTAGATGTTAGCAAAAGGGGTTTACAACATTCAATGCTTATTTACCTGTTAGACGAGTAGAAGTTGTAAATATTGCTAATTACTTTACCAACATTACTTTTACTAAAGCTAACAATGATGTCATCCTTTCAAAAGCTCTACAACTTGGTCCTTCATGTTAAACATTTTAGAATTATTTGATGCACAAATGTTTAGTGCACATCAACACACCAAAATTTATATTGTTTCCCAAATTCAAAAGTCATGTTCTTATAGGTTATGACACCACCACTAAAGCCTATAGGTGTTTCCACCCTATGGTAAATGCACACTACACTCACCCAGAAAGGGTGGATGAAAGTCCATTTTTGACGCGCTCCCAAGTTCTTAGTTAGACCCAAGACAAATTTGGGTTACTCAAACAACAAAATTGTGAGGAACTCGGGGCACACTCCTAGTTCTTAACATTAAAAGGGGTAGAGGGGCGTGCTGAAGCTCAGGGATGGGACTAGGAAGAGCGACAAGCTTTAGTTACTTACTCAAACCTGCATCAAACCAACTAACAAGTTAGTTAATTCACTTTTTGGAGCACCTTTAGTGCTAGGACAAGCCATGGGCAACCCTAGACTCACAAGACTCACCACGACCTGGACTCGGGGGAAGCCACCACCTTCCCCCATATCGTATTCTCTGCATCTCTCCGCGGGATGGACCTTCCAAGGCAAAAGAAGGTTGCTCGTCAAGCTACTCTCCCCTCGGCAAGACCTAGCTGAAGCCCCCACCCGCTCCCCCCAACCGGCAACCACGTCGGGTGGAAAGAGAGGGCAGACACACTTAGAGATGCACCACTCCTACTTTGAGTCACTAGGAATCTCGGTACTCGTAGACCAGGAATTCTATAAAGCAAGGATCTGGCCAGTCCTCTCGCGAGAAAAGGATGAGAAGGAATAGATCCTTGTCCACATGAGAAATCAAACACCACCGGACCTCCCGCTCAGCATCCGGGTAACAGGCCCGCCGGAGGAAAGGTGGACCCAAGCCTTTGCTCAAGAAGACTTAGTACTCCGTTTGGAAACCGAACTAGAGGAAAAGGTTCTCAGATACAAAATGGCGGTAAAGGGCAACCTCCATCTAGAATGGAGCTGGCAAGCTGAATCGGGTAGGGGAGGGATGGAATGCACCATCCTTGCCCACATACGGACCGGGTCCAATGCACTCAGTGTACAAAATAAACGGCACTTACACTGGAAGGAAATCGAAACCATCTCAGCCATGAACAATGACATGGGGGGTGCGGTGGCACACATAACTTGCTCCTCAAGAGGGACCCCTCAATCACGAAATACCTTGTGCACAAACAAAAAATGGCTAGCATTTTGGCCTCCCCACAAGCCGCCAGGAAGAAGAGGTTTGTGAAGTTAGAGTTGGGCCTAGAGGCCAGCCTCCCGGCAGGGGCCAATCCCTTCCAGGACCCCAAAGTCGTGGGAGGTACCACCCAACATGACTTAGAACCGGACCAGGGATATGTAGAAAATGAAGGAATAAAACCACCTTCTACATTCACTACTTATCTTGCTTGGATGCCGAACGGAGGTACCCCTCCGCACAACTCAGGACCGGATCAAGGCCACCACAAGGGATCGATCGGCCGGCAGGCCGCCCTAGCGCTCGGGACGCATGTCTGAACGACCCCTCACAATCGTTTCCCTCAACATAAGAGGGCTGGGGAAAGACTCGGCCAAGCAAAAGCTCATCAAGGCTTGGCTGACCTCTTTCCAAAACCCGCCGCATGTACTCCTTATCCAGGAACACCATCTGGATAAATAGGGGGTAACCAATTCAACAAAGGGGTTCGAGTTTTGGCAAGGGAAGTCTTTTTGGAACCCGGGAATCCTAATGGGAACCTCCCAACGTACTAGTGCCGGGACCGCCATTTTGGTGGATAGGATGACGACACCATTTATCAAAGAGGACGGGATCTTAGTGGAGGGAAGGGTCCAGTACATAACCCTCCACCTACCCGACAGTTCCGAGTTATCCATAATCAACACTTACGCCCCAAGAGCATCTAGAGAGAGAGCTC
>Ga0209208_10010166_pt1 | contig 12256 bp, 8 predicted proteins | sample S1TSphfallax_3_FD_187694 | JGI IMG/M metagenome (GOLD analysis project Ga0209208, IMG submission 187694) | Host-associated microbial communities from peat moss isolated from Minnesota, USA - S1T2_Fd - Sphagnum fallax MG (SPAdes) (version 2) | ecosystem: Host-associated > Plants > Peat moss >...
TTCATGCCTTCTAGTGGACCCAGTTGTAGTCCTTCATCAAATTCACATTCAAATCCAATTTTGTATTTCTTAAGGAATTGCATGAAATGAAAGTCTTCAGTGACATGAAGATCCACAAGAAGGAAGGACCGAGCATTTGTGCTTTGGACCATGCCAGTTGATGTTTGTTCCTAGACTGGCTTTTATTGACATCTTTCTCATCTGCTTCTATTTGTACTTTCCATCAAATGAGAATTCCATGCACCTGAAAACTCTCATTTCCTCCTACATTCAACTAATTTTGGGGGACAATTTTAATGTGCAAGAGTTGACAACAACGAGCTAATTTTGAGAAGATCCGTAGTTCTAAACTTGTTGAGCTTAAGAGTCTTTTCGACAAATGTAAACCAATGCCCAAAATTTGTTTTGACCAGCTGCCTTTTCTGTTGTTGCTTCAACTTAGTACTAATGTGGCAGAAAGCACTCAAGAACAAACTCAAGAATGCACTCACAGACTCACCCAAACTGAGCTTCAAATCTCACTTTGTTCCCATCACACTCTTTTGAGACAAGCAATCAAGTTGACACTTGCCACCGCCACTAGCCCTCATTTGTGTACCCTAACTCCTACTGTCCTCTCTCATTTGTGCAACTGATGCACACAGCATCATGGTGCACATATGGAGTGCTTGAGTACTGTAGGAAGTAGCATGCATACTTCATAGCTGGCTTATTCTGAAACTAGAGCTTACATGGAAGTGAAAGCTTTGTTCGAACCCATTTGATCTAGAGCCCAATTCTAGCGCTCACTGATGAGAAGTATGCGAAACTTGTTAGGCATTTTTTTTGGGTGAAGGAGGTTAAACTTCTGAAGAGGTTGATTTTGTTTCTGGAACCCAATTCCACAATGTGAACAAGGTTCCAACTTCTTCATGTTTTGGGGGTTTTATCTCAAGGGTGTGGTGGCTTTGGAGTCTCCTCTTTCATGTTCTATTGTTCTAAAGCACACAAGAGAAATAAGAAGTAGTTGGTTCAATGGAATAAATTTGTGTGCATGTTTTTATGTGTGTGACTTTGCTCGTTCTTGTTCTCACAACGAGGAGCCATTCCCAAAATAAGGGACCTAGTAGCATGGTGATAGTTGAGTCCAGCCAATATTTTGGGTAATGTCCCTTGATGCCAATCCATAAAGAATGGGCTTCACCCATTGTAAAGCACCAGGTGAACATCATCATGAACTTAAACATGTGTACATCACAAAAAATACCAGGCACGGGTTCTCAGTTCTTACACCTTACACCTTAATGTTGCATGCACACCAAGGTGATAGAATGGATAAACTTTTAAAAAATAAACTAACCCTAATGCTATCCCAAGAAAAGGGGTAAAACTTGACTTGGCAAATGACATGGAATTGGGTTAAAAGGGGGATAAATGTTTTGGGGTATCTTAACCCTAGGAATAAATATCTTCATTTTTTCCTAGATTTGAGATCAAGTTAGGGTGGAATAAGGAGGTTAATGAGACCCCTTGATTTCAAATGGTTAAAATACCTCCTCGTGTTCACACGAACTTCTAATCTTGTTCTTGTCAACATAATCTCTTTCATGTGAGAGAGCACCCAGAATTGTCGGCAGGAAGCAAATAGTGCCCACAATCATGCATGCCAATGATGAATTTTTTTAGAAGTCTCCAGAATTGAAGGCTTTGTGTAAATCTAAAAAATTGTCCTCAAACCAACGTTGAAGGTTCTATGAAATAAAGATAAAAAATGAAATTGAAGGTTCCTTTCGAAATTAAAAAACCCAAAAAAGCATATGTTAATACTTGGTTCCTTAATCTTTTTGAGTGAGATCTCTTAATGAATATGAAGCCCCAAAAAAATTAGATTTTAACTCAAAGACTCTGATTTAGTCTAAGTATGGGAAATTTGTAATATTTAGAAATAATCTAAATGGATTTTGGGATTTTTACCATGGTAACAACAATGGGTGCCGGTTCACCCAAGGCAGTTATTGAGAAGTTGTGAACCAGATTTTCTTTATTTTGTGATTTTTTGCCGAAAAGAAAATTCATAACTTATCGTAGGGTCAGTTTTTTTTGTTAAATAATAATCCTCAAAATAATGAAACGAATTTTTGCAAAAAATATGAAGTTGACATGTTGAAAATCATGATGATGATCATAAAGCTACACTCTGAATAATTTCAATGCTCGTATGACAATCTCATAGTAGATCATGGAAAATAATAATAATAATTTCAAATATATATTTAAAAATATTTTAAAATAATAATTATTCATTTTGTCGATGTGGAAACTGACCCTAGACTACAATAATTGAAAATTTTGAAAATGAAGTGATAATTAAGGTTTTCAATTGGTAGATTTTTGTATATTTTGACTCCAGCATGTTACTACCCCTGCAATATAGAAAAGGATGCTTTATTTTATTTTAAAATCATAATCTTGTTTATAGCCAAAATTGGCTTAAATCTTCCTATGGATGATCACCACTTTGGCTACATCACAAAATTGACACCACAAAAGAAAAAAAAGAGAGGAGAACTCAGGTTTGGGAACATATTTAGTGCTTATTCCTTGGTGGTGTCGGAAATAGGTAGTCTATTTTTATACACGTTCCTTGGACTTCCATGCAAAAGTGGGGATTTTAGCTTTGTTGGCTTTTGAACGGGAAAGTCGCCATGCCTTCACTTCCTAAAGGTGAGGTGTTGACTTTGTTTTGTAAAAGGACAAGATTTCTTCTTGTGACACAAATGAAAGGGAACTTTGCTGCTAAAAATAGCAACAAGGCATCACAGACACGCTGGCCCTGCCCTGCCCTGCCAATAGATAAGATGTTGTGTGTATCAACAGATAAGACTAATTTTATAATTTTAGTACTATTTCCACCAAAAAGATGCTACTACATTTTTAGGACCCAAGAACCTCAAATTGGGAACTTGCCAACACTTGTTATGACACATACTCCTTACAAGTGGGATGTATCTTACATCTATAAGTATCAAGTATAATATACCTCCTCTTTTTTTGGAAGGATATTCATGGATATAAGATAACTTCCTACTATATTTAGGAATTTTGTCAAGTGTTTTAGCATGGATATAAGATACCTTCCTAATATATTGAGGAATTTTGTCAAGTGTTTTATGTGGAGATAACCTCCTAGGGTAAGGGCAAAATAAAGAGGTCACAAGAGATGAAACCTGATTTAATTAGTAAGGCTATTTGTTGAGGCCCTTAGTGCACATAAAGCTCCTTCAATTTAAATATTTCTTGTGATACCCAATAGGTATTTTACCAGGTAAGAACTAGGAACTTTTTTTTAAAATTTTTTTTAAGTTGAAACTGAAAGTTCCTCATCAAAGAAGGTGGAATTATTACTCTTTATAATATGCCCAGGAACAACAAGTGGCAAGCCCTACAAGGCCAGGGTGAACCAACACGGCGGGTGTCTTCACCCTCTTGAGTGAGGCCTCTCTAGTGGTCAAATTAAACCCAAAAATATGTTAGATTTGGACTCCGAGACTGCAATCTAACCTGAAGTTGCAATCATAACTGGTGGGAGTTCTCATGGTGTTTAATTAGGTTAATATTTAGATAACATCATGTAAAGAAAGAATGGCTTAACACGTTAGTTAGCACTGCATTAAAAGTTAATGAATTTATTTTTTATTCGTTCACAATTAGGATAATTATGGAAAAGCATTTTGTATACATTGCAAAGCAAATCAAATTGGTCTGCTTCAATGTTTAGAGGTTAATTTAACATCAATGTTAAAGCCATTTTAAGAGCTACTATACATTATGATTTTATATTTAAAGGTTAGTATCACCTAATGTTAGGGTTGCAATGTTAAAGATTGCCTTAACAACCCTATCATCATCATGTGGCACTTTGGCCAATGTTAACATCATGAAACACAAGCATCAACACCTCTTTTTTTTGCAATCCATCCACACCAAGCAATGGCTAGCAACTACATTTGCCTTTGTCAATATTGTTGTGTTAAGTGTGTTTAGACTTGCATCAACATGTATTTTCTCTCTTTTCCTTTTGTTTTGTGCTTATCTTTTTATGTTCAATGCATTCCAATTTTTATGCATTTAGAGGTCTTTGTGCTTGCGCTTTCACTATGTGTTTACTTTCATCATTTGTTTACATTTTGTTACTTTTGCCCATAGGGAAGAGACTCACTCATTGGCCAATGTGAAGATGACAAGTGTTCATAAAATGAAAATTTTCACATGGATGTAATTTTCCATGTTTGGGTGGATGTAACACTAAATACATTAGGTTTTCAAATAGTTGGATGTTGTAAGTTTTCATAACCAGTGCAGAAGTTGAAAGGATTCACTTCTTCAACCAAGCTTTCTACTATTGGAATTACAACTCTTGCTATAATGGCCACTAACAATAACCATGTGAACGGCCTTCATAGCTTGCAAGATCTCAAAGACAAAACTATGGATTTGGTAAGATCTTTCTTTTTACATTTTTTTATTTATGTTTTTTGCTACAATGAAACAATGAATGATGTTGATGTATTTCTCCCTTGCTTTTTTTCTGGTGTTGTTCCTCTTTTAGAGGAAAAAGGTCTCTTTCTATTTAAGGAGGGAGGATTCTCACCTCTTGCTACTATTACTGTTGATGTGGTGTGACAATATATCATGCATATGAGGCAAGCTTGGTCTGTTGTTTATTTTAAAATCTTTTCCAAGATTGTCATGTCATGGTATGTGTGTGTATGTGGGACAAAGTGGTGTAATAAAATTACCCATGGGAATGAGATGATGATATATGCATCACCTAAATCCACAGCCTTATGTATTCGTAGTTTGGATTTTTCGTGGCATTTGCTCATGTGTGCAACAATGGAATTGGAATCAACCTAAATGGTAGCAATAATGCAAAATCAAGTGCATAAAACATGGGTGCAACAAATTGAAAAACTTTTGTAAATTGCACATTATGAGAGAGATAAGGCATGCAAAAAATGCCTCCATCTGCAATAATGTCTTTCTCACTTGCCAAGTTTAAATGAGTCTAGCTTAAGTGAAAGCATGCCAAACACAAGTTAGAAGGTGTTGTGGAGTTTACTATAGACACACATCATTATCTATGGCAACAACAACAACAACAATAGTTGGAAGAACTTCACTAACACTTGGAGTTGCATCAATCCCATGTAAAACCCTAAACCCTAAATCCTGAAAATGCCTTGGGGTTTAATCACATATATTATGACAATTAAGGGGGTATTGCATAACCCTATGAAAAACCTAGAGGGAAATCAATACCGTAATTGGGGTGTTATGTAAAACACCATGGGCTAAATCATTTTTCACCTAAACTATCAAAAGGGTATTGCTCATGGCTAAAAGGATGGAGTGAAGCTGCATTACCCCTTTTAAGGTATCTTAAAAATGCCTTGGGGTTTAATCACATATATTATGACAATTAACAAAGTATTGCATAACCCTATGAAAACCTAAAGGGAAATCAATGCCTTAATTGGGGTATTATGTAAAACACCATGGGCTAAATCATTTTTCGCCTAAGCTATTTGAAGGGTATTAGTCATGGCTAGAATGATGGAATTAAATTGCAATACCCTTGTCCGGTATTGCATAAATGCTTTTAGGTCAATCACATATCTTTCTACACTATTTGGGGTTATAATATCCAAAAGATAACTGATTAATGATGTATATTTAATTAATGCATGTAATCAAATATTTATTTTATGTAAATTGAAATTCAAGGAATAACATATCAAATAATGCCATTAATGATCACAAATAGTCACACTTCAAATTGTATTCCCTTTTGTATTAAAATATGTATTTTTCATTTTTTATTAAACCTAACACACATGTGAAGTTTATTTGAATAAATGAATGGTTGTTTATGATTCAAAAAATATAAATGGTGCATAAATTGATCAATTTTTAGTTTTAAAAATATTTTAATTAAATCATGATAATATTATTTGATTAATATGTGAAATTATATATATATATAATATTTGCCTAATTGTTTCAACTTGGTAAAATTTAGTTTAAAGTCATTTTCAACATCATAAACGACAATAATTCACTAATGGACCAATGCAAATTGGAATGAAGGTATTGCAAAACTAACCACATTGATGATATAAGGTTTACATGAACAAAGTTTATAAATGTAACTATAATACCTTCATTGTGTTTTCATTATGTCATTAACCATGAATTTTTTTTTTTCGTATTTAATCCATGTTCAATATATCATGCCATGTCCATATTATAACAAGTAAACAATTGTATTACAAAACTGGTCACATTGATGGTATTGAGCAAAATGTTGAAGTGTAAATGCAATATGTTCATTACTTTATTGATAAGTCCATTGAGCATGAGACATATGAATAAATTTTTTAAAAATTTTACTTAATTAAATTGTGTGGATTTATTAAATTTGTTGCATTATTAAATATATAATATCTTAATAAAAAATTAATGTGAAATTTTTAAGTAAACATTAAATATAATGGAAAGAAATTTTCAAACTCATAAATGGACCAATGCAAAATTGTTGTTATATGTACATGAGGGTATTGCAATATTGGGCACATTGACGGTATAAGGTTTATTCAACAAAGCTCTTATGTACGTGTAATACCTTCATTTTATTGATAGTTTCATTACGTTTTACCATCAATGTGACTAATTTGATAATACCTTCATTTGTATCATGGTTTAGGATATTGTCACAATATGGTGCATGTATTGTATTCCTTTTAGGTTTTGGTAAGGCTATGCAGTACCCCTCCACATTTCATTGTGAATGCAAATATCCCAAGATGATGCATGTATTGCATTTAAATTCCATAACTTTGCTCAATTAAAAAGAATTTTACAATATCCTCATTTACTTGAATCAATATGTTTAGCATGATATAGTGAACATGGAATGAATGAATATCTTTAAAAAAATTCTTTTGTTTAATGGTTTACGATATTATTGCAAAATGATGTGGGTATTATTTTTCTTATAGGTTTTGCTAAGGCTATGCAATACCCTTCCAAATTCCAAAAGATATGTTATGGAGCCCAAAGGGTTTATGGGATACTTGAAGAGGGGTAGTGCATGTGAATTGAGTACTTTTGGGCATGAGCAATGCCCCTCCAATAACCTAAACCAAAATAATCAAGCCCATGGTGTTTGTAAATTACCCCAAATAAGATATTGTTTTCCTCATAGGTTTTGGTATGGCTATGCAATATCCCCCTAGGTTTCAATAGATATGTGATGGAGCCCAAAAGAGTTTTGATATACCTTTAAAAAAATATTGCACATGCATTGAATAATTATGGGTACAAGCAATATTACCCCTCCAATAGCTTGGACTAAAATAATTTAATCCATATTGTTCACATAATATCCTCATGAGGATATTGCGTTCCTTCTAGGTTTTGTTAGGACTATGAAATACCCCTTTAGGATTCTTTAAATATGTTATGATATACCTTAATAAGGGTATTTCATGTGCATTGAGTAATTCTAGGCACAAGCAATACCTTTCCAATAGTTTGGACCAAAATAATTCAATCCATGGTGTTTACAAAATACTTTCATGAAGGTATTGCTTTTGCTTTTAGGTTTGAACTTTTAATTTTGGGAGGTAAAGAAAGATGTTTTAGTTTGAATGCAAGACTATAATCATTTTTTTAATAAATTTATCAAGCATACATATAAGATGTGAAAATGTATTTTTAATTATTAACACAAGATGGTGCAAAATGAATGCCTTAAATAAAAAAAATGGGTGACATGTGTTACAAAAATGTGCGAAAAATGCCCAAGTCTAAAACAACCCCACCCTAAAATGGGGGACATGTGATAATGGTAAATATGTGGTTGCTTCAAAGATAAATTGCTACCTTAAATCTTGAAGACCAAAACATCACCCTAATCAAAAGTGGGATAAACTATGGGTTATATGTGTCACTACCAAAGGGGGATGGGATCCCATTGGCCTTCTTGTACTACATTGATGTAACCTTTGCATCATGGGCATGACGTCATGTAAATATCCTGTGATTGGCCAATACCACATCCATTGGATCAACCACAAACACCCCCTTGGTGGTGTTTCAAACCCTAAAATAAATAAAACAATACAATAAATATTGCATATGAAACCTAAAACTTGTAACTCAAATAAAAATGAATAGGGCATTGTTAGAAATTTATCGACCATGAATCATTTCTAAATCATGGCATTGTGTAAAAAGGCCGATCTTTTTATGCTGCACCATCTTATGGGATGTAAATTTCTAGTCGTGTTCCATCCAAGCACCTTTGAGTGCTTTTGCATACCCAACTTGAATCATTTGAATCACAAGTGTAAGGTCTTCATCATGTTCCAACTTGGCCTACACATTGAGAAGGATGGCCCGCACATCCCATGCAATCATGCAAAGAAGCTGAAGGATGTGGCTAGATGTTAGCTTAACAAGTGTCGACTTAGGAACCTTGGGTGTGTACTGCAAATCAACTTGGAGCCTATCCCATTCTAAGGTAATGTGCCTTTTCGACCTTGTAATTGCCTTATATTCATTGCAATGAAATTGGGCCAGAGGGTTGCTCAAAACTCACACATTCATGGTTGTGTGCTTTTGATGCCTTGGGCCTTCCTCTCAAGTAAATGGGCATCTAGGCCTGTTCAGCTCCATGGTCACATTATGGCGTGCTTGCAAATGTTGTACCAAATTGTATTTGGCTATATAAGATGCATTACACCCATCAACCCTACAAACAAATTTGGGCCCATCCCTTGCCCAATGGACACCTTTTATGGCAACTAGAAGAAAGGCAACCACATTTTAAACCAAGTTTTTTTTTTACAATAAACCTAATGTGAGAATTAACATTTGGATGAAGGTTATTTCTACATGAAGAGGGTATTGCAATTATAAATAAAAGATTAAACACACCATGACGGTATTGCAAAAATGGATTAGACAAACAAAAACCCAAGATGTGGGTATTGTTAAAACCCGATTTTGAAACTTGCAGAAAATGAAATTAACCATAAAAAATAAAATAATAATAATAAATACATAAATAAATAAATAAATAAATAAATAAATAATATATATCACCTACAAAGTTGTAGGGTATTGCTTAAAGATTTAAAACAAGAAAAAATGCCCCACCCACCTTTTCACATGGAGAAGCAAGGTGGGGCAAAAGTTTGAGATCCACAATTAATGAAGCTATTGCATACACAAATTTTCCAAAAAAAAACCTACTCATCCTTTTAAATAGAGAGGATGGGTGGGCAATAGATTGTAAGTTAAGATAAAAATGTCACTTGCAATAATTTCAACATGTTTTATAACATGTTCATCTTCCTTTCACATTGAAACAATAGTTACATTTTCTTCCTCCACTATCATTTAAATAATTTTTTGCAAGTCCACTTCAATTGTAGCAAGATTTGTTGTATAAGTTTCCCCAACTTCAACATTCATTTGTACTTGTTCCTCATTAACATTACATGGAGCCAATGCACCATCTTCAACATTTGCTTGCACGTGCTTTTGCATTTTCCATCCCTCCAAACCTCTTTCACTCATGACACCTCCCATGCCATCTACCAATTTAGTTGAGGAATGTTTTTTATTCTCTAGTAGTCCTTGTTTTTTTTTGAATTTGCATCTACCAAAGGTGCAAAAACCACATAACAAAATAAAACAAACTTTTTTACCAACATTAGAAAACAAATAAAACACCCATTGAGGTTGAGTGACTAGAACAAAAAAAAACACAACAACAAAGAGCTGATCTCCTTGTTGTTGTGGGCTTGAGTCACTAGAACCAAAACAAACATGACAATGAGGAGCCAAGCTCCTCATTGTTGTGCACTTGAGTGATTGGAACAAAGAAAAACATGACGAACTCATCGTTTTCATGTGCTTGAATGATTAGAACCAAAAAATAAATGATGATGAGGAGCCAAACTCCTTGTCGTTGTCATGTCCTTGGGACTTGCAGCACTAGAATAAAAAAAACATGAGGATGAGCAATTGAGCTTTTCATCGTCCTGGCCTTGGGGACTTGTAGCACTTGAATTAAAAAATAACACGACGACGAAGAGCTGAACTTTTCATTGTCGTGTCCTTGGGAATTATAGCACTGGAACAAAATAAACATGACGATGAGGAGTTAAACTCCTCATCGTCTTGCGTTTGACTGACTTGCAACACTAAAACAAAAGAACATGACAACAAGGAGTTGAACTCTTCGTCATCATGGCCATGGGGACTTCTAGTTTTTGAACAAAAACAAACACTATGATGAAGGGTCGAGCTTTTCATTGTTGTGTCCTTTACATCATTGGAATAAAAAAAAAGACACGATGACGAGGAGCTGAACTTTGCAACATTGTATGTTTGACAAACTTACAACACTATAACAAAAATGCACATCAATTATGGCCATGGGGACCTCCAGGATTTGAATAAAAAAATACAACGAGGAGGAGCCGAACTTTTCGTTGTTGTGTCCCAAGGACTTATAGCATTGAACAAAAGAAAACACAATGACGAGGAGCCAAGCTCCTTGTCATTGTGTTTGTGGGACCTACAACATTAGAACAAAAAAATGCACGATGATGAAGAGCTGAGCTCCTTGTCATTTTGGCCATGGGAACCTTTTGCATTTGAATAAAAAAAAACATGATGAGCCTTTTGTCGTTGTGTCCCTAGGATTTACAACATTGAAACAAAAAAAATGACGATGAGGAGCTAAACTCTTTGTTGTCGTGCGCTTGATTAAATTGCAACACTAAAATAAAAGAGCATGACAACAAGGAGTTGAATTCCTTGTTGTCATGGCCATGGGGACCTCTAGCACTTGAACAAAAAAAACATGATGATGAAGAGCCGAATTTTTCATCGTTGTGTCCTAGAACCTATAGCACTAGAACAAAAAAATGCACAATGATGAGGAGTCCAGCTCCTTGTTGTCATTGCCCTGGGGATATCCAACACTTGAACAAAAAAAAACACAATGACGAGGAACCAAGCTCTTCATTGTCGTGTTCATGGGACCTGCAACATTAGAACAAAAGAATGCATGATAAAAAAAAGTCTAGCTCCTCATCGTCATGGCCCTTGGGACTTGCAACATTTGAACAAAAAACACAACAACGAGGAGCCAAACTCCTCATTGTTGTGTCCTTGGGACTTGTAGCATTGGAACAAAAGAGCATGATGACAAGGAGCTCGTCGTTGTCATGACCTTCAGATTTGTAGCATTGGCACAAAAATCGACTTGCCTAAACCCTTAAAAAAACATAGAGGGGAGGAAAGGAACTTATCTTGTAATTCTATTATGCTTCATGCTTGCTCCAAGCTCCTCACACCTGGGTGCTCCAAGCTCTTCCCCTTGTTTCTCCTCACTTTTTAAAGCCCTGCAACCCTAAACCTTGGTCCCACTAAATCTCAAGTGTTGGTGATGGAGGAGAGCATGAACACAAAAGAGGGGTGAGCAGAATGAGGGAGGTAGATGGGCTGGTAGGAGGAAGGGTGGTAGGTAGGTTGGAGGGGAAGGTAGGAGTTCTCAAAAAACAAAAAATGGTGGTTAAGGTGGTGAGAAAAAAAAAAAATAAACAAAAAATGAGCCCAGGAAGAAAAACAGTGAGCTCCCAAAAAAAAAGAAAGATTCTGAGAGAAAAAAGAAGGCCAAGAAAATAAAATAAAAATACTAGTGACCAAATAAACTGACCACTAGGGGACAAGTTCATCCCACACATGAAATCCCAGAAGTGGAGTTTTAAGGATGGTGCACTGATATGGGTGCTGGGTCATTCAAGCAAGCTGTTTGCTTTTCATTCTTTGAAGGTGTATGTAAGAAAATACAACAAATATATTGCTAAATCCAACAAATACTTGTCAGAGGAGAATTTGGAATGTTTTTATTGCTCTTGTTGTTAACATTTAGTGAATTTGGTTAGTTCAATGTCTTTTGTTCATCATTAGAAGGTGGCAAACTTGATGCTGTTGGTGATGTTATTCCATGGAATGGAAAGCTCGTGAAGACAACTTTGTTTGTTGCAATCAAAAGCAAGCATCTTGATTATTATTATAGTCTCCGTACCAGTCTGCAATTGCAACTTGTTTGTAGATACTTAGATAAGATGGAACTTTTGTAGTTGAATGCAAGCAAAGTATGTAATCCCCACTTGGTGACCTTTGATGAACT
>Ga0209208_10010167_pt1 | contig 12256 bp, 7 predicted proteins | sample S1TSphfallax_3_FD_187694 | JGI IMG/M metagenome (GOLD analysis project Ga0209208, IMG submission 187694) | Host-associated microbial communities from peat moss isolated from Minnesota, USA - S1T2_Fd - Sphagnum fallax MG (SPAdes) (version 2) | ecosystem: Host-associated > Plants > Peat moss >...
GTTCTTTACTGGCCTTTATGTTCATGATTGGACAACAATAGCTTTAATAATACTAAGGCAAAATACTTTGTCCTTGCCATGTTATGAGGCAAACACCTTCTACAGCTTGGAATTAAGCAAAAACAACATGATTATAAATTTGGTTCTTGACCAATTAGGAAACCCAAAGTCCACTTGAGCAGTTGAATCAAAAAATACACAACACAAGCAAACAATCAAAGTACCTTTAAATGTCAATTGCACTTCAATTTGTCCTTGAGTTCTCCCAGTGTTTGGATGCTTTCCATCATAGATTGCAATGGTCGCCTTTTTCTCAGACAAAACCTCCTCCAAAGATATTGTGGAATCACAAGTACCATGTCAGTGAGGCAGATCTGCATCAACGCAAACACGCACAAGCATATTAGCCCAACTGACCTATTGAAATTACCATGTCAAATCACTACATGTTGAAGAAAGATCACTCAACATCGTTGTTTCAAGGCCACTTGATTCCTTCAACTCATGTAATAAGCCAAGCTTCAAATACACTTCTTAACAGACCATGAGGAGCAAATTATCAACTATACAAGAGAAACTGATGTTATGGTTGTGGGACAATTAGAGTGCAGGCTCCCTAGTTCATGGGTTGATGCTAAGCTACAGTATAAGTGTGTGCAATCTGAGATTAGGTGGGAACAAAGCTATGTCACCCCATAGCTAGTTTCCTACCTTGTGCTGTTAAGCTGAACTGCCTGTCTGTCCACCACATTTGATGATAGCATAATGGGTGGTGGCCTTTCGTAGTCCTGCAAATAGAGCAAAGATCCAGGAAAGATATCAGGGAGCTGTTGGATCATGTTTGCACATTGCCATGTGATGACAGAGATGCTAAGAATTTTGAATTTTGAAATGAAATGTGCTTGGTGAACAAGGGAATCTTTTTATCCAGGGACTTCATGTAGCCACATTGCCAGTAGTTGACTTGCACAGTTTTAGGACGAGCATCTGTAACCCTCAAATTGGTGACCCTCATTCTATCAAGTTTCTGTCATGACAATATCAGAATTTCATGTTTCATGAAGGTAAACTCACACAAAACAAGCAGTTTCATGCAGTTGCTTGTGGTCACTGCAATAGGATAATGATTGATGAAGTCACGAACATTTCATCAACCCTTGATTCTTTGAGCTGCGATCAGCTCAAAAACCAAAGGGTTCATGCCATGGTCTCCAATGTGACTCTCTCTCTTGGACAAAATTCAATGTTCCTCCTCTAATGCTTCAACCGATCTACAGCAAGTTGACCTCCAGTTTGAGATTCACAAGCAAGAATCAACTCAAACCCCTAGTGCCTTGGCTGCAACTCTTGACTTGATAAGGAAAATTTCTCAGTGCCTATGATAGGGACAATCCTGGATGCATCCCCAGTCCATCAGGGGGAGGGGGGAGGAAGGATCTCTATCAAAGGGGATCATAGAACAAATTGTACAAATACATTTACCAACTGTAGTACAAAACATTCAGATACCATAGTACAAGGGCAGCTTTAACACACGTCTGTCTGTTGAAAAATTCTATCTTGCAAAATATTCTCAACCATTCTTTACTTTCTTTCACAAAAGATTGGTTTTTTGAAGAAAAATATCACTTTGAAAATTTCAACATTTTTGAAAATAGAATTAGTGTCGAAGCTGCTGAGGTACTATGGTATGTAATTTTAGCCTCAGGTTTAACCAGCACTTACACAGGTATCATGATAAAAACTCAATATTTTTGGGGTTCATTTAAAACATTATAGATATTAGTGTAGCCTGTGCCGTTGGCCCAAGTGTGAACACATTGAGGCCTGATTTTTTTTTCCTTCCAACCCAATTTTTGTAAATTTGTTTGAATTTCCAGCAACAAAATCCACTAAAAAATTAATATCTTTCACATCTTTAGCTCTGAAAATTGTGAAATAAACTCTATTAAATCTGACTCTTCGAAAGCTTTCCAATAACACCAAGAAAACTCCCAAATTTCAATACAGTTTTCAGTTTTGATTTTATTTAATTGTCATTGAGAAAATAGTTCAATAATCAATAGCTTCCACACTGTAGCTCCAAAGAGTTTGAAACCAAGTCCATTCACTCTTACTTATCAAGAGGCTTTCGAAGATATCAAGAGCACCCTTACTCATCAAGAGCTTTTTGAGGATATCAATAGCACTGCATGAAGGGCCATGGTTTGAGAGATCTCAGAATGAGAATTGCATGAAAGGCCATGGTTTGAGAGATCTGAGAATGAGAAGACAAAACAAAACAAACTACCTTGTTTCATAAATAGATCTCATCCTCAGACTAAAATCAGAGTCTCTGAGTCCAAATTTAACATTTCCTTAGTTAATTCTTATCTCTAAGAGGGCTTACTCCAGGAGATGAAGGCACCATTGTAGGTGCTGGTTCAAGCTGGCCGTAATTTTATCCTTTTGAAAAATGCACACCCACTTGTAACCCACACTAGTCAAATTCAAATACTTCATATTTCTGTTTGAAGTTTAAATAATCTACTACCTTGAACAACTTGGACACTAATTTTACAATAATTTTCAGTAATTTTCAAAATTTTCAAAAAAAATTGTGAAGGAAAATATTGAATGTTGAAGAATATTCTATTTGTAAGAATTAAAATTTCAAAATTAATTAATTATCCCACAAACATGTGTCGAAGCTGCCCAGTGCCCATGGACCATGGTATTGAAATTTGAGTAGGCTTGTTTAAAGTACTCCATATTTATTTATTTATATAAATAAATAAACAAAAGTACTCCATATTTATTTAAATAAATAAATAAATAAATAAATAACTCCATATTTCCATTTGACATATTGGTACTTCTTATTAAGAATGATTTTTCAGGTGGGTATTTGAAAATTCAGCCAATAAAATTCACCGGCAGAATGCAGGTTCCCCCCCCCCCGCCCCTTGGCGGTATTTTAACCGGATGATTTACAGGGCAACCCCGCCCGACCCGGCACTGTGCCCAAGTTGCAACGCTGAGCAGTTCACAGTCCATACCTGCGGCGCAAGGTCGACGACGGGAGGAGGCGAGAGCGAGAGAGGGGGAGAAAGAAGGTCGACTTTAACGCTGTGCGCATCAGGTTAGTCACTACTATTCTTGCGTTTTCTTTTCCAACTACCGACACGCATTCCGTAGAGGCTTGATACGAAAAATAGATTTGTGTTAAGAAGCGTTGAAAATTCTAGGTTTTTCTTCTTTGCTTTTGGGTTTGTGCTCCGGAGGTGGTTTTTAGGGTTGATGATGTGAGGGCTCCAGATCTTTGTGAAGTTTGTGAGAGCATTGGACTGGCTTTTTTCTGTCTCGCATTTTTTTTGGGTAGATTGTTTGCAACAGTTTTTGGATTTTGTAATGTATTGATTTTTTCTCTTTTGGTTTTTCTCGGTTTCAGGTTTCTTGTTGTCTGCCGGTGTTTTTTCTTGTGATTCGCGCTGTGACGAGAAAGAAACCCTATCTATGGACGGGTCGTATTCTGTCTCGGCGAAACGATCGCACTCGCACTACGACAGAGAAGCGCCGGAGATGAACGGTAGGCAAAAGCGGCACCAGCCTTCCCACGTTTCACGTGATCCGCCTCCTCCCGTGAGACCTGCCCAGGATGAGACTATTTTTCGTATATTGTGTCCTGGCTCGAAGACCGGGAGTGTGATCGGCAAGGGAGGGAATATTATAAAAGCCTTGCGACAGGAGACGGGAGCAAGAATCAAGATAGCGGATGCCGTTCCGGGAGTGGACGAGAGGGTTATTATCATATCTGCACCGGAGAGAGATAGAGCGCACGGAAGGGATCGTGAAAGGGGTCGGGACCGAGAAGGTCGGGAAAAGGAGAGAGCTTCTAGGGAGAGAGACGGAGGTCGGGAACGAGAGCGGGACAGAGATGTGCGGGACAGAGATGACGAGTCTCGCGAAAGGGAGATACTCTCTCCAGCTCAAGAAGCTCTCTTTAGGGTTCATGGAAGGATCGTGGATGCAGAACTGCCCAATCAGGTCTCTGACGAAGATGAGGAGGGATCAGGCTCAGTAACTACACGACTGCTTGTACCAAATAACCAAATTGGTTGCTTGCTGGGAAAGGGAGGTAAGATAATTGAGCAGATGCGAGAGGAAACGGGTGCTCAGATAAGGATTCTTCCCAAGGAGCAGCTACCAGGGTGTGCTGTACCTTCAGATGAGCTTGTTCAGGTAATGCATCTAATCTCAGTATTTGAGGTTTGTAAATCTCCTGAGCAATCACCTTAGATTTTGCATTGGTAGAATATGAGTAGCTGAACTGAATGTTCATCATAGCGAGAAAACCATTAGCTTGTTAAAGGTCTGTGTCCAAGTGGCTCTCAGACATGACCCAAATGAAAGAAATAATGTAATTAAGGAATGCAAGGGGTGCCATGTTCACTCAAATCAGGCTCTTGGTTACGTGCTCAGGAATCTCTCACCTTGAGGTATTATATTGCTTGAGTTGAAGATAGTTTGTTATTGGTCCTTTAACATCTTCTTTTGTTCCAGCAAACCTTTTTGTGCATTGCTGAAGTTTTCTTTTGTTGTATTTCAGTTTTGTTTGGTATGTTCTTGGCAGAAAGGGAAATGAGTTTTGTGGTGTAGTGTTCGCAAGTGTTTGTCAATTAGTTCATATGTATGTGGTCATATGTAAGGGTGGATTTGCTCAATGTGGATGGATGTTGCTGAGCAGATTTTTGGAGACATCTCTGTTGTGAAGAAGGCTCTTCATGCTATTTCTACCCGATTGCGGGAGAACCCTCCTCGAGATCGTCCGCAGGGTAACATGGGTGTGTATCCTCCTGGTGGTCCATTCCTGTCAGCAGGAGATACCTTCCTTCCTCCAATTGACCCTCGGAATCTGGGTGGGCCCCTGCTTGGAATGGGACCATCCCTATCAGGAGGAGGACCACCTTTCAACAACATAGGACTTCCTGTACTTTCGGATGTTGGTGGCATGAACCGGCCCCCTATTAGCGATGAGGAACTTGTCTTTCGGATCCTATGTCCAAATGAGAAGATCGGAAGTGTGATTGGAAAAGGAGGCAGTATTATAAAAAATCTGCGAGAGGAGACAGGTGCACGCATCAAAGTGGCAGATGCTGTTCCAGGATCTGAGGAGCGTGTCATTATCATCTCGGCAAATGAGGTAATTGTTGTTTTTGTGTTGGTTTTGATAAAGTTGATTGTTTATGGAGTATACATTTAATCATAAGGTCTGCACTGAGCATTTATATGCAAATGACCTTGATCTGACACCACATCTTATGTTACAGTTGCAGATCTACAATCATCTCTTGATATGCTTGATAGACCTGCTTACAGGCCTGTTGCAGGAACTGAACTTTTGTTCCTTACATGCATTCCTATCCTTTGTGCTTTCAGCATCCTGATGACAACATCTCTCCTGCTCAAGAGGCTGTTCTTCACATTCAGAGTCGAGTTGTGGATTTGGGACCTGACCAAGATGGAGTCATCACCACAAGGCTGCTTGTTCCTTCAAACCAAATTGGTTGCCTGCTTGGGAAGGGTGGAAGCATCATTGCAGATATGAGACGGAATACTAGAGCCAATATACGAATTTTGGCAAAGGATTCTTTACCACATTGTGCTTTGGAGCATGATGAACTGGTGCAGGTAACTTCTTTCTGCATGGTGTGCTTGTATTTCCTGTGCTCCTATTCTAGAACCTGTATTTTCAGAATTGTGGGATTTCATGTTGGAAGCAATATCAATGTAGCCTATTTCTCCCTTCTTAAAGACTTGATGTGTGTCATTACTGTAGCTGTGTCATTTTGTTGACGCCCACTGATCCTAGGCTTCATTCAGATTGTTGGTGATATTCGAGTTGCTCGAGATGCGTTGATTGAAATTACAACTAGACTTCGGAGAAACCTCTACAGAGAGAAGCCTGGAGGTGGTGCTTTCCCTTCTGCTATGTCAGGTCTTGGACTCCAAGGAAGTACTCCATCTGGATATGGAGGAAGGCATGAGGCTAGTTCTCCTGGAAGCATTTATTCCTCTCCTCCTGGTCTTGGCTTGCAAGGGAGTGGGCGCTCCTCCTCAGGTTATCAGAATATGTCACCTTCTTCTGGAGCATGGGGCAGTCAGGTATAGTGCTGAAACAGCTAAATACTCATATGACTTTGATGACCACATCAGATTGTCCAACAGCTGGCAGTGGGTTTCATAGATGTTCTTGCAAACATAATGTGGGGATACTGGGTCTTTATTGGTGTATGTCTGGAGTACAGGGTGGCAGCCCAGGAGGTTATGGTGGGGGATCATCACACCACTCAGGATCAGGAAGATATGGTGGCGGGTGTGTGCAATTTTCCCTGTCTGCTGGTTTGATCTTGATAATCTTGTCTTTTTTATGTATTGACTGGGAAGCGACATGTGTTTGGTTTACTTGGTTTGCCTCTAGTTTTTGAGTGCTCCTTTCATGCAGATCAGGCTGCGGCTCAGTGCCAAGTATGACCGTAGAGGTGCCTATTCCTAGCGTGCTCTTTCCTTTGGGATTGGGAAGTCCAGTGTATGAAACAGCATAGACTTGTCAGGTCTGTGTTCATCCCACAACTTTTCTCAAGTGTGTTGTCCTCCTTGAATTTGATTTTTTCTGTTTATAATGTTTCCTTATGTTTGGGAGAGATAATGAGAGAGCATATCCTGCTGCGCTATTTTGGTTGCTTAAAATTTTTACTTTGGATTGGCATTGTCAGGGGCAGAAATCAAGATCCTTTTTAGACCAAGCCTTGATACAAAAGAGAGAGTTGTTCAGATTTCTGGTTCTCCGCACCATACGGTTGCAGCTCCCAGTTCAGGTGCTTCTTTGCAACGGATAATCAGCAACATGATTTCATGGTGAGTCCTTCTGAAAATATATTTTTCAACTTGTGTGTGCAATCTAGCACTACTGCTCTCATGGCTTTGGTTTGGGTGTTTGTTGTGAGACTTGATCCTCAGTAGGAATATTCAGTCAGAGTTGTGTTGCAAGTTAGCTCAGAGTTCCACCGACATGTATGGCCACTTTCCAGACTTGGTGAGACTGAGGACTGAAAAAGCAGTTTGTTCAAATAACCAAAACCTTTCCTTTTTTGTGTTGAACTTTAAACTGACCTTTTCCTGCTATTGATCCTGCCCAATAAGGAGCCTGCTTAGGCAGTATTCTGATACACTGGCTTCTATATTTTGTGCCTTATGCTTTCCCCCACTCCTAAACAGCCGCTGTACAAGAAGCCTGGAGCCAGACTACCACCTCAGCCATTCAAAGAGCCGAGCCAAGTGGAAGCCCCTCCTCCCAAATGGACTGGCCCTTCCTCTTTTGAGGAGTTGCTGAGAAGCCCTGACTATCTGGCTTTTCTGGGTGTTGTCTTCATCCCTTCCTGTAGAGGATGTTCCAGAAATGTTAGTCTCTTGTTTTGCCATGGCCTGGTGCACCCCTGAACATGTTATAGACTGGGCTACTCTTTTTCTTTTTGGTTAGGCTGCCTTCTTCCTCCATGGTCATACATATTCCCATAAAATCCTTAAGCATGCAGAATGGCATTTTGACACTGAGTTTTGCTACCACAAAGCCATTTGTAGTTTCCCTGGTTTATGTCTTTCTAGTCTTAGGTGGTTCTTTTTAGTGCTCCACTTTTCTGTTTTGTTATGTAGATCCTATGGTAGTCATGAAGGATTTTGTGCTCTAGGGTAGTGTTTGCTTTTAGGTATGTTTTTATTAGAACCTAATGCAAGTTAGAGTACATCAGCTTACCAACACTGGACTAATTATGAAGCTTTGGGATCAAACTGAGATGGAGGTGTTGGCTCCTACTATGTACTATTCGCTTTGTTTATTGATTCCTTCATTGGAGTTGTTCATTGGCAGGCACTTTGTCTTTGTTATTTCACATTGCAGTCCTGATGGAAGACAGACTGGAGCTTCCACAGCAACAGCCATCTCAATGAGTTTTACTTTTGTAAAATAGGTGACTCTAACATAGCACATTAAATCCTTGGAGCTGGAGCTCATGTAATACATCCTATTTGTCAGTCTGTGAAGAGGTCTTGACTTATGTAGTATTTGTAACTAGCTATCCACCTTTGCCCTTTCTGCTGTCTGATTGTTTGTGGTTAAGGCCCTTCATGGTATGGCATGGTTAGGCATATTTTTTGAAGTCTAATCATGATTTTTGCTGTAGAGAGGATCATGCCTGTCCATATTTCTTGGTTCCTTCATGTGCATTACACTAATCAGAGGAACTGTTATAGTGGATAGTGTATCTTGATTTTTACTTCCACTTAATTACTTGGCCAAAATGGTCATGTGGGCCATAGCACTTTCTAAATGATTCTGGACACAGGGGTTTTGCCATGGTGATTGTTGCTTTCAAATGCAGGTATGTTTGCAACGAACTTACTCCCAAGCTTGGGGCCCTGACAAAAGTTGTCCACGTTTTTCTTTCAATTCAATTGACCAAAGTTTGAGTACTCAATATTTTTGGTTTGGTAGCCATGCACTACATCTTGGGCAGGGAACTCAATAGTTCATATGAACTTGTCTTGGTTCTGGGGAATGAACTTTTTCTTCACTTGGGCTGGCTTATTAATGGTGCAAATTGGTCTATTGCTGCATGTTATTGGATGTTTTGAAGTCTTCACTCAGCTGGAGGTTTCTTATTGATTTCTTGGTGTTATTCAAGTAATTGGGCTGCAGGAGAGTTGGAGATTCAGAGCATTAGCAGGTGGAAGAGACAAGAATTTTACCGTATGATCTGGAGGTAAGTCTCAATGTGATCACATTGAAGCTCTGGAGTTCTCTTTGCTTTCTTTGGCAAAACTCACACAACACCCTGTGATTGTGAGGTGTAGTCTGTTGCAGGGTGCTGATGTTCTGCCAGCTGAGAAAGAAAGGACTTTTCATCAAAAGATAGTATAAGAATGCTTTGGTCATTCTTCAGATGTCCATTTATTCAAATGTGTTGAACCCTTTTATTTGTACAAAACTTGAAAGGTCTCTCTTTATTGTCCAATTCTTTGAAAAGCTATATGAGCTCTTGGAGCTGCAGCCAGGCATATCTGAATCAAATCTGTAGCTCCACCTGAGTGCAACTCTATACTTACAATGCCAAAAAAGTTATTTGCAGCAAGTTTTCTTTTGCTGTACCAAAGTTGAAATCTTTATATTCTGTTCTCCAACATGAAGTCAAGCTTGGGGAAGCAGGTTAAACTATATGGCATGTCTGTAGTATGGCTGGAAAGTTCTTTGGGTTCTTTATGAGGGCTTGGTGGTTCATGTTAATGTTTTTTCTGTTGCATTATGTTAGCTACTAACATAGTGTGATTAACAAAATATGACTTAAAAGCCATCAAGATAGGCTGATATCAATGGTATGACAAGAGATTCATGAATTTAGCTTCAGAATTATTATGAAATAGACAAAAGATAAAACATAAATAGAAGAACAGGTTGATCTTTTGTTCTAGTAATTGAGAATAATGGAATGACACATTGGGAGGCCTATGAGGGGCTGTGCATATCCATCCAATAAATTGCTTCACAGTGTTTGTGCTCACTTCTCAATAGTGGCAACTTCTGGGATCTGAAGGAAAATAAAGAAACACAATAATTGTTTGGTTCCTTGTGTTTCAGTTGTGGTGTCTTTATTTGAAAGTGGTCTGAGCATTCATTGGTGTTGGGAATGTTAATTTTGCTTTGGAATCCATGAGTTGCAGTTAACCTTCATCCCATTCTGGACAAATCTATATTCCAATAAATCTGCTTTTGTGAATTAAGCTAAATAACTTTCAGATGGATCCTGCCAACACAGGTATGTTCCAAACCCCAAATATAAACAAGGAAATGTGTTGTGTTGTTATGGGAATTTACATGTATAATAGTTGAATGTCTATATACTGGAACCTAATGATTAGAAACAATACATTTTGGTTTAGAATATGTCCCCCCCCTTTTTTTTTTATCAAACTTGTAATATGGTTCAAAAGATGTTAAAATGTCAAGATAGTGGTCATGATGATACATGAGTTACTTAAAATTATATTAACCAGAAAACAAGGTTTAGTTATTAAGGTGAAGATGTGGGACAGTTTTTATATGGGCATGCCCTACTGAACTACAAAGCACAAGTATTTACTTGAATGTGACTCCAAACCCAAAGGTTCATAAAGTGAAAACTAGTTCTGAACATATGGGGAAATACGTTCCCATGCCAAACCTGGGAGTTAAATTTGGCACAAGTTTGTGAGGCCCGGATCCAATCTGGAGAGTTGGCTATTTAGGTTCAGCAAATACAAGCCTACAAATATGGGCTTGACATCAACAAGTGTGTATTCAGAGGGCTAAGAAACATTCCATTTTGATTGAATGTTGCGGTCATAAAAAAATCTTTGTGCTGTTTTGTGGATACCATTCATGTGATAAAACACACTTAAGGTTTTTGATTTGTGCTTATCCTACATAACAGTTCTCCCTTGATACTGGGACTCTGTTGCAGTGACAAACATCAACCACTTCAATTTCTATTTGGGCCATGGAATAATCAGCCTGCTTGGAAATCCGGAACGTTTTGTGACATGTAGGGATGGAGGGGTCTTTCTGCTAACAAAAACCTCTGCCCTGAATTCCTTTGAGTTCTCTCTAGCACTTGTGATCTGGTGAGCTTGGTTTGTTACTGCTTCAGTTAAGCCTTATGAGCCTGGTCTTATTCTTCTTGCTGCTGCTTTCTATTTCTTTTATTTTCCCCTCCTTTTTTTTTGCTAACTCCGGCGACAGGCTTACTCCCTAACTACCAGGGTAGGTCGCTGTCCTCACAGAGCATAAGGAGAAGGGGGTCCAGTTGGGATTTGAACAGTCAGCTTAGCAGCCGAATCTCAGCCACTAGGGTAGTTCACTGGTAATTATTCTTCTTGCTTTGATTTTGGAGCGACCAGTCAAATTATCAGCTATAGTAATAGTTCTCTAAACCGGTACGTCAGTAAGACAAATTGACGACGAAAGCATGCAGAACTGAAGTTTTCCAGACAAAAAACACCCAAAAGTCTTGACACATTTCAGGACCAAAGTTGGCTGGCTTTAACATCCTGTTGGTTTTCAGGTCCTCTTGTGGTTTGGTTCCCAAGTAGAACCGAAACCTTCTGGGCTGATTCTGGGAAACCTGACCTCATGTCCATGATACCTCGGGTTTACCCGTCAGGTAGGAACTCTTTAAGAAACATAATGAATGGGCATTTTTTTCATTCATCTGAACCGATTTTCAGAAAACCTGGCCAAAATAACTAAACAAATCAGAGCATGATCCTTATACATCAAAAAAATTCTTCCATTGCATAAGATGCCTAGCAAATATTCTGCCTGACAAGGGACCTACATATGCAAAGGAAACAAATACTGCCCTTGCAATAGGACCTCAAAACATGGAAGAGCCTCTAGGGCTGCCCTTATCCCATACAAAAAAGGTTTCCCCAGCTTTACTGGGGAACCCCTGCCGCCAGGGCAGTTACACTAGAATAAGGTGGGTGTAGGCCACCTTTTTAAAAGCTCTGTTTTGTCCGAAAAGCCCTGGCTGTTGGATAACGTTAGCATCTACACAATCTCCAATTTCAGGCAGAGTGTGTCATATGGTATGACTCATTTTAATTAGTTGTGGGGACAGACAAACTTCAGTTTTTTTCTTTTGTGATGGTCATCATTGATTGGCCCATCACCAAAAAAACAAAATCAAGCTTTGAACACTCCCAAAATAAGTATGTTGTCGGCTCTTCCTTTTGGGTTGGTTATATAGATTACAAAAGTACAACTTAGAGCAAAGGATATGGGGATAAAGCAGGCCTCATAAAACCTGGCATTCTAGTTTTAGATGCCAACTTTGCCAAAATTAATTTCACCAAAGTGCCATAATTAAGTAATACAGTTATTAAGAGCATCCCCACCGCAAGTCACTAAAACGGTCACTATCACTATTTTTTGGTAGTTGGTCTGAGCCTATGAGGGCCAAAATAGTGATTTGGGTGCAGTCATTTTTGTGGTTTCCCACCGCGGAGTCACTAAACTTGGCGCGAAAAAGTCATTTTGATCAGCTTGGATGGAGAGAACACCATGACAGGTCGACACGTTGGTGTTGTCACATTGCTGGAGAATGAGTGCTCGAATCTTGTGCTTTGCATTTGGTGCGTCCCTCACCAGCTCGATATCGTTGTCAAGAATGCCACACATGGGGTG
>Ga0209208_10010168_pt1 | contig 12255 bp, 17 predicted proteins | sample S1TSphfallax_3_FD_187694 | JGI IMG/M metagenome (GOLD analysis project Ga0209208, IMG submission 187694) | Host-associated microbial communities from peat moss isolated from Minnesota, USA - S1T2_Fd - Sphagnum fallax MG (SPAdes) (version 2) | ecosystem: Host-associated > Plants > Peat moss >...
TAAAATATATCGGTGGCCTAGATTCATCCTGGCTGGAGACGAAAGATCGAAGCCGTTGGAATGCCTGGGTGGTCTAGATTCCTCAAAGCTCAATGAGAAAGATGGGAGTGACATGGGTTCATTAGCATTTTGGTTTGTAAAGTGCCCAAGGAGCATACTTTCAATCCCACAAGATCCAAATTTTTGCAATAGTTGCTTTGGTTGCATTAGATTTGATTCATGAACATTTCCAATTCTACTAGATTTTCCCATTGATGAAAAAACAACAATAATTAGTGAAGGCGCATCACTCCCTTTGGGATTGAGCTTCAAAAGCAAGCTAAGCTTCTTTAGCTTCTAACTCCTCATAGCTTGAAGTTTCAATGTTGTCGATGCTAACAAAGATGTTGGATCCAAGTGGATTCTAAAACATATTTTGACTTTGGGTATATATGTATTCTTGCATAAATCTAAGGTTTGAAATTGGGTATAATTGTTCAAATTTACATAGGATATGCATTTCATTATAATATATTGATTTAAAAGATAAGTTAGAATAAATAATATACCTTATTTGTACTTGACATATATATTTGGGTAAAAGATATACCCACACAACACTCCTTGAACCTTGAAATTATGTATAAAATATAGTGATTTCCCAATGGCTCAATAATAAAAAAATTAATGTTTTTAATTGGCCCATGTGGTGTTTTTAATTTGATTTCTCACTTTATGTTATCAAGTATTTCCTATTTATGAATGAGGATGAAGAGAGATAATTAGCCTTCTATGGTAAATGTGACACCCAAATAGGGGATGTGCATGGCGATGCTCAAGATCCATTCAAGAGCTATACCTATTGTTAGTTGTATTAACTAGTTATGGGGTGACTCTCAAAATTCAAAATTTTCTTTATCTATACAAGAAATAACATGTTATTGGCCATCAGATTTTATTAGCCCATCATAATAAAGCAATTATTGGAGTATCAAACATTCCCAAAATGGTTTTTTTTAATTTCTCACTTTGTTGGGAAGCAATGTTAAGAAGAGGCTTTCCAAATGGGTTGGCATGTTATTTGCAAATTCTCAAATGGAGGAGCCGCAGCAGCCACCTATGACAATCCATTCCTGAGAATTAAACATGAATTTGTTGAATCCAGTTTCATGTACATGAGTGATTGTAGCAAGGGCTGGCTGTATGCATGCGTAGTGCCACATGACAACCAACAACCCTAAAAGGTAAGGTGTCTCCACTACATGTAAAGCTTCATGAACAAATCGTTTTTCTATTTTTCTGCTTGAAATTTTGTTGTCATTGTAGAGGTTTGTTTTTTTTGGGTGGTGGGTTTTTGTGTTCTTTTTCCTAGTAGAGTCGTCCTCGACAGTTTGGTGCACCACAATGACATGGGCATCCCTTTCCTCGAAGCAATTTGTATCTATAATTGTATGCAAGCTCCTCCCCCATTACAATCTGCAAACAAATCATAACATTAACAAACAAACACATAAATCAGCAAACTCTCATTGGCTTCCTACCAGGTTTACCCTAAACCTAAACCCCAAAAAACCCTAAACCCATCCAATCCATTTAGGTGAAAAAAAAACAATTGAAGCAATTTTCAATAGATGTCCGAAAAATGGGTTTTAAAAAACCAACATAAGAAACCCATACATCTCGATTGGCAAAGAAGCCGATGTGTGCTAATTGGCAATCCATGCTTTCCACCAGCACCTCATAGTTGATCAAATTCGGAGCACAGCTACAAAACCAACAACCAGGCAAACAAAAATTTTACAACAAAAAAACCAAAATGTGGAAGTGTTAGGAGGTGTCAGATTGGATTCCACATCATCACCCATCAAGAAAGAATGGATGATAGTTCCGGAAAATTCCAAACAAAAGGAAAACACAGAGAAAATGCATTGCCAACAACAAGGGACTTCAAACTCATTATCCATCTAGAAGCAATAGATGATAGTTCAAACTTATCATCCATCCAGAAGCATTGGATAATAGTTCTCAATTCAAAACAACAAAAGAGGGAACAAGGAGACAAAATGGATGACAAAAACAAACAAACAAACAACAACAACAAAACACAATACACATACCCACCTATGATTAATGAAGCGTGCAACATTTCCATATTTTGTTGCATCAATAACAAAAGGCTTGGAAGCAACTCGTGCTCCAGTAATGTCCAGATGAGCATCGATATCATACAAGTAGCTGCAGCCTACTTGGTCATACCTGGAATTTAAGGAAAAAAATTTACACCCACCGTCAGCCCCCAACAGAACAGACAAGTTTCAAGCACAACAGAGAAGATCTAAACAGACGCAAAGACACTCCTACTACTACTACTACTACTACTACTACTACTCCACTAAAGACAACAGAATGCTCTTCACAACAACAAAAAATATTTTTATGTAATAATAAATACATCAACAACAACAGCAACAGCAACAACAACAAAAATATTTATATGGACATTAATATTTTTCTTTTTTTTTACCTTTCACCCCTTTTATTCGCCTCCTGGTCATTGAGTACCTCACCCACATACTCACAAACAAATGTTCCACGTGCAATTGGTTCTCCAGCTCGCACACCCCAGCCCTGGAGTGTTATTTTTGTGATGAGACCCCGAAGCAACCCCCCCACAAACAAACAAATGGTTAGCACTTTGGTGGTGGTGGTGGTGGCAACAACTAGATGACAGGTATACATCATATCCTTGTGCCAGCTCTCTCAACGAGGTGCCACTTTGGAGCTAAATATTAAACTGATACTTTCCAGCACTGAGCTAATCGACTGAATCAAATAATAGTGGAACTATTGCAATTGTCTGGAATTAAATGCCACCTACCTTGTGTCGGCTTTTGAAGACTTCAAGCTTCACTCTCACACCCTTTTGTAAGATACGATTTTCACAATCCTCTCGACAACGGCAACTTGAGTTGCATTCATACACCATGTACCCCTCCTATTAACCAAAAGACACAAAAACACATCTTATAAAACCGCTTTGCCAATACTATAAACCCAAAAATCTAAACCCTAAACCCTAGAACTTTAAAAATCTATATCAAACAATTCTTCATTTGTTGCACAAATCCAGTCTTTTGCTAGAATCAGTAGTGCCAATGAAGCGGAAATAAAACCACCCATTTTGGCCAATAATAATAATAATAATAATAATATATTATTATTATTACTACTACTATTACTACTATAGAATAATAACTTATATTACCTCAACAATAATCCGGCCAAAGTTGTCATATGGGAATCGGCCCCGCATCGATTGCCCATGAATGTCCTGTGCCTCAGTGTTATCATTATCAAACATTGATACATGATCACATGAGTGTGGGGCGCATCCCTCTGTCCCACACGAGCATCCCAATCGAGAATCCTGTTCAACGAGGAGAAGCATATTTTGTTAAAGTTGGAATAAGATTGAACATGGGTATGTGTCAAAATCTTGGAATTCAAAAAATGAATGAAACATCCATGAAATTGCAGAGAATTGCAATGATAGGTTTGGGTTTAGGGTTTAGGACTGTCTCTCTGAACTGATTTCCTCAGCTCCTGACAGACAGTGAGAAGTATAGATAAGTATATAATAAAATTCATTCAAAATTTTTAGGCAAACTCATTATACAAAAATCTGCATCCAGAGTTAAATCTGTTGTGTTTCCAGAAGCAATAGGAAGATGACATGGGTCATGATGTTGGCTAGCTAGCTAGCAAGTGGACACTCAAGAAACAATAGTGAATTAAATTTGCATGACAATCTACGATACAAAGTCCACAAGTTCAAAAACAATTGTTCCTAAATCCTAAACACTTAAACCACCTGGGGAGAGAATCATTGTGAGGGGTTCAAATTTAAAACCTTTGTGTCAAGTCCCAATGATGGGTCCAAAAGTCGTTTAGTGCCATAAACAAAAGTGTCCCACGGTCTGAGAGCATCCATATTGGGTGGTCCTGATTTGGCATTCTCAATGCACAAGGAGCAAGTGCAAGGCTCGATCGTGTCCCGGTCGACAACACAAACAATTGGCACTTGCTCCTGCCCGTTACTCAAGTCTTCCAACAACACTAAACTCTTGGGAGCACCATTCACCACACTCATCATCATATTCTCATTGGATTTTACCAGACCAGTTTCCTGATCTGTGGAATTTACTAGAGTTGGTGCCTGAATGTCTGCATTCATCTCCTGATCTGCATTTGTTGCATCCAAAACTGCAGGGAAATGGAGAGACAACCCGATCAAATCTACCTCAACACTCGGAACTTTCACTGCTTCTCGCAACTCACTGTACTCCTTGCAGCCTTCAGGACACACGTATCCATCTATGTGCCATCGAATCTCAACTTTGGCAACACTGCATAGGTGTGCAGCTTGCACACCAAGGCGAGGTGGCAGGTCCACATACCTCTTCCCCAACTCATTATACAACCATGTCTTGCAACAGGCGAAACGGGCAACATCAAGAATCTCCTTACTGTCAGGAGAGGACAGGAGCTTGTTGTTGGGTTTTGATGGCATCAGCACCCCATCTTTGGATAGCATATACATACCAGTCTGTGGCTCTCCGAGCCCATTGGTTATGAATGCTTGTTTCACTGTCAAATGCTTCTCTTGATGATGGCGTCCCAGGTCAGGTAAGAGAGGAAATCTCAACCCACAGAAACGGCATTGGTACTTGAGAGCAGCCCCATTTGGTTGATTGCTCACCAAGTTCTTTCGCATAACTTCGGCGTGCTGCTTGCGGGTCAAGACACCCTTGATTGGGTTTGTGGAGTGATGATCATCCAACACTTGCTTCATTGCCTTCATCCTTTGAAGAATGGCCTTTGCCCCTCCCCCGCTCGATTGATTCTTCATTGGAACCACATTCGTCCTTGAGATATTCTTCGCCTTGGCTCTCGCCCGATGTCTCCACTTCAGTTTACCATTGTTGTTGTTGGGTTGCACAGCAGCATCTTGCTTCCTGATGTTCTGAGTACCCAAGCTATTGGAAAGCAGCTTGCTTTCTACAAGATCCTTATGCACAGCCCTCTGATGGCGTCCAAGCTCATCTGACTTGTGGAATATTTTCCCACAGTATGTGCATATGAACTCATTTGAGGTACAAGGTGACATCATCTCACTCAACTTGACATGCGCTGCTGCATCCTTCTTACCCTTGAGCTCATTCCTGAGATTATTGATCAACACCCCCTTTGTGTCAAAATCCCGCATCGCTTGTTCCTTCTTTGCCATCATCACCTTCTGGTGGCCAGCCAAGGGCCTCACACTTACTATCTGTGCTGCAAATTCAGCATTTCTCCAGTGTGGGGAATGCTGATCTTCGACATGCTGCCATAAGTGATCAAAGTTCATAAATTGCTTGTCACATACAACACAGATGGACCAACCCAATGCTGAGATTGGGTCCGACGGATGAGCTGACTTCCCATGACTCAACAACTGCATTCGATCAGCCAAAATCTCGCCACAAACATGGCAGGACAAACATTTCTGAAATTGGTATGCCTCCCATTTGTGCCGCTCCATCCAGTGCCTCCCAAGTAATGACAGCTGTTCAAACCTGTCTGCACATAAACCGCATGTAACTCCAAATCCCAATGTAGTAGTATCAACTTCTTTGTCGGTCCCCTGCAAAAAAGAAACTTGTGTTGAAGGAGGGGTTGGAAGACGACAGTCTTCTGCTCCTACTGCAGAAGTCTGCCCCTCTTCTAACCTGTGAGTAGAAGGAGTAGCAATTGTTTGGGCAACACAATCCCTAGTTGTTGTCATCATAGTAGTAGTAGTAGTAGTAGTAGTAGTAGTAGTAGTAGTATTGCCCCTGCTGTCACCCCAGAAGAAGAATTTTTTCTCCTCTTTCACAGTTGGTACTTGTTCTTCTTCTTTGACGAGCACCAACTCGTGCAGCCTCTCCTTCTCCAATGAAAGAATCTTCAACAAGACCTCTGCTGCTCGTGCATCTTTGATCGCCTCTTCAACAATGGAATCTACGAGCTTGCAGTGGTGGTTTGCATCATACCCATCATTCTCCACTCCTGTAAAAAGAGATTGTGATCATGATCATGATGAAAGATGGAGGACCCTGAACCCTGAACCCTAAAACCTAAGAAAGAAAGCCAGCCTGTGAGTGAGCAACAATAAGTACCTGCAGCCAAGTATCTGCAAAGCAGATCCTGTGCTCGAAGAAGATTTCTCCGGTCTTTTTGCAAGTTGATCCCGAGTGTTGCTTCATTCATTGGAATAGAAGAAATCCCATCACAAAAAAACCACACATTGTTTTCTCCCACAACACCACCACCACCACAAGCACCTGCTGCTGCTGATGATGATGACAATGAAGAACCTCGCACATGTTTTTCACAATACTTGGAACCTGACTTTGCCCGGCGCAAACATTCTTCAAAGCGCCGTGTCCTGCCCATACAACGAGGCTCTGCAGAACTAGAGCTCATCTGCGGCTGCTGTTGTTGACCCTGTTGCTGTGATTGTTGCTCTCCAGTAGTGTTGCTGTTGTTCAACCCCACCACCTGTCCTCCTCCTCCATCACTGGTTGTTGTTGCTGCTACTACAACAAGTGGTGGCTTTTCACCCCTGACCCTCTCTGTCTCCTGTATGCCATGCTGCATACAATACAAACTGCCATCTTTCACCACGTGAGTGCATTGTGAACCTGAGGCAGTCTTACCAATGCACTGGATGTTCAAAACTCCAGGTTTTGATATGCTGATGACTCCTCCCTCTTTCATGTCTCCTCCATCCTTCTCATCTTCGGGGTCTGGTAGTACTGGAGCAGAGGAGGAGGAGGACGTTCCGGCACCTTTAAGACCAGGACCACTTAGTGGAGCAGCCAAGAAGGGGGAGGTTCCAGCAGGCTTAAGCTCAGGACCAGTTAGTGGAGCAACAGCAGAGGAGGACGTTAATCCAGCAGCCTTAAGACCAGGACCAGTTAGTGGAGCAACAGCAGAGGAGGAGGAGGTTAATCCAGCAGCCTGAAGACCAGGACCAGTTAGTGGAGCAACAGCAGAGGAGGAGGTTAATCCAGCAGCCTGAAGACCAGGACCAGTTAGTGGAGCAACAGCAGAGGAGGAGGAGGTTAATCCAGCAGCCTTAAGACCAGGACCAGTTAGTGGAGCAACAGCAGAGAAGGAGGAGGTTAATCCAGCAGCCTTAAGACCAGGACCAGTTAGTGGAGCAGCAGCAGAGGAGGAGGAGGTTAGTCCAGCATTCTTAAGACCAGGACGAGTTAGTGGAGGAGCTGCAGAGGCAGAGGAGGTTAATCCAGGAGCAGCCTTCTGACCCGGACCAGGTAGTGGAGCAGCAGCAGCAACAGAGGAGGAGGAGGAGCAGGCGGTTCCTCCAGCAGCTGCCACCTTCTTAAGACCCGGGTTTTCTGGTGGCGAAAGGATATGCAGATCACAGAACAGAGACCCTTTCATCATTGGCTTTGCACAACGCCGATTCTCTACCCGGTCCAGACGTGCCATGCACAAGTAACTTGGCACCACATTCGGATCTGGACTCACAGGATTCACTGCCAATCCCTGATGCTTTTGACAGTAGATTCCTACCTGTGCCTCCTGCCGGCACCGTCTCTTTCTGCTCTTAAGGTACGCTGAGCATCCCCATGAATCTGCCTTCCGTTTGCAAGAAGGAGCATGAGCTGCTGCTGATGATGGAAGAGGATGATGAACTGAAGAAGGAGGATGAGATGCTGAGGAAGGAAGATGAGCTGCAGATGATGGAGGATGAGCTGCTGATGAGAGAGGATGAGGTGTTGAGGAAGGAGGATGAGGTGCTGAGGGAGGATGGGGTGCTGATGAGGGAGGATGAGGTGCTGAGGAATTCAAGCTGCTTTTGGGAGGCAATGTGGTTGTGAAGGTTGTCGCTCCAGGAGTTCCATTCAGTAGAGAGTTTGTCTTAGCTCTGAGTTCAGGGACAGAGGGAGTTGTTGAAGACTGAGGAGGTACGAAAGCAGCGTCAGGTACTGAGAGGGAAATCAACCGTTCCTGCCACCAACCAAGTATAAAAACACTCTCTGAAAGCCTCAGCAGTTGAGTGTGTATATCTACAGATGGCAGAAAAGCATCACAGTAAGAGAAGCTTTCAATACAGCACACAAACAAGTACACAACAGAAATTTTTCCACACAAACCTTGACAGTAGCGGTCGAAGAAGGAATCATGTCACTAAGCTTGTCAAGCTTGAGCTCCTTTTGAGGAGTACGATCCTGCTGCTGAACAACCTTGCCATTACCTTCGGGCATTTGGGTCATCCTCGACCAAGATAGATTACTGCTCCCTTGCTCTATCTTTGGATTTGAAGAAGTCAAAGGTGGTTGTTGGACAGATGATGAGTCCACAGGCAGAGCAGCAGCAGCAACACCACTGTCAGTTTTCGTAAGTTCATCGAATGCATCTCCTTTCCAGTCTGTCCACTCTACCTCAAGCTCAGGTGGCACAGGAATTTCCCAAAGGGACGCTGCACTGTCCCACAGAATTGCCTTGATCAACTCCTGGAGCCATTGTTTCAATCGTTGTCATCCCCAAAAAAAGGCACAAGTCCAAAAAAAAATCAGCAAGCAAAAAAGAACTACAGAATCAACTGGACTATTACTGTCTTATTCATGAAACAAAAATGGCACCCATTTGTTACTGCTGAACAAGAGTTTTTTATTGTAGATTTCTTCAACATCCAGCATCTAGTGTCATAAGAAGTGACAGATTCTGATCATCATTGTCATCATAATCACCTTTGTCAGCTTTTCGATTGTTGCTGCTGAGATAGCTGTTAAACACTCATGTGTCCATGAAGTGAGTCGCCCGTCCACCCATGATCTCCTCACATACAGCGGTTCAATCACCTACGCCAGCAATAAATACCCAACCAACAAAAAAACAACCAAGTCCGGTTTGCTCACTCAAGATCTAAATTCAAATTCAAACACACGTTATCCACACAATCCACCAACACATTCAGGAAGGGTTTCTCATCATTTCAAATGCTTAATACAACAGGAGACAAACTGCAAAAATACACCAGAGTTTTCTTCTTCCTAATCATGGCATGCATGCAGAGGGTGTGATGAAGTTTAGGCTTACAGCTTGAATGCGAACCAACAAGCCACCTAAATCTGAGTACATGAATGCTTCTGTCGCCTCTTTTACAAATCCTTTCCATACGTCCACACATCTTGCTCTTTCGATCACACCCTGTTCCGCAATGTTACAACTCTAGGAATCATTTTTTCGATGAGCTTTTCGCAAAACCACAGATTGACATAAAAAAAACCACAGTTGGCATAAGACATCTAAAGGAAAGTAGTTGTAAAGATGACACAAGACAAACCAGAATATGAAGACGATCACTGATGTCAAGCATATCCCATCCCAAGCTTAGAAACAAGCGTCGCCTGGGGGCACCTGTATCAGCAGCTACCATCTCACGCCATTCAAGATGATATCCAGACACGAGTGGTGATGGGTTCTCGGTCAAGGGACAAACATTTTGTTCATCCACCCACAAGTACATTCGTGTGCGCACCATGTAAACAACAATGTATTTCTTCTTTCCATATGTTGGCTTCGCCTTTACTGTCGCCATTCTACAATCCTCAATATGACATTGAATGGCTGTCTGCCACTTTCCCCTCCACTGCCACACCCACACCCAACCATGTCGCTCAAATAAAAAACCCACAATGCTCAAAAAACCCCACAAAGCTTTTTGCAATCCATTGTCAGACAAAGAATCTTTTTTTGCTCATTGTTCAAGTGATTCTCCTTAAGCACAATCAAGACAACATTAAAGAAATCTCTGTTTTGCTCCTACTGCTGCTGCAGAAAGAAAGTGTAAAATGTCTTTCAATGTACCTTAATCCACAGTGGGTGTCCAGTCTCAGCATGCTTCAGATTTGCAAACTGCTTCTTACTGTCCAGAGGAACAGCCGATTTATCATTTGCTGTGCCACCACATATTGTCTTTTCCATTTCCTCACTATGAACCCAACTAGGTTCAGCAGTTGTTCCACATCTACTACTGGATTCATCATGATTGTACAAGCTGCTGCTGTCAACTTGTTTCATCTGGTGACCCAACACACCTACATGATCCTTGTTGTTGTTTTTAAGCCCAGCAATGTGAACTTCACTCTCGATGGGAACCTTAAGATTTCTGACCTTCTGCTGATTGTCTTGATGAAGGGCAGCAACAGCAGCAGCAGCAACATTCTTCCCCCCTCCTCCATCTTTTCCAAACCCATTTGGAATCTCATTTGCAACAGATTGTAGCTGCTCATTGTGTTGAAGACTACCAACATCATCATCATCCCACCCTTTCACAAAACCCTTTTGAATCTCACCAACATTCGCAGCATGAAGATCTAGAGTTTGTACTTCATTGACTTGCCTGGTACCACTGCCACCATCTTGCAGGAATGCAAGTTGGGTATGGGTTTCTGGGAGCTCAAAGTTGGCCACAAAATCCTCTTGGTCCAAGTTCTGCTCAAATGCAATCAGATCCTCTTGCTCCTCCATGGTGAAGTTGCATTGTCCCCCCGCATCGGGGAGCTCAAACAAAAGCTTGAGAAGCGACATCCCTCCTTGTTCCTAATCCTCCTTCAAAATAGGGATTGATAATGGATGGGTATTGTTCTGCTTGATCACAAAAGAAAAAGAAAAACAACAAACAACAAACAATCCTCCACCTCCTCTAATGCTTTCCTCCTTCAAAGGAATACTCCTCCTACTACTACTAGTACTACTACTAATCTCTTCAAAGGGAAGAAGGCTGACATCCAAGTGTTTCCAGCTCCCTTGGACAAAACCCACAAGCAATCAATGAATCCAACACATGAAGAAGAATTTCTAGCACCATTTTCTCCTATTGTCCAAGGAAAACAAAGCTTACCCAACACCACCCACCACCACCAGCATCAACCTGTTGTACACCAGAACAACAACAAGTATCACCTTACTAGACAATACAGAAATGAACTCTTCCTTCTTCTTCATCCTCTTCTTCTTCACTACATATCATCATAACCATCACCATCACCATCATGTTCACCATCATCACTACTCCCTCTCCCTCCCCTCCTCCCATAAACACAAAACAGCTTGTAAACCACCCACTTCCTTTTAGTTTGCAGAAAACATCCCAAAAAACCAAAAAAAGCCACCAAAGTCCAAATCTTTCTTCCCCCCCACCCCCTACTCACTCCTCACCCAAAAACACCCAAAAGTGCCCTTGTTGTGCAACCCAATGAAAAAAAGGTTTTGGAAGAAGATAGATACGTAGGAAGGTAGAAAGAAAGAAAGAAAGAAAGAAAGAAAGGGGGGGTGAAGAAAAAAAGATAAAAGAAGAAAGGAAGATGTGGGCAACAACAACAACAACAAGCTCTCTAGGCTCTCTTCTACATCAACTACAAACTAAAGAGACAAAAGTGATGCACTTGGGATTGATGGGTTTCTGTGGGGGTATTTTATGGAGTGGGGGCAAGGGGGGGGGGAGGGGTTGGGGGGAGGCTGATGTACCTATTAACTTTTGCTAGGGGTTTCGCCAATTCACTTTTAGGGTTTTGTCATTTTGCCCCTTTTTTGTGAGTTACCTAGTTTTGCCCACTCTTGTACTCCACTACAAAACTGGGTTTCGCCATTTTTCTTTTATTTTTTATTCCTGATTATTTCTTTCTTTCTTTCTTTCTTGTATATTTAAGAATTTTGTTATTTCCTTTTATGGGTGTTGGTGCTCTACTAGGTACAAGGTATGTTTGAGATGGTGGTGGTGGTGGCTGCTGGGTTGCTGGTGGGTTTGGAGCAATATGGGTAGGTGGATTACAACCTTCCTTCTAATGGGGCTGGCTACCTTGGTAGGTCTGTAGTAGAATTGTTGCTCATCACAAGTTCCAAGTAAGCTTTCTTTCTTCTCATGATCTAAAACATTTGGCAGTGGTAACTTGTAACCACAAAACCATGGGCAAAGGAACCAAAAGTGAGCAAGTATTATCTTTGGGTTCAACGAAAGGAAGCAAGAAACTAGGGTTTTTGTTTCTCACTTTTGAGAGTGGATGCACTCACTAACCCTAAAACTTTTTGTGTACTAGGGAGGTGTTGTGACATATGCTTTTGAAACTATTGCAACCCTAAACAAAGATGAATTTCTCTCTCTTCACAAAACATGTGTTAATGTGTGTGTGTGTGTGTGTGTCTCTCTCTCTCTCTCTCTCT
>Ga0209208_10010169_pt1 | contig 12254 bp, 4 predicted proteins | sample S1TSphfallax_3_FD_187694 | JGI IMG/M metagenome (GOLD analysis project Ga0209208, IMG submission 187694) | Host-associated microbial communities from peat moss isolated from Minnesota, USA - S1T2_Fd - Sphagnum fallax MG (SPAdes) (version 2) | ecosystem: Host-associated > Plants > Peat moss >...
ACATGGTGGATGTCATTCATCCTTCTTTCTTTTTAAAAAAAAACTATCAAAATCTTGCCAAAAAGTGAAATTTACAATTTAAAATGTCAAAAATGAAGTGATTTTTTGGGAATTGCAAGTGCCAAAATTTTATATTAAAGAAAAAGAAGAAATCCTGCCACTTGGTTCAAGTAGGTAGCCAAAACATACAGAAGGATGTTTATATTTTTATGTTTTCATACAATTGGTTTATAGCCAAATTTGGTTAAATCTCTTCCTATAGATGATCACCACTTTGGTTACAGCACAAAATGGACCCAAAGAAAATAGAAAGCACTGGTGTCATTACACAGAGGCCAGATGAAAGAATCTGTCTGTGTTCATTATTATTACATCACTTTTGTTTGTAGAAGAAAGTGTACAAGAGCCTATAATAATAATAGTACTAATGCACTAGAGTATATTTACAGGTCCAAAACTCAAGTTCACATTATTATTTAAAATTCACATTAAAGTTACCCAGAAAGTCAAGCGATTCGAGGGCCAGTTTTGACATAATAGGGCATCAAACGCACAACTGGGAATGAAAATTTTACAAAACCAAATAATTGGGACCCAAATTAGTTTTTGCATCAATTTTGGTGATAAACTGAGTTTCATCCTGTCTTTCCTTTTTCTTGAGCGCCTTGGGTTTAGGGTCAATTTGCACAGTCGACAAAACGAAAAATTATTTGTTTTCAAAAAATGTATTCATTTTTACATTTTGAGATTATTATTATTTTCATCATCTAGTATAATAATCTAATATGAGTAATGAAATTATTCAGGGTGTAGGCTATGATAATTAAGATGATTTTCAACATGTCAACTTCATATTTTTCACAAAAAATTTCATTTCATTATTTTGAGAATAATTTAATGACAAATTTAACTGACCTTAGGGCAAAAGTATGATTACTCTCGGACCTTGTGCATTAAATGCTGAGTTTCAACATTTCATACTGAGATTTAATATAAAAAAACTCATTACTTTGCGGATACCACTGAATGAGGGGATAAGGGGTGAGAGCAGGCCCAAAGACACTGTGAAGACAGGGAGACTTTATGTATCCAGAAGGGCCTTTTGGAATTTGGGCCCCTCTCTTCAGTCTACCAGCCTCTGGACAAGGATAAATAAATTAAAATGGACAGGCTTCACAGGTTACTTCCACCAAGTCGGAAGTTATCCCAAACAGGCTGGTGGGTAACTTCTGAAAGGTGGAAGTTACCTTGAGAGGATGGCATCAAAATTGACAATCTTCTTAGGACCCATGAGAGTACCCAAAATACAAAGAAACATAATCGATGGTGGTGTTTCATGTGTAAGGTAAAGCCCTAGGGTGGGAGCATTCTCCAAATAAGGGGCCTAGGATGAGGCAATAGTCAGTCAAGTCCAGCCTCGCATTTTGGACTAGTATTGTGGATAAATAATCTCAATAACATTCATCAATTCATGATTTAGAAAGCTCCACTCTAACTTGAAGATTAATAAATCGCATAATAGTGCATTTAGTTTTTGATAGCTTGATCAAACCCTTCCCAAGTAATTATAAAATGAATGCCACTTAAAGAATTAACGAAATGAATCATGTCGAACTATCTGATGATGCAAAAAGCCAAATGTTTAGTGCCATCATTTACATCAATCGTCTAATCTTGGGTAATCCTACTATACGTGTTTGTAATAACATCCATAAACTTAGGAAAGTTTTCAAGTTGAAATGAAGTGTGTGTATCATTATACATTTTGCATAAATCAACTTAGCAAATTTTAATGGCCTCAACATGTGTAAATATTAACAAATCATTGACATATTCCAACATAGGCAATACACATGGTGAGCCCAAAATCATATCATCACATAGATTCACCAAATTAACTTTGGGTCACAAACCCATTATCAACTTCCATTTTAGCAATCATGGTTTTGTATTTTTTCCCAACCCACTTCAAAGGTGCTAACATGTCAATCCCCCTTCTCTTTAGATTTTAAAAAAAAATTAGACATTCCACTTCCAAAATTTCAGCAAATTTTTGAAATTCAAGATAACATTTGGGCAAGCTAGAATAGTATTGATAAAATCATTAGAAGAAATCTTCTAATTTGGAAACCATTGCCATGGAGACAAACTTTGCACTGCAAGGTTGTTTTATGTGCCATACAATGGATCCCAATGAAATAAGGTGTTTGTTGGGTCTTCATTAAAACAATAACACCAATTTTTACCCCATGAAATGTGGAGACGCCATTAACTCTTAAGCAAATAACACATTCGACAATTTGATCATTATTTAAACCAATGTATGTAATGAGAGTGGTTAGGCTGATCACAAATTTTACGTTAACAATAATCCCACCCTCAAGTTACTTATGTTATATCAACAACCATAACAACATGCAAAAGGTTTTGGCTAGAACTTGCAACATTCTAAAGATTAACATGATAGAGACTTTTTTTTAAAATTTAAGTTTCAATTTTTTTTGGATAGCTAAGGGGTGTCATGGCCCAACAAACACAATAACTTGATAATTGATTCGTCACTCCACAAAACAAACTTCAACAACCTTTTGAAACCAACTACAACAAACAATAGACTAAAATAGTAAACCTCAATGTTCAACTATAAGTCTATTCAAAAAATAGAATATTGTATACCTTACTTGTTTCGAATAAAATGTAGGTATGGATTTTATGGTGCCTACTTGATTTCTATAGCATGATGGCCCTTCTTATAACCCAGGAATAATGACCTATTGTAGCAAGTTCAAACAAAATTTGAAAGTTCAAAAGAACTAAAATAGTTGTTGTGAGCATTGTTGTACAATTGAAATCACTTTAAGTACACTAAACGCAAATGCAAGTATTGTGATTTGTGTTTGCAACCTTTTGACACAAAAAATTCAAATGTGTGATTGATGAAAAAAATTTAAACAATAAACATTCATCAATGGTAGTTTGTAGAATCTATAATGTACAATTATAATACATTAAACTTTTGAACCATTGCAATTCTTTTAATGCACAATGCCAAGTGCACCATCCCAAATCTTTTGATTGTTGCACATTACATCAACATCATCTCTATTCGAGGACCTAGGTCAACCTACTTACTATTGACCAATCAAACCTAGACCTAGACCTCCCTAGGTTGATTTAAGATGAACTAGTTTGTTAACCTACACTACTTTCTAACCTAGCCTAGGTTAACCTAAGCATTCTTAAGTTTTAAAAAAACATAGGATAACTATGTTGCATCTAGTCACATCTAGTTGTATCATTATTGTATCTAGTCACATCTAATTGCACAAACTTGAGGTGGTTACAAATTTGATAAAATATCTTGTAATGAAGCTACGTAAGTTGATTTGACAAAAAACCTAAAGCTAGGAACCTATGCAAGCCTACTCAAGTTAACCTATTAGTAGGGTAACATATTTAAGGTATATTTAAACATACTAGACGTAGTAAATTTCTTATGTTTAATTAAATAACTTACAAGGTAGTCTATATTATGAAGTAGGTTTTTACTAACTAGCCTACATACATAGGTTAACATAATAGGTATGTTAACTTAAACTAGTATGTTAAGTAGTTAAAAAGTCAAGGAATTATGTGTCATCTTTTTCAAAATAACTATTAATATTGTAGTCATAATTACAAGTTAACAATAAATTGTTTAGTACACGTACACGTCCATGCAAGTGAATTCACGATTTCAAAAACCTCATGGCACATAAAAAATTATGGCATGCCATGACAAATATTGGAGCCATAAATTCAAAACACATAAAAACTTATGGTGTCACAAAAAAATTATGGATTGCCATGAAAATTTGTGACACCTTTTTGCCAAGTGGCATGCCATGTTATCTTCACATAGAAGACCAAATCGTTATTAATTGCAAATGACAATAACATTTTTGACTAGCTAATAAATGAAATTAATTTCATAAAATCAATGACATGAATCATGATGTGAAGTTAATGTCACAAGTCATGAAGTGTTTCAACTATTAATCAACCTCGTTGCCATGTGGCATGCCACATCAACATTGCACAACCGTAAGTTGTTATTATTCACCAAAAGTTGCCAAAATCAATGGAATTTTGTAATTACCTAATTTTGGATGATTAAAAATACATTTTTGATATTTTGATATTTATGTAAAAACCATCAAATCGTGATATCAACTACAATTGCAAAATCATAATACCACATGGCACCACAATGTCTATTACAATTACACAATCATTAACTTGAACTTGTAGTTACAATTGTAGAAAAAAAAAATAGTCATTTTATTAACCGGTTGTAAAACCCAAAATGTGTTGTTGTGTAACTACACATTGATAATATAAGAACTTGCTAAAATTCTCCTTATAAACTTTATTTAAAATTGTGAGATTTGCATTTGATAAACTAATCGCCTTTCTTTCTTTTTAATTGATCATGTTCTATTTTTTTATTGTTTTATTTTTAGTTGTTGTTGCTTTACTTTTAATTATTCTACTTTTGGTTGCTCCTATTGAACTTATGATTGTTCTACTTTTGGTTGTTTTTAAAAATTTATATTTGTTATTCTACTTCAAGTTGTTCTATTGTCGATTGCTCATTTTGCTTCTAGTTGTTTATCTACTTCTAATTTTAATAATATTCTTCAACCTAGTAATAAAATCTTTATAGCTTTTTGGAGTTCAATTTCTACATTTGCTTGTAAACTAGACATGTTTCTTCTTTCAAGTGATAGCTCTAAATAACTTGCTAAAAAAATGTGTTAATGCATTCTAAATTTGAAATTATGATGTTGAACTTTTGGTGGGAACTAGAAGAAGTAGGTGTAGGTACCTTCTTGTTCATCCTCAGGGTTCTCATCAATGTTGCATTGCATTATCTTGAGCTCACAACTTGTGCTTTGATATTGTCAATAGATTGTTACAAGTAACATAATGAATAACACCTTTTGTAAATTTTACCTAGATCACACATTAAACCAAACATGTAAAACACCCATTCAAACAAATTTATGTTGGTTTGTGTCATATGTTTAACACCCATTCAAATAAATATATGTTAGTTTGTGTCATATGTTTCGCATGCATGGTATTGCAACAACTTACAACCCATCACCAAACACTTCCTTCACATATTGGACTTAAAAAATCAAAATCATGCCCCCAACCACCCCTTTTAACAAATACTTGTAAACCCCATCTAAACAACTTTTTATGAATCTATGTGCAATTATATGAACACTATGTGACAACTCCCACCTTATCACCAAACATTAAAAAAATATTTATGATCACATTTTTAAAAAACCATAATGAATTACATCTATGGTTAAACATAACTACAATATTAACTTGGACAACTTTTTTTCTCATTGAATGTTTAGTCATAAAATCGTTAATGATTAGTGACCAATGATTGATCATATGGCCATAAGGTGGCAATGTAATCGTTCCCCCGTTCAGTGATAGGAGGGTGTTTAGTGATAGGTGTAGTTACCCCATGGTTGGCAATTTTGCAAGGTTTTACAATTTAGAAAAGAACTCAAACAAGCTACGATTGTAGCAAACCTTATACCTAGAACAATAGACTTGAAATAACTATTAAGGTTTTTAAAATATTATAAACTAGATTGTCAACAACATAAAATGAATCGTCCCGTCAAACAACCAACTATTGTTGAATGTTTTAGCAATTGATCACATCACACGGTGATGTGTTTTGTGTATGTAGAAAATTTTAATGAATTTAGCACAAAGATTGTAGAGATTGAATGTGTTTAATTGTGGATGTGGAAAATTTAGGGGTGGAGATAACAAAAAATAAAGCTCCTCCTTCTTACATTAAATTGAAAATGACTTAACTTAATCTTGGGAGGAAACATTTGGTGCATCCATATATGTGCACAACTTGGGGCCACTTGATGGCAACATGTGTCAACATATCATGTGTTTTCTTTCAAATGACACCTTGTCATAAAACAAAATTTGACAAAATCTTATTTTTTAAAGCCTATTTTACAAGGTTATAAAACCAATCCTTTTAAAGATAGGGATTTGGCTAAAATTTTCCAACAAAAGAAATATTGTTTTGGTGAGGTTTCCTATTTTAGACAACCAAAATGAATTAACACCCATCAATGCACCATCCATTAGATGCCCCTTGTGATTCAATTGTGGATGAACTTTAATTAAGTTAACATTTGGTTTTGCCTTGGTAACCCATTATGTAAAAAGTAGATCATACATATTGGTAGGAAAACTAATGATTATTAAGTAAGGAGATTGGATTATACATAGTAATAAAGTCTATTTTTACTAGTGTTGGCTAGATATTGACTTTTAGACCTACCTTATGGATATCAATAAAAATAAATTTCCAAGGAAAAATATTATACATATCTATCTTTTATACATATATAGTACATATCTTTTTGGAATGCATTTGTAAGGATATGCATTTTTTAAAAATCAATTTATTGCACCAACCATTAATTACACATTCATTTTTTGAAAAATTATTTTGTTAATTAATAATACATTGGTTTTCAATTTCAAAACATGACAAATGTGTACAAAGGATATGCATATCAAATTTCCAATTATGTTGCTTACAAAAAAAACTCACAAGAATACAACCTAGTTTCCCAAAACAAAACTAACATGAACAAAATATAAAACAAAATTACTTGCAAGGGAATTGAACCCCAATTTTATGAAAAACTATGTTTAATTGTAATGCAAGTTCTTTGCCCCAACCACACCCCCACATAAACCCTCCCTAGCCCCACAATATTAATCATTATCAACTTGTAACTTTTCAAAGAAAAATTAGTTCTTGTAATTCTCCTTTGCCAAAAAATCTTTCTTTTTCAAGTATTTTTTCAAGTCTAAAATTGGCTTACAATTGGCATTTGACTCATTAGGCCAATTCTTCATCACAACAATGGTTCAATTTGCGTTCTCTACTTGTAAATGGTAGTTGCTTAAGATTGTCAACACCTTAATAGGACTAAACAATCATTCAATTTATATTTGTAAACCTAGGATTTCAAGATTTGTTTTTGCAAAGAAACCTACTTCACAAAATGGCCTTCGAGGATGCACCACCAAGCTATGGATTTGCACATATAAATGAAGGAATAAAAAACCTCATAAACAAAAATAATTTTCAAGTGCCTAGTGCTTCACAATGTTCTTAAATCGAAGCCCCCACACCAAACATATTTTTTGCAAGATTTGGTCCTACAACATCAATTGTTCACATTGGTAATAGGGTTCAACTAATCAAAACATGTCATCAAAAGAGGAATGAAAATCTCAACCTCATATTCAAATGCCAAGTAGATTACAATCCCACATCCCACCAAGTTATCCACAAGGCACAAAAGCTTGAATTGTGGATTCAACATGATAATCATCATGTTGTGAACTTGTCATGCATCAAAAGAGTTCAAAAAATTCTCAAAATTGTTTGATCACCTTTATAGCCTCTAATAACATATTTTTGTGGAGAATGAATATTTCAACTTCAAAGATCCATAGTTAATGATGGAATGTAGAGTTGTTGCCATATTTGTCAAATTGGGTGCAAATGGAATATAATGAGCCAATTGGATTACTAGAAAAAAGGATTGCATGTCCTTTTTGCTTAAATTATTTTTTCATATTAATGAATTTTGGAACAAGTTTTTTTACAACTTGTTATAATAAATGCTTATAGTTGTCCAAATACATGCCATGATATATTTTTCATCATTTTTTAAATAAATATAAATATTTGAAAATGTCATGATTCCTTTTAAATTCAGTGTTTCGTCTTTAAAAATAATAATAATTAAATCATAACCAATTTTCATTTTTTTACATTTTTATGTTTTCTTGTATGATAAAAATTTCTTGTATACAACTTTTCTTAACACATCATGTACATTTTACCCCATTTATGTGTGGCAAAAGACTTTTGAAGTTTTAAAATCTTAGATCAATTTTGGAAAGTTCTTTGAATTTTTAAAGTTTTACAATTCCACATATCTTAAGGTATGAGTTTTTAAAAATGTGGTTAATAGGTCTTTATCCTTTTAATTTTTTTCACATCAAATGTGATTTGTTATATGAGTCTTTTTTATAGTCTATTGCAAAATTGACTATTATCCAACGTGTTCATGTTCACATTTAGAGGTCCTAAATCAAAACTTAAAACTTAAAATTTCATCAAATGGATTTTAGATTTGAATTCCTTAACATATGAATGGAAAAACAATAACTTGCCATGATTGTCATGGCTTTAATTGGCAAAACATAAATATATATCAAATTTTGATTGTTTTCCTTTGTGGTCCAATTCCCTTTTTGGTTCATTGGATTGTGACTATACCTAATTAGTGACTTCATCCTTTACAAATATAATTACTTAGTGCAACAAACTAAACTTCTTTAACAAATATTAATGTTATAAGGCCATGGATTGTTTAGTTGTCTTGTTCATTTCAAACAACCCCACTAATTAATGTATGGCCACCCAAATTTCACTCAAATAAAATCAATAACAAAAGAAAATGTATCAACACCACCATGAAACATTTTAAAATCAAAATTAATAAAAACTATTGTTGTAGATGTAAGATTTGATAAAATATGTTGTTCCATTATTTCTTGACCATGACATGCAACATTTTTTCCATAAAAGAAGATTAAAAAGGAAATTTAACATGAGGGCATTGGCATAAAACTAACTTTTGAAATTAATTGTTATCACAAATGGACAAAGTCATTTACCCTTGGAATTATAGAACATTAAATCCTCATAAATTATTATTAAACATCATCATTTTTTGGGTAAGGGTTTGTGGCACCAAAAAATGTAGTAATTGCATAGCAAGATGGACTTGTCGTTTTATTCTTTAATTGTTAAGTATGTGTAACAAGTTTTACCACCTTTTCCTTGAATTATTGTTTTCTTCAAGAAAACAACTTTGGATGTGCAATTTGCACATAAATATTCATGGAAGTTATACCATTAACTTTGTTTTATTTAATTAAACCCTTGCAAAAAAAAAAAAAACATTGAAAAATCACCAAATGTCTATTCAAATTTACAAATTATGCACCACAACATTTGTGTATTCACCAAATCCACGTGTTGCTTGTCATTGATGATAAAATAATCCCCAACAGATAAACATATGATTGTGAGGTATCCAAACTATAGTTTTTTCTCATCAATGTTTGTCATGTTGCCAAATTGTAAATGCACATTATCAACATTTGAAACTAATGAGGACCACATTTGAGTGGGGGCAAGTGATGGAATATTTTCATCAACTCCACCCACCTTTTCAATAAAATAACACTTTTCCTCTATAACCATTGAACACACAAAAAAGACACAAGAAAATAAAACAAACATTCAAGGAACCTTTCAAGCTCCCAAAAACAAAAAAAAAGACAAAATGATAAAGTACTTACTTTTGTTGCAAAACTTTGTTGATTTGCCAAACAATGATGCTATAAAATGTTTTCAATTTGTTGAGCAACAAAACCAACCCAATGCCTCTTGATTTGTTGAGCAACAAAACAAATATGATGCCTTTTGATTCTCGTGGATTTGTTAAAAATGAAATCAAACTAGTGTTTCTTGGTTGTCAAGCAATGAAACAAAGAAAATGCGTATTGATTCGTTAAATAACAAAACCAAGACAACAAGTATTAAAAAAATTAAAAATTAAAAACTAAAAAAATAATTAAATTTTTTTTAATGCAAAACACAATAGAAAAAATAACCAAAGTGTTTTTGGACTCTAGACCCAAAAACTTACATGATTAGAAACACAAAACCCATTGCAAAAACAATACTTCTGTTGTGAAACTTCAAACAAAACAAGAAATGAATGATTCTTGCAAAGTTCACCAAAAAAAGAAAAAAAGACCCATCATTGCAAAAAAGTTTAGAAGCAAGAACATATCAAATATGAAACACCCAGTGCTATGAGAAGTTCAATGCAAAGTTTTGAGATTGACTTAAAAAAAATCTCATTGAAAAATGCAAAGTGCAAAGGTGCAAAACAAAGTGCCAAAAAGGAGATTGTGATAGGTTCTCCCTCAACCCTAAATCACCTAAACCCTAAATAAAGTGCGTATTTGATTTTTTCAAAACCCTAATGAGTTGGATATCAAAATTTTAAAAACATAATGGCCAAATATGATTACATATAAGTATCATACATATAAGGACATCTAATGGTTGTATATAGAGCCAAATATTGAGAAGTTAAAATCCAAATATGGATGAACACACATTTGGCTACAATCTGGGTGCAGAAACAAAAAATTCTATATAACTGTCAAACATTGATTTTTACTACCTACCTACTCACCCTAAGTTGTCAATAGATAAGTAGTAAAAAAAGCAATTGGGCCAAACACTTATCATCCATCCTTCATGGTGCTCTGGTGGGCATTGGATATTGATTCACTCTACCCATGTCATGCATTATGGTTGTAAGCTCCTTATACTCAAGGTTACCACAATGGGGAGCCTTAACTACACAAATTACCTAACCAAGTTACATGGCTTAATGTTTTTATCATCCCTCATGATTTTGTTTAAAGTTTAAACTTACCATACGGGGTAGAGGCTATTGTTGGATGAGTCCTTAGTTGGCTATGTGCCCATAGGGAAGAGACTACACATTAGTGCAAGATTTGGGAATAAAATTTTGGCTCAAAGGTGCTGATGACAACTATGCATCTAATGGCATGGGCATTTAGAAGTGCCCCATAAAAGTGCATGCATGCATAAGACGAATCCTAAATCCATTCAAATGGATGTTTTAGTTTGGACCTCTCCCTTGGGTAAATGGGCAAAGCCATTTCGCGCCAAGGTTGCTTGTTATTTCCTTTACAGGAACAGCTGTTTGTTATTACTTTGCAATATATCCATGCAAGTAAGTAGCAGTGCTGCAAAAGCTATGACCTTAGTGCTAATGAGGAGAGAGACACATCAATAGCAACTTTATGATTGGTGATCGTCAGCCCCCCCCTTTTTTTTTGCTGGCCATGTATAGCCGAAAAGAGAAATTAAAAATTAAAAGTGCTAAAATCAAGTGCTTTTTGAGAATTTCAATAGCCAGAATTCAACCTAAATTAAAGAAAAAACCGTCAATTCTCTTCACATGGTTCAAGAAGGAGTGAGTGGAGTGCTGTTGTTTGCTGTGTAGATACTGACTTTCTCTGCAATTTTCTTCTTCTTCTTCTTCTTCTTCTTGTGTGTTGCTTGAACAAATGAAAAAAATGTAGCCTATTGCCCGGGGTTTTTGAACCATCATCTTTTTGTCTTTTGGGAAATTAATTTTTGTTCTGGAGTCTAGTGTACAGAACTTCATTCTAGGTGTCTCTGAGGTTGAAATTTTGCTCAAAAATAGTCTTTCTTTGCAATGAAATTTTCAATTTGTTTCCCCCCAAAAAAAAAAATTGCAAAAAATGATGGCGATAAAAAAATCACTTTAATGAACTTCCTCCTTCACCCAATAATGTCAAGTGTTTCATTCAATCAGAATGAACAATTTCTGTTGATTAGGAGCTGCTTTCGGAGTGGTAATATAGGTCACAGCCCAGTTGCAAATGTACGTATATAGTGGGAAAAGGATTGAAACCCACTTGCCCCTTCATAAAACACTTGTAATTATTTTTGTTTACCTATTTGGGTGTACAAATTAGAGATTCTATATTTATTTAAAATACAGCTCAATGAAAATAGTTCTTGTGTATTTTCTTGTACAATAAACTTACCACTACCCTCAAATGAACAAGTGTTGTCATTGTTGGGTATGAATGTATTAGCTCAAGAATTGAATCATTGTGTGAAAACTTGCGCATTTGTTAGTGTGTTTTATTTTTCATTCTAATACATGCTTAATTGTAGCTTTACATATACAACAATGATGATAGCATTTTGATTATTTGTATATCTTTGCAAAGTCTCTTATATGTGTAATAGCAATTCTACCATCCACCTTGTTAAGGGGGGTTCTTTTTTTTGCTTTGGATTTTCCTTGTGATAGGCCACAACTAGAGTTGATTGTGAGAATCTTTACATTAAAAATAGTTTTAAAACTTGCCAATTAGGATTTATCAAGTGACTCTAAACACTACAAGCTCCCATGCTCGAGCACCCATGTAGTAGGCCTAATACACACTTTTAGATTTGGCCATCTTCTAGCCTT
>Ga0209208_10010170_pt1 | contig 12254 bp, 5 predicted proteins | sample S1TSphfallax_3_FD_187694 | JGI IMG/M metagenome (GOLD analysis project Ga0209208, IMG submission 187694) | Host-associated microbial communities from peat moss isolated from Minnesota, USA - S1T2_Fd - Sphagnum fallax MG (SPAdes) (version 2) | ecosystem: Host-associated > Plants > Peat moss >...
TATATGATGGAAATATGTGGTATGATTTGGAATGAATTTAATGAGAATATAATGTTCAAAAGTATTTATTAAACATTATAATTAATATTCTAAAACATTGTATGGACACATATTTTTGAGGATATTTTTTAAACATGACATCTTTTGGGGGAGGTTTTCTAAACATGTATTTACACATAGAAAAGTATTGGAACATTTTTCAGTCAAATTTGAATTTTTTCTCAACTTTCAAATGAAATATTTAAAGATATTTTGAAAATATTTGAAAATAAGTAGTCATCCATGTAGTTGAGTTTGGCTTTTGTAATCATGTTTGCATTCACCTTATATTATAAGGAACCAAGTTTTGGAGAATGGCATTTAGATTGTTGAAAATAAAAAAAGGCTTAAAACAAATGTGGTGCAATTATGGAGGTGCCAACACCCTTGGTTTTCATACAACTCCGCAAATTGAACATTCCATATTACTTCCCATTTGACAATAACATCCTATTCCACCAATTTTGTGGTTTGCATCTTGTCCATGATGGTGGTAGGTTGTTGCATAGATTCACTTGCCATTTTAATGATGGTAACATCTTCCATCACCCCATCAATCTTTTCACATTAATCAACATTGCAATGAATAGTCAATTTCATATGAGATGGAAACATGGATACCAAGAATTAAAATTATGAAATCACAAATGACCTAACAAAGTATTGTGAACAACTTCACCACAAACATAAACACATAACCTAACAAACACATGATTGAAAAAACATAAGCAATATTACAACAAGGAAGAATTTAAAACCTTCACTTTATGCAAATGAGAACAAGGGTGAAAATGGCATCGAGAGATATTGACAACAACAATGTAACCCTTCTTTGCCATGTAACCATGTGAAGAACTTATGACATGCAAATTGAAAATAGGAAAATGAAAGCAAATTGAAACTTACAAATAGAAATTGGACATTGAGTTTTAAAGCTTATACACAATTGACTTTCAACAAGAATCTTGGTGCCCAATAGTCACATCAAGGGCTACAATGGGGTGTTGACAAAAAAAATCATATTTTAATTGAAATGGCCACCATAGTTATCAAGACCCACACATGAGAAGTGAAATCATACCAAAGTAAAAGATTGATGCCAACATAGATAATTTTTAAATGCACCCCTAATCATGGAAGGCTGATTAGTTTTGCAAAAATTGAATACCGTACCTTAGACTCATGTTTGGTGTTAATTAATATATTATTACAGTAATCAATTTTTTTGAAATTATTAAAAATAATTTGTTGAAATACAATGAAATTATAATTGTTCAATGTCAAAAATTAAGCAAAATGTTTGACATTAACTAATTAATTAATAATAGAACAATCAATTTTTTTGAAATTATTAACAATAGTTTGCTGAAATTAAATGAAATTAAAATTGTTCAATGTTGAAAATTAAGCAAAATGTATAATTTTAGGGCGATTGTTTTGGTAGTTTTTTTTTCTTCATTCTTCTAGCTTGATCATGATGTTTGTTAACTAGCTTTCTCTCAAGCTTTGTATGTATATTGTGTGGTTATGTGTCTCTTCCATGTGGAATGTTTTGCTGGTCTTGCATTAGGATGAGACACCTTTGGATTACAATCTAGTGTTTGGAGAAGGAGTTATAAATGATGCAACATTGAACATTATGTTTTGCATTGTTCAAAAGTACAAGCCTTTGCAACCACAATAACACAAAGCATGAGAGGTTAATAAAAGCCAACCATCCTGAACTCACCTTGCCCTTTAACAATATTCATTTCATTCGTTGCACCAATGCATATCAACACAAGACCACACATTTTGTGGTGGGCAAAAATGACTCACCCACCTCTTTCCGCATTAATAAACCATCAACCCGACTAAGCTTGCCCAAAACGAAAACACACATGGTCGGGCACATTGCACAAACATCTCATGTATTGAACTAGAAGGATGTTGGGATTCTTAAAAATGTTAGCATGTATGATTCATAAAAATTTAAACAAGGCCATCAAGTTTGATGAAATGACGATGATGACAATGATGATGAGCTATGACTTGAAACTCAACTTGTGGACATTGAAAGCCTTCACTTGTGGCCTTGTGCGAGGCACAATGGCAAAGATTCAAACATCCAGCATAAATGAAGTGAGAAATCAACATGCCAATGCGCATTCTATTGAATCCTATTGGGAATCAAATTGTGCAAATTATGGGCAAAAAAAGAAAAAAAAATGGCAAGAATGATTATGCTCATGAATTTTTTGTTTTCTCTTTGTAGAATCGGGATTATGCAAAATGTTGGAATCAAGGGAAGAATGGCAATTAGGGAAGTGGTCCCAATGCAACTTTAGTGAAAGTGAATGAAAAAACCAAAGCTTCAAATGGCATGGCACATCATACGGAACAATCTTTTCAAGGAACAAAGTGGTTCTCTCAAGTAGAACTTGAAATGTTTGTCTCATTTGTTGTTTGGTCGAATGCTTGTAATGCTCTCAAATGCATCTAATTCATGACCTCACCTAACTTGACATGTTATATTCTTGTTGTTGTGTTAAGCATATTTTTATTTGTGATGAGGTTTTTCTCATGAGATTCTCTTGCATAGAAGATATTGTGTTCCATAATGTGTTGTTGTTGTGCCATGCCTGATTTGAAACATTGGTTTTCTTCAAATCATTATCACAGTGATGATGATGACAAGGAATTCATTTTCATGCAGCCATGAGATCTTCAACAAAACATAAGCTGAATCTTGGTGGATAAAGAATGGCAATCACATTCATAAAATGTACAACATAATTTTTTTTAACAAACATCACAAACAAATGAAGGTGCTTCAAGTTGAAAAGAAAAAGTATGTTTTGGATTTGTTGTGTTGCACAACTTGAAATGAACTTGCATGTATTAGTCTTAGTAAAGAGATGTTGATTGAGGAGGACAAGAGTTTGTTTTCTAAGATTTTCCAAAGAGTTTACAACATGGATTGATTAGTGTATAGTGTGTTTTGTATCATTTGGTGATAGGTTTCGACAACATCAGATTATTCAACTCCTGCATATAGCCCACACCATGAGAAATCGTGTTTGTGGAGACTAGATTGGCATGCACCTAGATTATCAAAAAAAACTACTATGCAACTAGGGTACAACTACAACATGGAAATATGATGAATTAATAATTAAAATGCCACGTCAAAATATTTCATAGTTATAATTTAGTTGCACATTAGTTGCAACTTGGACTCTATATGGGCATATGTATGCAAAGTATATATAGTGATAGTCAATCATAGTTTGACCATGAAAACAAGTTGTAGTGAAATGGTTAATTTCAACTATGTTGTAATTGGTATAGCTTTAGCGCTAAATGAAAAACTATTTTACAACTAGCGTATGGCATTGATGCGTACAATCATGCCACATGCACGATTAGGTAAAGGTCCATAACATTTAGAACTTGCAACTTGTTTGCAACTAAGAGTCAACTAAATTGGCTAGTTTTACAACTAAGTTACAACTAAATGTGCCACTATGGTTTCATTACATAATCACTACTTGTCCATTACTTTGGAACTAGAATGTTCAACTCATTTAGAATTAGTTGTTAACTATGTGGGACCTCATACTATTAAAAGATTTACAAATTATGCAATTCATTGAAAGTGTAAATGCAAGCTTTCAGTTGAATTGGAATGGTGTATTAAAGTGTTATAAGTATATACATATAGATATTATTGCTTATGCACTTTAAACTTTTATAGACTAAATTATTAAATGTTTTTTTAATACAAGCCGATTCCTTTATTGAATTAATTAATTAAAATAATTCATTTTCATAATTATTTAAACAACTAAAATTTAAATAATGTACTAAATATTACAATCTTTTTATTATTATTGATGCTCAATTGTTGTGTTAATAAAATTTCATTATATTGGAATTCACAACATTATGTTGGTATACATGCATATCAAACCATAGAATTTCATGAAAGGTGAAAGTCTATTTTTGAATTGAAATTAAAAGTAATGTATATATTTTATTCAACATTCAATAAGGGTGTACATATGAATATGTCTTTATATACCTCAATGTCTTATACTCAAATTCATGTTTATTATTTAATTTTTTTAATGAATTATTTTTTACTATTTTTTAAATTAATATTTAATATTTAATATACTTAATTACCAAGAACTAATACTAAATAATAAACTATTCATAAGAATTCTTTAATTGAATTTAATTGATTAGTATATAATTCATTCAAATAATAGTTAATTAATTATGTAATAACTAATTACTTAAAATTAGTATATAATTATATAAATTTAATTAATCAATTCAAATAATTTTAGATAACAAACTTTGTTAATGTAGGCGAGTAATTATTGAATTTATTTGAATTCAAATAATCAAGTATCAACATAATTAATTGTCTAATCTTTATTTAAATAATTAATCATATAATTTTTTATTTTGATAATTAATTATCTGAATTATATTAATTAATTCATATAATCAATCTAGATAATTAATTACCATATATTTAATTCAAATAATTATGTAAGGTGATTAATTTTAAATTACAAGTTAATTACAAAATTAAAATAAAATAGAAAGCATGTGGAAAATGTTTTTTTGTAGTTATAACTCAATTGCAACTAGGGTGCCACTAAAACATTTAACCCATATGTTTTGTTTTCAATATCTCATTTCACAAACTATATAAAGGAAGTGACTCCACTTGCATTGTCACATTAAAAATACATGTGCCATGTTGGGATGAGTTCATAAAAGCTTAACCTTAAAAGCAAAACACATAACAAATTAAAAAACTTATGTGGTTACTTTTTAATTCATCTATTCTTTTAGTATTCTACCTACCTACCTGCCTACCTAAATAAGTAGGTATTATTTTTCTATCTACTTAGATAGTAAGTAGTTAGATAAGTAGGTAGCTAAGTAGGTAGCCTGGAACTATATCAACTTACCTACCTATGGCTATCTACTGACCCACCTAGGTACATATATATATTTGTTTTCAAAATTCAATTATTATGCCATGTGGCAACTTTTGATTATGCCACGTCTCATAATCCAAGAGCATCTAAAACGAATAATCATAATGAATGATGGATATTAATATTTCAAAAAAGTCACAAAAAAATTTCATAGTGCCATGTGTTAAATTTTGATGGATGGATGAAAAATGAGTCAACATGACATTATGATTATAGTCATAGGGGAGTTGCATAGTAGTTGAAAAAAAGTTGTTGGGTCAAAGTTGTAATTAGTTGCATCGTATATACGATGAATTGCAACTTTTGCCTCTTGTCCAATAACTCTCACAATGTATAAATACGGTGAGTTGCAAGTGTCCGATGCAACTCAAAAATTGAGTTGCAAGGCCAATTGCAAAACACCCTTTTTGTCTCATAGTGCCAAATGTTTCACAAGGTTTGTCTTAAGGAGATACAATGAAAAGTTCAAGAACATATTTCAACAGTCCATCATTGTTGTCAATGAGAAATGTAGCTAGTATAAAAGTAAAGTCAATTGATGATGAAAGATCAAATGAAACAAAAGCCCATGAAAATGATGAAGGCAGTGAAGACACATATGACAACGACGATGAAACTTTTTTTTTCAATAGTAACAAAAAGTGCATAACTCATAGGTCCATGATGATTTCTTTGTCCAACATACGGTCCTATATGTTAATATATGAAGGTCAGAGTTTGTCACATGTCATATTCCATTTTTCATGCTCAACTATAGGGAGGATGATTTGAAGATCCCATGATTAAATAATACTAGTAATCTAAACATTCAAACATTTTTTCATGATTTCAAGAGTGGAATCCTTTAAATATGTGTCATTGACTTCCTCTTTGTGTTGTATAAATTTTGAATTAAAAGTAATTGAAAAGGGAGGTGTAATAACATTGACCTCCATAGCTTCAAACTGAAATTACATGTTGAAGTTCTTTAGCAATCTTGTTTTCTCCCAACCTTTGTAAATCATTTCATTCATGTTTTTCATATGAATCCATGTGTGAAACAACCATGCACATAGGTTTGGTTTCATAATTGACATTTGAAAATCAACTTTAGGATTTTTACCTTTTTCAAATTGGCTTTTGATTGTTGAGCAGGTCTAAGAATGAAATTTTCTTTTAAATGCATGTTTGAATGGGTGTTGGAGGATGACATTAGCAATTGAAGTACGCCAATGCAATTTGCTAGAATGAATATGACACACATTTTTGGAAACTTCAACTTCATTCAATCTAAAAAAAATTGCTTTTATGAATTGACCAGCAATTGATCGGCTAAACCATCTTTTGCTCTTTTAGTAAGGCAAAATTTTCCACTTTAACTTTTCAATGGGGGCATGAGGATGTGTTAAACAAACTTTTGAGTGGTTTCCAAATTAGACTAATGATTGGAGCTATAGGTAAGATGAAAGCCACTTAAAAGACAATTATTTCTTCTTTCATTCATGGGTGGGAACATTTGATTTGTTGTGCTTTAGAACACAACTTGCAAAGGTAACATTGACCCATTTGTTGAAGATGATACAATTGTTGTAATTTGTCTTTTGTCTTCTATCCCTATAATTTGTATGTGTTAAGTTCCTTTTCTTTCCCATGTTCAATCCCCTCCAAAGGGTACAAGGTGAACTCCAATTCGATCTGTGTTGACAACCAAACATGGAGGTATGTTGTACATATTGACAAGGTAACCAACTCAATGTGCCATGGATGTCCTTTCTTGCTCCCATGTTGATGGTAGTTCCCCTGCTATTGTTGTGGTTGTTTAGCAAGACCAATTCAAGTGTTTCCTCACAAAATCTTTCATCCATTTAAAAAAGACTTAAAAACCTCATCACTTTGTAAAATCCTTTAAGAGTTCAAGTGATTTACTTTCAAAGATCCTTGTAACAATTGGTTGAACAATAGGTGCAGAAAGACCTTATCCAACAACACTCATGTTTTTCAAATATAAACTCATCTTTCAATTTTGGTCATATTTCAAGAATTGAAAAGTGTTTTTTTGCAACAATGGAAGTTGTCCTTTTCTCTACAACAATTTTCATATGTGGTATTAGCTCCCTTCTTGGGGTCAACCACTCATACAAAGACCCTTTAATCAACTTTTCATATGGACCACTAACTTCTCCTAACTTTCTATGAAATGTCTTTAGGTAGTGGATAACACGTATGAGATCACCATGTTTTTTCACGGTTGCAAGAATCAAAGGCCAAAGGTGTGCTGTAAACCAATTTGTGTAAACACCTCTTTTCCTTTTCTTTGTTGATTTTGAATTGTTTGCATCATCAATGGTCTCATTCTTGATTTCCCTCTTTGAAATCAATGTTGTTTCGATTGGTTTTTGTGGCCTTCTAACAAGTTTCTTGAAAGGTGGGGTTGTTATTTCCTTCTCTTGAATTTGTGATTGTATGTCCTTCAAAAGGGCATGGACTTCTTGTGTTACAACTAGCAACCTCTCCTCTTTGTCCACTCTACAAAACATAAAATCTATCATTATTTTCTTGTTTGGTTGTTGCCATTTCCTTTGCACATGTATGATACCTACCTATCTCAAACCTACATTAGGATGTACATGGTATCTTTAAGATGCAAGTATGATGATTCTTACATTATGGACACATTTTAGAAAAATGTGCAAGTTTAGGTATGTACGTGTTAATGAGTAGAAATATTTATATTATTTAGTTCCATAGGCCTCCTAATGATTACTAGTTACTAGTGGTAGACTTACTGTTCCCTACCCAAGAGTGAAGCTAGTGGGATTAGGTAGCTTAGGTTAAAGAGCGGTTGGGGGTAATCCACCCAATCATTTAAGAGATTTCTAGGAAGGGATTAGGATAAAACTTTATTTTCTAGGGGTCAATATGGACCTTATATGTGGTACATGGGAGAAGGGGGATAGAGGAAATGGGAGAGGATGAAGGAATTCATTAGAAATTTGTGTGGGATATGGAGAACTTTTCTATTTTGAAAGTGGAGGGAGGAATGGAGAACATGTATGTACTTGGTATGTGATTTTAATGGAAGATGGTTGAAGGATTTGAGTCCCTTGTGTTGCATTGTTATTGTATTAAGTGTGGAAGGTAGAGTAGGGCATGTTATGTAAGTAGGATACTTTTTGGAGTTGGTATCTTTACATTTTCTTTAAGACAGAGTAATGGGGTTGCCCATGGGTAGCCTTTAGAACACCAAGCTATTGGTTGCCACAAGAGGGTAACAACCAATCCTTGCTGATGGGAATTAGAGAGGGAACATACTAGCAAGTTACCCTTTGCAGGCTGGAAGGTATTGCTGTAAGCAAAAGGTAAAAATTCAAAGGGAAAATAATTAGTTGCAGAAGGTAACAAAAGAAGGACTTTTCAAGGGTTGAAGGTGGCAAGTAGAGCCACCAAAGACTCAACATGCAAGGAAAATGAGGGATCGTAGTGATAGAAGTGTTTGAAAACCCATTAAGTGATACCTTACGGGTGTTGAGGGTATTACAAAACTAGGGAGAGTAACTATTCCTAGGTTCTTTCCCCCTTTCTCTTATTGCTCCCTTCCTTACGTTTTGTTCCTTATTTCCTAATTGAAATTATTTATAGGAAGGTAGGTTGGGTCGTGGACAACAAACCCGTATCTTCCTTATTTTTGGTATGACATGTTAATTCTTACTTGAGTAGTTGTAGCAAAGTAAGATAGGGAGGGTAGTTCTTTACGTGAAGTGATAAGGTGTCAACCTTGTCCCCTAGTTTCATCCCATGTAGGATGATAATGATTGGGGGCCACAAATTTTGCCCTCAACAATTTGTAATGAAAGTCTATAACAAATCAAATAAATTGTCATTGTAAAAATCTATTATCAAATTGCAAAATAAAAAGCAAGTGAAGCTTTCACTTCTAGCATTTCAACTATTTATAAAACTTGAAAGTACCTATTCCTTGCACACAAACAAAACATTTTGAAAAAGATAAAGAAAGACACATAGAAACATCGGAAAGAACATGCATTTTTCAAGATTGGATGTATTGTTAACTATTTTAAGAATTGTGATGTTTCATTCATCTTGCCGAAATAATTTATAAAAAAATGAAATAAAAAAAATACAAAATCTAGTGCTAATCCTATTTTTTTCAAAAAATAATTATTTCTGCAAAAAATGCCAAACATGAGTTTGAAATACAATAACAACTAGACCAATTGGTTTTAGGGTTTAGAATTCCAAATTGATACTCTATGTTGGTATTAGTGCTCAATGAGTAATGGGGCATTAATGTGGTTTTGCGACGTTTAAACCTATTGCACGATAGCTATAAAATATTGAACAATTTTGTTATTGAAACTCTCATTAAATCAAAATTAATTTAAAAAACAAAGGTGGGGTTGCAATTTTGGTATTTTTTGAAAAGTGCTCAATGATTTAGCATTTTATGCAAGTGATTTCATAAAACTTTAGACATTAAATAGAGTTATTTGTAAAGTAACCCTGTCATTGGGCCTCCTTTGACCCACTATCCCCTCTCTCAGTGGTATCTGCAAAGCGAAGACATTTTTAATAAATCTCAGTATGAAATGCTGATACCCAGCATTTAATGCACAAGGTTTGAGACTAATTATAGTAGTTGTACAGTTAAGAGCAGTAAAAAACTAAATGTAGCAGCAGCAGCAGTGGAAGCGCTCAGGAAAAAGGAAAGACAGGATGAAACTTAGTTTATCACCAAAATTGATGGTTTTTTGAGTTTCATCCCCCCGTTGAATGCTACTGTACTTTCTTTTACAGGTTTAGGGTTAATCTCTCACCCTGTCTGTGTATGACCAAACTCAGGGTTCTGGTGCTGTGTTTTTCTTACTTTACGAATAACTCAAATGTGCAAGAGATATTCTTTCTTTCAAGAACTGGACATGGGGTTCCATTTTCCTCTTCAAAGATGAAACCATTTTCCAACTTTTTTTCCAAAGAACAAGAGCCAAAGGTTCTCTTCATCATCATGAAAGTCAAGAACTGCCTAACAGTGGTTCAAACTTTAAAACCCAAGATTTGATCCCAGAGCTAGCTCGGAATTTGTGCACATGATTCGGACAAGGTACATACCGAAAGGAGTTTGCCATGCTGAGCTTGCATACAACCGCTGTATGCACTGTAATCTAGGCCCTTTGTGGGGATGTCGATACACTTTCTCATGACTAATCTCATGACTAATCTAGTGGGCACTGAGAATTGCAAAGGTCTGCTACAACTTGTGAAGAGAAACTCCTTTTTTCTGTGGGGGAGGTTTCCTACTGAACTTCTCAACATGAGCTTAGAATCTTATATGTAAACCTCTATTGTCTATTCCACCATTTTTTTCAAGAGCTACCAGAAAAATGTGGCTTAGTACCGATAATCATAAAAAAATTGACATTGAAGTAGGTTCTTTACAAGTTGCAAACACATGAGAAGGAGCATATGGAACAACGTTGAGAACTTTGAAAACATCGCAATGAAGGCATTGAGAACACATGTGAACACCACAACATGACCAAAAAATTCTTTACGCATACCAAATTTGGCCACCTTTATTTGTCGGTTTAGCAGATTCTCTTGTTATATATATATTAATTGTCCACATGCATCAACCTACCTAGTAATCACCAAGTGCCTTGCTTATTTACCTACCTACATAGTGAACACTTACATTGCCTATGACTTAACCTATGATTCTTCCTTGCTTACATATGATAATTAGTTAGTTATTTACTTAGTTAATTCACTAATTAAGTAATTAGTTAGTTAGTTAGTGCAAGGTGGAAGTAGGCATTGTGTTTTGTGAAATGCCCTTTGCAGGGTGGTCCAGGGGAAGGCTGTTGAGAATAAAAGGATAAACCCTAAACCCTTTGCAAGGGATGCCACTTATGCCGACGTAACTGGTTCATTATGTTGGGTATTGCTGCCTTTGGCAGCATGGCATTGCAATGCAGACCTTGGGCCTATGCCCTTGGTTTGGAGCATGCATTGCCATGCTGCCCAGAGGCATTACCCGACTCATAATTTGCAAACTTATGGGAGTGGTTCATAAAAAGCCAGTTACTAAAAGGGAATGATTCATTTCCTTAAGCAAAACTTCGACAACTTTTGTTAAATGAATGGGTTTTGGGAAGCCATTGTTCCATCTCGTAGTAGTATGTAACCCTAAGAAAAATGATGCATTGCAACAAGAGTAAACAGAGGATGTGTTGAACTCAGCATTCTTAGTACCTCGGCCCCCCATCCTCAAATCCCAACACATTAATTTAATTTTGTTCCCAACCAAAAGGTTTTCCACCGATGTCCCTGATATTCCCAACAATGTTCCCGAGCTCCTTCTCTCTCTCTCTCTCTCTCTCTCTCTTCAGTTCCCAAAAATTCTCAATGAATTCTTCAAACAAATCCCAAAATTTGTTTCAAACCAAAGTTGTAAGTATTCCATGTTGTGTTTCTATTTTTATTCTCAACAGCCTTCCCCAAGCAAGTGAGTGTTTGTTTATTTTTTCCAATTTTGTGATGTGCCCCGAATCATACATGATTTAGTGAAATTTGGCTTTAAACAAAATATGAAAGTAGAAACATTTGAGCATCCTTGTGTATTGGTGGCTACCTATTGGAATTAGATGTAGAAGCTGTCAATTTTAAAAAATAAATAAAAATAAAAATTGAACAACAAAAAACCCACAAAAAAACACTCATTCTTTGCACTGTGGCAAAAATAAATCACCAACTGGCAAAAATTCAATAAATAAATTCTGTAATTCAATATTACAAAAAAAATTCAATTTTTTTAATGTAACCACACTAGCAATCATTCATAAGAGGAAGTAGTCAAATTTGGCTACAGTTCAGAAGGGAAAGTAGAAAATTTTAGGAATCTTGTTATAATTTGGTGACCTACTAGAACCTATTGTCTAAATATGGAGATTCTGGGAAAAAAAAAAAAAAAATCCTCAAAATCTGGAGACTTTGACACAATTTTCTCGTAAAGTTCCATATGCTCGTTGACAAATGAACCTTTCAGAAATTCTCTCAAAACTATGAACTGCAAAAAACATGGGGGGATGCTGAATGGTTCTTCTACAAGTGTGTTGTAAGATTGGAAAGTTGATCCGAACAAAAGTCTCATTGTCAAAACCATTAGACTTGCAATAATGTCAAGTAAAAATCATATTGCTCTCATTTCAAGTAAAACTC
>Ga0209208_10010171_pt1 | contig 12254 bp, 13 predicted proteins | sample S1TSphfallax_3_FD_187694 | JGI IMG/M metagenome (GOLD analysis project Ga0209208, IMG submission 187694) | Host-associated microbial communities from peat moss isolated from Minnesota, USA - S1T2_Fd - Sphagnum fallax MG (SPAdes) (version 2) | ecosystem: Host-associated > Plants > Peat moss >...
AGAGGTCGATTCCCGACTTTTAGTGGTCGGGAGTCAAACTGCCAGTTTGACTCCCGGCCCTTCTTTTGCCCATAACTTGGGCGACAGATGTCCAAATGCCCAATGCGAGGGCATTTTCGATATCTATGCTTCAAAACCTTTCCAATGACACCAAGAACACCCCAATCCGAGGTGTTTTGGGTCCTGCTGTCGAGCTCTGAACAATCGGGAGTCCCGGAGGACTCCAAATCCCCAACTTTTCCAAGTGTTGGGCTTCACCCCCACACTTGGCCAAGTTAGGGTTGCGACAAATATGATCGCATTTTCGACATGTGGATGATCTTGGATGAGCTATCACCTAATTGTGACAGCCCTGTTTATGCAGAGGAAGTCATTCTTTGAGGCAAAAAGTGAATCCTTTTTTGGGCTTACAACACAATTTTCAGGTTAGATCATTGTAAGAGATTGCAGAGTCTCAGAAAAATTCTGGGGCATGAAAGCATCATTTTATACTAGTTAATTTTACATCTTGTTTTGGTTCCCAACCCTCTAACACATTTAGACTAGTTACCTTTGTTATTTTGTTAACTTTGCATCTTGTTTTGGCTACTGGTTCACTAGGTTGGTTACTTTCAGAATCAATCAGGTTCAAACTAGTGTTGGGCGGTTCTTTACTTTTATGAAGAATCATTCAAAAGATATATAGGGACCAACACAAGGGAAAGAATGAGCGTGTCTAAGATTTCTGGAGTGGTTGTGTGATAATTCATGTGTGATGTTTCTAGGGTTTTAGAACTGGGTATGGAATGTGTTTTGCCTTGAGAAGAGTACTTGTTGCATTGTGGGAGCTCCGGAAGTTTTTGGGACTAAGGGGATGTTGAGAAATAGAGATGATTGTATTGACTAATCCTACCTTGAATCTTTGTCCAGCCTTTAAGACTGAACCATGTTGAAGTAATAAAGTTAATTTTTACGAGGATTATGTAGTTGGGTATGAGTTGTCATATCACATAAAACAACCTGTTGACTCTTAAAGAAGGAATCAAGATGAGTGATTGATCCTTTGTGGTCCATATAATTAAGGCCACAAAACTTACATGTCTGTAAGGATCTTGAAAAAAAATAAAAATTGAAGCATAATCTTTATATTTCAATAAACATTTCAAAAACATACTTTAGTCCATGTATATCCAATAATGGGGATGTGAATATTGTAAAAAGTATTCCCCTTGTTTTTTGATGATATTTTTTCATAGTTTATTTTGTTCTTAAAACCTTAACACTAAAATTTTAATTTGCTTTCTTGTTTTTGCACATATAATTTGGTTTTAAGTTTTACAAATTTTGCCACTTGTTGCAAGGATTGAAAAGGTTTTTTATACTTCAAATTCAACTATTTTGGATGGATTGGCATAAGAAGAATTGTGAATCAAATGGGGTGATGAAAGCTCCATGTGATTCAAAGGATTGAAAACATGTATAATAAAAGTGACATAATTTTGAAAAAGAACCCCATCTTTTGAAATCAAGGCTAACTATAGATGATGTGAATCCTTTTTAAAATCAAAACAAAAATTACTTATTAATGGCCCATGTGGATAATAATTTGTTAATCATAACATTCCACCATGGATGAATACAAAAAACATTAAAATTTCTTGCTTTGATTATATTTGAGAAATCACAAGTCAAAACACATGGATGCGTACATGCAAGCATTGGTTGATGAGTTCAAAATGTTATGGGAAGAGGGTATCAAATACTCCTTTGGAGTAATTTCAAATAAACATTCATGAAAATATGCACACATTTAAGAAAAAATCACATCTCATAATACTTGCCTTCAATAAATTTGTAACAAGTCATCAAAGAAATTGAAACAAATGAAGGTTAATTGATATTTTTGCAATATTGAAATCACACATAATTTTTCACTATCTACAACAATGGATATGTAAGAACAACACAATAATAGGAGCTAAAAAAAATTTGTGACAAAAATAAAGGTGTGCAACTTAGCTTTAAAAATTGTCAAACTTTATGCCTTTAGTCAAAAGATATTCATTATAAAGCCCATAAAGCTCATTATTTTGTTCTCATCTTTATTCATATTATTATCTCAAGTCATAATATTATTATTTGCAATTACAACTCCTAATAACTGTTTTGTTTGTTACATGTGTGTGAGAGATTTCAAATGAATTCATAATTAAAAAATCAAAGAAAAAAGAAATCATCTGCAAGAGATGAGAAAAAAAAAATGTGCACAATAGAAAAAATTACAAACATCATTGGTGGAAGTCATTGGTTTCCACGTTACTGTGAATTTATCTTTTCAAATTTACAATAAGTAAAATTTACGTACCCTCTATATCAAGAATGGTCTTCTATACCATTGGCATTTACATGAATATTTAAATCTTGCATTTTTTTTCTTTTCTACCCCTCCACTGTTTTAGGTTTTTTTATTTGGCACTTACATACCATTGTATAGGTAGCCTTAGATGTTCATAGTAGGGTTTTTATATTATTTTTATTTGTAAACAAAGTGGCAATCATCCTAGAGAGATTTAGCCACATCTAGCTACAAACCAAAAATAAAACATAAATCTTTAAACATCCTTCTATATTTTTGGTTACACTTTGAAAACCAAATATACAAATATGGTGATTTTTACTCTAACATCTGAAAACTTCCAAAATCACTTCTTTTTATAAAAAAAAAAGGTGAAATTTTTATTTTTGATTTGCCTCAAATGTCTATTACCACTTTGCTGCTGTTTGGAGAATATTTAGGATCCATAGTACCTAGGCTGGTTTGGAAGCAAGGTGCCTATAATCAACTTTCTTTTGTCAATTGTGTTTGGCAATAAAGTAATAATAATTTAAAATTCAGAAGTAGACTAAATAATGAAGCTATTATGCTTGAGAGCTTCATTTAGATTTTTGGCAAGGAATGCACTTATTTCAGAATTTTTGGCAATTCCAAAAAAATAAAAATGAATGCCTAAACAGTCTAGGTACTAGGGTAGTCCTGTGAAAGCTCTAGCTTGGAATGCTTGCTACCTACTCCTACTTCAAAAAATTGATATAAAAAACATTGAAAGGTAGGCCATTAAAAAAAAACATAGAGAAGTTGGAAATAAAGTTGCACATCTAGGTTATAAATTAGACTAGGGTGGTAGTAAACAAATTTATATGCGTAGGTCATTAAAGTAAGAGGTAGAGAGGTAGGAAAAAAGTAGAATAGGTAGGGAGGTAGGAAACATAAAGTAGCATACCATAGCCTAGTGTCAGTTTTCACATGGACAAAACGAATAATTAACTTTTTTCAAATGAATTTGAAATTATTATTATTTCATGATCTAATATGATTTGTTATATGAAGAGTGAAATTATTCAGATTGTAGCCTTTGATAATTATAATGGTTTTCAACACCTCAGCCTCATATTTTCATGAGAATTTGTTTCATTATTTTAAAGATTATTTAATGACAAAACTGACTCCAGAGTAGAGTATGTAGGTCATAAACAAACATTTGTAGGGAGATACCAAATTAAGAGACATAGGTAGGTATTAAACTAGAGTTGGGAGGTAGGAAATGACTGACTTGGCCTTGAATTGCCAATGATCAAGCTTCCCCATCCACGAATGTCATTTGAATGCAATAAAATCTTTTGAAGACACCATTTGGTTTTAAAAAGCTCTTCGCTGAATATCTAAGAATCTTCAGGATACTGTTAAATCCAACAAGCAGCTGATCAATCAAGTAATGGGTTTGTGGTTGTAGTAAAGTTCAAACCAGCAAGAGTTTAAATAGGAAACGTTCCATGAAGTTCCTAAAAACTGAGTTTGCAGTTCAGAGTAGCACCTGTTGAACGTTCCTCAAAATGTGGAACAAAATGAAGTCTGCATTTGTTCCACATTTTCTCTCTCTGACAGGCAGACAACAAATTGCAACAGAAATTGTTAGAAAGTGCAATCAAGTTCACAAATCAATGCAGGTAAAGTATGCCATTGCCAATTGAGTTTTTCATCTGAATACATGGAAGTTGGAGAAATCACAGATACTAGGAAATTCTCTAAGATTGTGTGCAACTGAGTGTTGCTCTGGTATACAGGCCTGTTGCATGTTATATAGTGTGGTCTATGCATCACTATTGAAGGACCCAACCATGCTCATATGACCTGAGGCAATGCCTGCCAGCCTTGTACCAGTACCAGCCTGGTACTAGGGACTTGAGGGTAATACCAGCCTCATACTAGTTTTATGTCAATTTCAAAACTAGGTAGATACCTGCCTCATACCAGCCAAAAATCCGTCTTGGACCCAAAACCAGGACCAGCCTGGTATGTTCAAAAGTTGATACTAGACCCACACTGGTACAAACCTTTTTACTATAGATAACTTATAGAGCAAAACCAAATAAAAATTAGACTCAATAATCCAACAATCTGACAAGTCAGACTCTAATGAGAAGGTGTAGAAGTGTAGGTAATGCCCGAGGAGTGGGGGGCTTTGTCTGAGGACCTACAAGAAAAAAGGAAAAGCTCCCATGATATCCAACAGGTATCACAGAAAAAAAATGACAATGAGAGAGTGGATCTTTCAAAAAATGAAATGCCTGCTCCTATTTGACACAAACAAACATGAGGAACAAGTTATCTACAAGGAGATGCAGCCAAGAAGATGAGTCTTAAGGTTTTGCTACCTTGAAGCTACGGAGGGACTCTATTGACCTTGTCTAAAACCTTACTCCTCAACCATAAACAAACATGTCTGAGGTTAATGGCTGCCATCTGCACAAAAAAAAGACTAAAACAACATGACTTGAGCATCCTTATCAAAAAAATTAATCCAAGAAATTTTGTTCTAGGTAAGTTTGAATCTGATTTTTTGATCTTTGTGTAAAGCCTGGTTGAGTTGAGAAATCAGAGAATTGCAACAAAAGGGAAGAAGGTTTGTTGGCATTAGATCTTGGGCAATTCGACAGTTTAACTACTTCCAAAGGAGGTTCTAAAGAACCCCAAGAACCCAACTATTCTCAAAGGGGACATCAGCTTGTAAACTTTGCAACCAACAGGCCACTCCCTACTGGCAGGATAGCTTTCTAGAAGCAACAGATCAATTCAAACCTCTAAGAGAGAAGTAGAACTAGCTGCATTGATGAATCTAGGTTTCATGGGGTCTTCTAGGGAACCTCAAAAGCTTGCATGAAGAAAAGGAAGACAAGGATTACACTTTGCTTTAAACTTCTTAGCAGCACAAAGAAGGAAGGGAAGAAAAAATACATGTTTGGAGTCCAAAGCTGTGTGCATTGTCTCCCAATAAATTAAATCCAGTGGAGATGATAGATCCTTCCTGTGGAAAAACTCTCTTTAGCACCCTGTGTCATAGCTACGATTGTGAAATACAAGAATCCAAACTACTGTCAACATTGCAGAAAATCACAGAATTCAGAAACTGGTTAAGCTTGGGGTACAAATGCTGAAAAAGTAGCATGTATATTGATCACTCATCTGCTTCTGTAGGGATAATCTCTCAAAGAAAACAAGCCACTTCTCCAAGGACATTGCTGCAGAGACAACCTTAGCCACTTTACATCAATAACTGCAGCCATTGGAGAAGAACAAAGATTGTGCAAAACCTCATGAGCCCACCAGTAGCATATATGTTGATGGTTCATCTGCTTCTGGAATGATCTTCTCTCAAAGAAAACAAGCTGCTTCTCGACAGACAGTGCTACAACAAAACCTTTTCCTACAGACACAGTCTTCTTCATTGCATCAATCATTCCAGCAATGAGAGGGAACACAGATTGCACAAAGCTTCAACGCCGGCCAGTAGCTGATGATACGTTGATGATTCATCAGATTCTGGCATAATCCCCTCTCTCAAGGAAAACAAGTTGCTTGTTCAAAGAAAAATGCTACAGACAGACAGAGATTTACAATCTTCTCCATTGCATCAATCACTGCAGCAATGAGAAAGAAACAAGGATTATACAAACAAACCTCTTAAGCCTGGCAGAAAGCTTCCTTCTCCGCTTCTTCCGTTGCATCGAATTCTGCAGCAAGCGGCAGACAGGAGTTGTACAAATCCCGCGTAATCCCAGATGCACCTGCTTTACTTCCCCCACCTCGTTGAAGATCTGCTTCCATCAAGATATCCAGCCAAAAGCAAACGGGGATAATAGGAGGAAAAGAAACCACAAAGTTCTGGAACAAAGTGACGATCGCGGACAGATATCAACGCGACGAAGCGTACAATCTTCCGCTGAACAGTACGCCCGATCGCATCAATACGCCAGAAATCTACCGCACACGTGCTGTGAAACGCATCATCGAAGGGCAGCAAGCAAGAACAACAAGCACGAGGGCTTTCTCTTTCACCTCGTAGGGATTTGTTTCTTCGTAAGAAGCTACTCGTTGCGCCTTCTTCCTGTCGAATTTTGCTTTGTACAACGCAGAAACAAAGTCGTAAATCTTTGCGCATTCGATCTGGGATCTGAAATCCGCAATCTCATTCCAGAAGAACGCCATTCATTTCGAGAGGTTACAGAGAAGAAGAAACTGAGAGAATATAATCGGAGCTGCTACTCAAGTTCTCTCGCTTGTTTTCCCTCAGCCTCAGGCCGAACTCCTATTCACAAGGTACGTGAAAGTTGTTTCTTCTCTCTTGGCCATTTCTCAGCTGTACATCATCATCATCATCATCCCTTTGCATTTTGTGCCATCTTTTCTTCTTCTTCTTCTTCGCAAAGAGATTGTCTTTGTTGCAAAGGACAGGAAGCATGTTACAACCAGAAAGGAAGTAGGAAGGTGAAGAGATTTGTTCATACTTTTGCTGTCAATTGCACCCAAAAAAAATTCTTGTGTTAGCATTCTTGGGATTCAATGGAGAGCTGAAATGGAATTTTTGCTGCAGCAGTCAAAGAATGGCGGCGCTTGGAGTGACAAATTTCTTCAAACTGCCTGTTTCTGTCCCTTATGCAATGTTGGCATCGGTACTTTGCTCCTCTTTCGATCCAAACCCCCGGCATCGATAACTCTACTGTTCTGAAATTTTTGTGCAACACATGTGAATGAATGCTGAATGTGCCTCAGCAAAACCCTAAATATATTTTTATTTTTATTTTTCTTTGCATAAGATTTGATGCTCTTCTTTCCCAATCTGCATGGTCATGGTCTTTCCAAAGGTGGTATACATTTGTATATGCCATCTGATACTGAACATGCATAGTTTTCCTTTGTGATTTGGACCAGAGAGAGAGAGAGAGAGAGAGAGAGAGAGAGAGAGAGAGAGAGTTTGTTGATTAGGAAGTTTTGGGTTGTGACCGAAGAAATCGTTAAGACTTCTGATGTTTTGATTTGGGATCTTGCTCTCTATATGTTGCCAAGGATAGTTGCAATTGGCCTGATCTCTTGATTGATGAAGATCCTGTAGGGTTTAGGGTTTCTCTCTCTCTCCAGATCCAGCAGAACCTATGTTTTTAGCCTGCTCCCTGACCCAATTGCCCAGTCTGACTCATGGATCATCCATCTATACAGAGGCTTCCTGCAATGGTAGGTAGAAATCTTTGTTGAAATTAAACTGCGCCTCTGATGTTTCACATGATGGCTGTGATAGTCTTTTTTGTTGATTTCTCTTTTGTAAACCTCTCTGATTGTGTAATTTGGAAGAATCGTTCTGCCAGAAACTGCTCCTAATGAATTGACCTCATTTGGTCTCTCTGAATTGCAGAAGAAAGCCAGCATAAAATCAGCTGCATTGGATGAGTTATTTGTGCCAAGTTGCATGAAGCAGTTAAGTCGGCTGCATTGCTTCAATGTAGATGATAAAAGAGGAATGTGCAGACTCATTGCAAAAAGTTCTTCAGAAGCTCTTGCAGAGGAAAGTTTTGCTACTGACGAAGACATAGCAGCCACTGTCAACTGTACGTAAGCTTTTTGGGTCCCTGGTACTTTTTCCTCCTCTTTGTTACTGTTAGAACGATAAATTTCCTTGCAGTCTGCTGTGGCTCTTTGTTTCCAAATGTACATTCTTTGGGGATTATTGGAGAAGGAAAACCTGAATCTGGGGACAGGAGTTTAAGGTTAAACATTCTGTCTCACATCTGGTAGTTCTTTCTGGGGTGTAGCTTCAAGCCAGAGCCCAAGTGGATAAGATCAGTACATAGCTGCCCTGCGAGTGATGGTTCTGGGTTCAGGGCACCACTCTGCTGAGTTAGATGTCACCCATGATACTTGAATGGGTGACTGTAATTGGAGGTTCACTCGGTCGAAGAATAGCAGGAAACCCTGGGAATTCTAAGTCTGTGGAGAAGATCACACAACTAGAGCTTCTCTGTTACAGAAATTAATAGCACATGCCCTTGTTCAAGGAGGTGGTAGCCTGAAGGAGGAGTGGTCACCAGACCACATGGAATGTTTCTTCTTCTTCTTCTTTGTGGATATTGTGGGATCCTAAGATGGTTCATTGTAATGCAAATGAAACTTGTATTACAACTAATATGTAACCCTTGAAACTAATATGTGGGCTTTCAATCTTGTTGTAGCTCTTGAGTTCTCTGGTGTGCATCATGTTGGTGTTCTTTGCGAGAATTTGGAGCAGTCAATGGAATTCTACTGCGGTCTCCTTGGTAAGTCTCTCAGATTCTTTACATCCAGCTGTCAAAGGGGTTTAGGCACACCAATGGATAACATACCTGGAAAGAAGTATCATGAGCACACATTTTACATGGAAAGTAGCTTTCACCTCACACAACACACACACACATAGATGAAATTACGACAGAAGAAAATGGCTGCACTATGTCTGTGTATTCGGACCAGAAAGGCCATGCAAACAACCATATTGCAAACTAGGTTTACAGGATTGGACTGGCAAAAGACATATAGATGAAAGTATTGACACAGGTTTATCAGTTTTGATGATGGCAATGATGAAGTTTTACTTGTCACTAGTGTGAGTGTGGTTACTTCCATACTTCTATCTTGACATGTATCTACATGTGAGATCACTTATGTGACGATACTAGATGTAGTGTGCAATAAGCAGCCTGTTTTGTGATGATTTGTAGGGCTTGAGACGAACCCTAATCGACCAAACTCTAAGTTACCATACAGGGGAGCCTGGCTGAATGTGGGTTCTGAGATGATTCACTTGATGGAGCTTCCAAATCCTGACCCTACAACAGGCCGCCCTGAGCAAGGTGCTGAAGACCGCCATGTGTGTGTTTTTGTCAAAGATCTCAAGCCACTGAAAGCCCTTTTTGACAAAACTGGTGAGTTGATAAAAATCAGAAGAGGACAGGAAATCTACTTTGGGATGTAAAGCTATGCTCTGATTGTTGGCCATTTCTATGTGACAACAAAGTTGAAGGGATGGCCAATTAAACTGTAGAATCAATTTTCTGTCTGTAAGTCTGCATCTATGAATCACATAATCAGCTATATGGTAATGAATTTTTTAGGAATCATGTAGTGTAGTGACCTGTCTTCAACACTGGGTTCTTTTTATCGTAGGATTTCCCAGTGAACAGATCCCACATGAATGGGATGTTGTACCCAGGAATTTCAATGGACACCCATTCCTGGCAGGAAATTGGCATCCTCTTTGGATAATACACACACCCTAGATGGAGTGGTGTCTCCTGATCTGGTCCCAGTTCCAAATTCATTTGCATATTTTGTGTTCATCCATTGGGTGCTTTGTTGGAAAGAGGGAGTATCATTTGGGAGAAGGAATAATGATGTGCAGGTGTATTGCAGGTACTCTTTACACAACTAGTATGTATGGAAGAGTTCAACTTTTTGCAAGAGATCCTGACGGCAATACTGTGGAGTTCCAAGAAACAAGGAAATGAAGGTCTTCACTTCTCTTATTTTGTACAGCAGAAGCTATCACCATCTCCTGATTTACTTGTGAGAATACTATATGATGACGTCAGGTATAATTTGTAGGATATGTGAGTTGATCAGGTTAAATAATCATGTGAGAACTTTGTTTGTTCTTTCTAGTCAGGGACTGTAGTTTTGGGGTTTTTTCAGACCACCAATTTGTGCAAATGGTCTAGATGCCTTAAGATTGGATTCTTGGCCATTGTAGTTCCAAAAGGCAAATCATAACTGCAACACCAACAAAGTACTTGAATACTTGGTATCTCAGTGTATGATGTGGGCTAGCAGTTATTAGCTTGTCAAATCACTGTGTTGTTTAGTACAATTGGCTTCCTTACAATGTACTGTGGAGTTTTTATTATCAACATGTCAATGTGTTTTAACTCCGACATCTTTTGATTATCTCCAAATAATCATGAATCCATCTGTAGTTAGATTTTGCTGCTAATTGACCCTCAAAATTGATGATTGATGCCCAGTTTCAGATCTCTCATTGTCAACTTATCCTTCTAAATTTTGCACTTTGAGCTGTGACTACTGCCAGATTGATATGAGTTTGCCAACTCACCAAATTCCTGATTGCTTCAAAATCCCTTTGGCAAGATCATCAGGTGTTAGTGGTTTCACACTACATGGCACTGAGACAACAGCTTGTCGTGCTTCATACGGTTGCAACTCCTCTCCATGAAGGTTCCAGTAATGGTGGTCTCTACATTTATTCCCAAGGTAATCAAAACTCACACTATCTGCATGGACTGAAAACTGTAGATTTGTCAGGATCAGTTTTTTTCTACAAGAGAGTCAGCAAGTAAGGAGTTTTCTTTCAATCAGGATTCAAACAATTCAAACAATCTCATTGAAGCCTCCCATTCTCACCACCTCATTGGCCACATTGGCTTTTCTTCATAACTAGGCCACAAGTGTATTCCGAAGGCCCTGTATATTTGTGTATGTTTTCTACACTAATATTACAACCCTTGTCTCTCTATACAGATGGTTAAAAACCCGGAATGGCTTTTGAATCTAAAGAGTTTCATATTGTGATTAGTCTGCAATGTTGTGCAATTTGAATCAATATTTTAATGTCTGAAGGAATATATTCTAAAGCTCTTTTCCAACTCTTTTTCAACAGGAGTTCACAATTTGAGGTTCTCTCAAGTAATGGATTAGTGGTATGGCCGCTATTTAATACCACCTATTGATTTAGTTTTGCCGACCTATTTAAGCCAATGTCACAATGACCTTGAAATTGGTAGGTAGAATGGAGTCTTATAGTTGCATGTCTAGTTGAGATTTGCCTGGTCCTACAAACGGTCCCATGATGGCTTTTAGTCCCTTTTACATCTGTTCACTTTGTCCACTTGTCTGAGGAATTAGCTTTGTCTTTCACCTTACAAAAAGTGCTTGCCACCAAATGTCGAACCAAGCAAAAAATGTCCTCATTACATATTGTTTGATTGAATTCAGCTCACCTCCCGAGGCTTCTCCTTGCACTAAATGACAAAAGGAGAAACCACTTGAATGCAATTCTATAATGCAAGTGTGTAACACCTGGTCGTCACTTGTCAACACATCTTATCGTCTGAAGAAGATCGTCCTAAATTTGTGTGTACTACAAAGTGTGATGTGGATACAAACAATAAGATGTGAAACAATTTTTGTCAACATTTTCTTCTTATCTCACCTTTGGCAAAAGGATTGTAAATAATTGTAGTACTAAAGCCAAATGATCAAAATAATTTTAAAATAAATAAAATTTATTCACATGATTTAATGTGAGATCACAAACTTTATTAGGTTTTATAAGTTTGTACAAATTCTGAGTGAAATTTGATTTCCATAAGTTTAGACAAAAATCACATGAATGTTATGTTAATATGAACAATATTAATATTTAAATAAATGAGACTTTTTAAAATTGTATATATGTAAATGTTCATGTTTAATATATTAAAATCGAATAATTTTATGCAAAAATATCTCATGATAATTGTATAAATTTAATTAAAGTATAAATTGTACATATTTCACATCCAAACATCATAAATAAATAAGAATTATTTATATAAAAATAATTTATATACGCTTTTTAAAAAACATTTTACAGCCCACAAATTTTGCATAACCATATTATTTTATGTACATTATTTGTATATATTATATTACAAAAATTTGATATTGAAAATTTGTGATAGATATTGTCATATCAAGAATGAAATTATTCAAATTATAGCCTAAGATCATTATGATGATTTTCAACACCTTACTTTCCAGGTTTCACAAAAATTAGTTTCACTATTTTAAAAATTATTTAATGATGAAACTCACCTTAGGGTTAAGTATGTCAACTGGGCATTCCAGATTTTGGAAG
>Ga0209208_10010172_pt1 | contig 12253 bp, 10 predicted proteins | sample S1TSphfallax_3_FD_187694 | JGI IMG/M metagenome (GOLD analysis project Ga0209208, IMG submission 187694) | Host-associated microbial communities from peat moss isolated from Minnesota, USA - S1T2_Fd - Sphagnum fallax MG (SPAdes) (version 2) | ecosystem: Host-associated > Plants > Peat moss >...
AACTAGTTATTAGGGTAGCTGTGTCAGTAGGTTGGTGCAATACTTATGAGGGTAGGAAAGTGAGCAGGGTAGCTATGTGTGAGGTCAGGTCCAGGAAAAACGGCCAAGAACAAAAAAGAAAAAAAGAAAAAAAAAGTACAGTGGTCAGCAGCAAAAAGAAATCGACGGTGATGAGCCCCATCCGGCGCCGAATGAAAAAACGCAACCCATCCAGTGGACAGAACGGCCAACTGGTGCATTGGTGGCTGTTAATTCACTCTGGCCAGGAAAAATCAGTTGAGGACGTGGTAACGATTGGGCCAACTGCACAGGCCACACTAGTTGATTTAAAATTTGAAAAATGGAAAGTTCTGCTCCAAGGGGCATTCCATTTTCATTAAGCCCAGTGTCATTTTTCCCTTGTGATACCCATCGATAGGTATCCACAGAAAAACATTTAAAGGTAACTCTTTACACTTGGGAAAGCATGTGGGTGAGGGCATTATGGAAGTTGGGCAGTGCTTGATGGTTGCCTTGCACGAGGCCGTATTTTAATAATGCCCTTGACCATCTGGTTTACCTTACACTTTTGAATTATTATGTCAGGATATCAGAGGCTCTTTCCTAAACATCTGGTAAAACTGGTAAAGAATATCAAATCAATTTCAAACATGTTTGGAGGGAATAGCCTTCATTTTATTACATTTTTTTTTCTATAAATGAAATTCAAAATTTTAAATGCACAAATGAAGTGACAGATTTTTAGTTGCGTTTGACACTTTTTAGTTCTATGAAAAAATTTGGAAAAAGAATTCAATGTATTTGGAAACCATGTTGTACAATGGATTTGTTCATGACAAAAAAATAGTGAAATTTCAAAACAAAATTATTCACTTGATTTGAAACGCGAGCAATTTCGAAATTGCACTGCTCATCTTAAATCTTTTAAATTACATTTTTTAAACCTAATTTCTAAGAGCTTCAAAATTAATCAAAATTGGTTATATTTCAAATTTAATGACAATAACATTTCAATGTTCAACATATCATTGCAAAGAACAATGAAGAAGGTTTTAAAAAATCATCAAGATTCATCCAAAAAAATTAATATGCCCAAATCAAAGGATTATTGATTGAAAATATCAAAAATTAGAATTACAAAGTTTGAATGTATTGTCAACTTAAAATGTAAAATGTAAACTACATGTACCATGTAAATTGAATGTCCAAGAATGTAGAATGTTAAAATCAGAATGTATGTTAAAATCAAAAACATTATGGAAGGCAAAGTACAATAAAATGTAGTCACTCAAAAGATGGACCTTTCAATTTAGAAAGCAAGTTTGCTACTACATTAGGATAAAGATATTGAAAGAGTTATGTTGCAATTTGTAAGGTTGGAAAATTCATGACCTCCAATCTGTGTTACGACACAAAGGCCTTTCTCATATTTACTCATCATGTTTTTCAAAGTACATGATCCTTTTAAAGAATTCTAGAATTCTAGATCTTGTTCAATAGGAACAAATGTAATAATTAATTTGTTAAAAGTATTACCAACATTCTGTAAACATGTAATTACTATAGACTTGGACAATTTAAGATGAATACTTAAGTTCGATACCAAATTTTCTTTGTTAGATAGATGAATTGCATATGTTGTGACAAAGCTAAATGTAGATGCATCGGATTGCTGCAAATGAAAGCAAAACAAAATTAGTACCCAAATATACAACCAACAATACCAAAGATATGAATGCAAAAAAATAAAAGTACAAAATAAAAAACCATAAACAAAAGACCAAAAGAAAGGAATTGACTTACTTTAAAAAAATTGTGCATGTTTTGCTCATGGGTAAAGGCCTCCTTGTAAATAAAAAGGTGATTTCCATTCAATTCTCTTGACATAATATGTTGCAAGGCACGACCTCAAATGCCTTGATCTATTTAATCATACGTAGCAACAAAAACAATTCTTCATACAACAAAAAACCTAAAAGAAATTAAAAATGCAAACACGAAAAACACCAACAAGTATTACACTTACTTTGCATAGCTTTTGGCATTGCAATGGCTTGAAATGTTCATTCCATATTCTATTAGCACCAAAGCTTTTGAAATTACAATGCCTTGCCCAATCTTGTTAGAAATTCGTTTACATTTCAAGGTTGGGATATCATTTGTAATCTTCTTGCTCATTTCCCAAATGTGTTCCTACCCACAAGTGTTTTCATGAACCAAATCTACTTTTTAATCTTAAAGCTTTTGACCTTGGGTGTCCAAAAAAGTGGATGAGGTAAAGTTGCATCATCAAATGGAAACCAATGTAAAATCATCACTTTAAATGTTTCAATGATGTTTGTAATGTAATAATTAACTACTGGCTGATGGTGTTACGTAACATAATGATCAATATTGAACTTCCAATTTTTTTTTATTGACTTTGCTTTACCTATGAGAAAGAAAGGCACAAAACAAAAAAAACCCAAACATATTATAAGAAAACAAAAATATTTCAACACCAAAAATAAAAAATTGAACACACATATAAAACACATTTATTTAGAAATGGATCAAATTCATGTTTGTGCAAAAAGAAGTCGATATTGTTGACCCTCTTCAACTTTTAGGCTCCATGGATAACAAAATTCCATGTACAATAATAACCAAATTGAAGGTTGACACCTTGAGGCCATGTTAATTAACACTTTTTTTGATCTAGCATGAGCTTCTATTCCAAAAAAGAAAAAACATCTGATTGTGTAATACCTCTCCCAAGGTTAGCAACCATAGATTTGTTAACAACTTCATTCATACCCAATTTCATTCTCTCAAATGCATCATTAGTGCAAATGTTGAATTTTGGACTTGATTTATCAATCTATATAGCTTATGCAACCTCTCTTTATTGTATCATTCTACCAAGTGCCCAAAATAGACTAGCTCTGTTGCAAACAACCACAAAAATAATGTCATCAAATTTTTAAAAACCAACAAAATGAAATAAAGACAATAGTTGGAGGAAAACTTAGTAGGGGGATAAAAGTTTTCCCCATTCTTCTTTGTTATTTGCAACAAGATTTTGAAAAGTAATTGACAAATAACTTAGGTTTAGAAGTGTAATCCCATAGTCAATAATTAGGTATTGAATTTCTTATACTTTTGCCATGCATTGAATGCATTAATTACCCAAATTTTGGAGTGAATATTGCGTTGATATTCATTGACCTTCACATTCTCCAATTCATGAGGATCCAAATCCTTAAAATGATTTTCTTTATCAACATCACCATTGACATTGAGATCCAGTTCTTCATCACCATCCTTTCCATAAGTACAAGGATCAAGGTGACCCTTTTCAACAAGTGAGTTGAACAAACCTTCCTCTATTTCAAAAATGCCTTTAGAAAGAAAATCATTTCCATGACAACCATTATTTAGCTCTTTTACATCATCATCATCAACAACTTCATTTGCATAAAAAACAAACAAACAATTTACAAACTCCATGAACTGGAACTACAATAGCAACCAATCAAAACCATATGATTGCCACCTACAAAACATGAGAAACACAAATAAAAAACAAAGAAACAAAAAGAAAAAAATAGTTTGAAAAGAAAAATGTAAATGGACAAAAGATACAACAAGAATAGTTATAATTCTAGGATTAAAAGATTTTCAAGGAAACAAACAAAAATCACACAAGTTGATAATTGGTTGGTTGACTTCGAAAATTGCAATCTTGTTGTTGCAACACCAACCAATGATGCAACAATAAGTTTTTAAATATATTTTGACATGTACACAAGTGATTCAAGGACAATGTACACCATCGCCATCAATTGTATGGGAAAAAAAAACAACCCACTGACCATGTGCATATCCAAAACGACTTTGAAAAAAGACCAATTGACAACAAATTGTTGACACTTGCAAAGTGACAAACAACAAAAGAATATTAACATAGGAAAATAAAGCCAAAAAAAAAAATGCATATGAAAAAAAATGCAACACCAATAATAGAAAAGGAGAGTGGAAATGAAATCAGCAAATCTCCACGATGCACTTGATGCAACAAAAAAAAATCCACAAAGTTCACAAGAGATAATGACTTTGCCACGACAAAAACAAATAGTAAAGTTCACAAGAGATAATGACTTTGCCACAACAAAAACAAATAGTAAAATTCATAAGAAGATTGCCTTTGATGCCAAAACAAATTTATAGAACTTCACAAAATAGAACCCCTTCCATGCCACAAAAAAATTGCAAACCTCTATTGGGAGAACATTTTTAATGCAACACAAAAAAAAATACAAAGCTTCACAAAATTGGATGCCTTTGATAAGACCAAAAAAATCAAAACTCAATTGATAACAACAATTGATAGTGTGGTGCAAAAAGAACCTAATCAAACATTGATTTATATAAATATCCTAATGCATATTCAAAATCCAAAATGATTTACATCACAACTGTTGATGGAGGAAAAATCTAAATCGTGATTGTCCATAATGATAGTCATTGGGTCATTCGTTAAGAGGTTGCCTTAAGGTTACCTTGATCACATTTTAACTCTAGAATATATGTTGGTGGCATCTCCATCGTACCCCTTCTTGTTGGTAGGATTTGATAATAGGCACCCTCAAATATAGGTTTCACAAATTGACCATTGGATGTTAGATTGAAAAAATCCTAGTCGTCCAATCAAGCTAGGGTACAACTAGGTAGTTTTATACTATTTTATTAATCCTAGTTTGGATGATAAATGGCATCTTCATCCAACCGCTTTTCATTTGCGAAAATGACCATCTTGTGCTTTTAAATTTTAGATGTCAATGTTGATGGATTTCAATCATCCATTCTAGGTCACTATATGTTTAAGGTTGGTGAGAATGCACCAAAGGATCTTGGTTGGGGGGATCCTTGACATAGGTTGTTGATTGGTGGGATCTAAATCATATGCTAAAGTTGACACAGTATCCATTTGTTGATTATTTATGGTCAATGACATCCTTAATGTATAATGTGTCAACTTGTAGTAAATTTAAATTTTTAAAGAAATAGAATAATAATTTTTAGATAAAATATAATCAAATGGCAAAGATTGATTCATGTTGATTTTTGGAAATATGTCAATCGTCAACTAATTTAATTAGGACCACCATCAGATTTCATACAAATGCAATCCTACCCACTATTTTAGATACTATATTGGATAGTGAAGATCTAAAGGCACCATTATTTCGCACTATCACAACCATCAAAAGTAGGTCTATATTTGCAACCATTGGATTAAAAAGTTGGGTAATCGTAGCCATTAAATTTAGGGTACAATATATAGGCATAGTCTAGCGTAAGGTTGGATTAACAATAAAGTGATATATTCATTGAGTTGGGGGAGGAGAATGTACTTGTTTCATCCAATGGCTTTTCATTTAGTCTCAGTTGCATTCATTCACTTTTATTTGTAACTGTTGATTTGGATTGATCTATGTCATTCAGTTTAAGGTTTTTTAAAGTCATAACCTAGCTTGATCGTTGTCATTCATCTCAAAATGCAACAATGACATTGTGGTTGTTCAATTTTTGATCAATTTTGTTCATTCACCTTGTCATTCCTCTTTCTTTGCTCCTTGCTCGAACAATGTCGGATCGTTTGCACAAAATGTGCCTTTTCATTCTTTTTTGTTTGTTACTTGTGGGTGCGTTGTCGAATTGTCTACATAGAATGTGTTTCTTCATTCTTCTTTGTATGCTGCTTGTGGGTGCATTATCAAATCATCTATGTAGAATGTGTGTTGCGTTTATGGAAATTAATATGTGTTTTCTGGAGCAAATTTTTACACTCAAAGAATCAACATGTTGGAATGTTCAAATTGAAAAGATGTGAATAAGTTACATTTTAAGAATTTTGAGTTTGTAAGTAGGTGCAGGTTTGAAACCTTGAATTGATCTTGTTTTTGTGAGTAGAAAACCATGAAGTAATTTCAATGATGTAATGCCCATTGTAATTTCTTTTAATATGTTTTTGTGAAATATTTTACATTGCATTGTTGTTGTAGTTTTGCAGATGTTTGGCTTTGCATCTATTTGGTTGTGCAAGTATAGGAGGATATCAATGAGACAAGTTAATGGATTTATGAAGATTTCACTTTCAATGTTTAGTTAGGAGTATGCTAACATGGTACTGATGGTACTCATTGGCCATCAAGGATTTCTTATGTTGTCCACTGGTTATGAAATTCTAAATGCATGTTTCATTTAATGATTTATAAGCAGGCCTCTGAACATTGAAATTTGATTTAGAAATTCATGGATCCATTTTGACATTTTAAGTGTTTCACATTGATGCAAGCAAAATCACATGCTTGATTTTTGTAATCTACAATTTAGTTGCAAAATATGATGTAGGAATTTGTAATCAACAATGAAGACCTGCAACTTTCTTGTTATAATCAACCATGAACACATCAAAGCAAGTTTAATATGCTACTTGTCAACTATTTTTTATGCTATAACATTGTTTCAATTTTAAATTTGAATATCTATTATTTGATCTTCTTTTGTTTTGGTGTACAGTAGAACCTCTATAAACTGATCCCCCCAAATTTTATAACCTCTCAAATTTTATCACTCCGGCCCGGTCCATCAATGGGACCAGGAAAAAAATTTATATTCTTATAACTTATCACTTTTCCTCTTTCCCGACAATTTTATAATTTTATAATTCATTTATTTCTCGATCAGTTATGGTGGAAATAGCTAGTGATAGGCCTGTGTTTAAGACTATTCTGGTGGAGATGGCGTACTCTGTCATTCATCTTCACAATCTGTACTGTGTATATCTAGTTTAGGGCAAAGTGTGAAGTGCGCTGGAGGGACAATACTCCGGTTACAAGCAGGTTCGAAAAAAAGTGCTGGACTTCAGATGTTTTTCACTGAACTTGTAGCTTTTGAACCCTGCGCCTCACAGTTCCAAACTCTCCCATAACTTATAACCTTTCAAACTTTATCACTGGCTGCCGGTCCCTAGGTGATAAAATTATAGAGGTTCTACTGTATCATGATTATAAATTTTCTAAAGATTTTTTTGGGCAATTTTTTTACATTGGGTAATGTCTTCAAACGAGGGCATTACCTAAATGTGGGTCCCGCATTCAATTATCACCTCATTCAAACCTTTTATTTTGGTAAATGCCCTCATCCTCAAACATTACCTCACAATGAACAAGTTGTAATAAACATGATTACTCAATCATTATGCATATGATATCTACCTTTGAAAGAATAATCAAGTGATATCCTTTTCAACTCCAAGCTTATTAAAATTAATTAAAAAATGTATAAAACATTGAAATTAGATGCACAAAAAAGAATCATAATTTAATATAAGGTGGTTAAAATATGTGCATATTAAGAAATTAATTGATAATAAGGCAAGGAAAAAAAAATTCTTTCACTTAATCTTCCCCCAAAAAAATATTGATGTGATGGGGTTTTAAGATGTAGGAGTTTACGGTTTAACATTGGGATTCCGTTGAAGTTGTTGCCCATTTTCATAGATTCAGGCACATTCACATTTTAAAAATCACAAAGTTTCATTTTTACTTGTTCAAATCGATTCAATATATTTTTTTATGAGCATCTAATTTGGGTTATTGCAAGTACCATATTCTTTGTCAATGTATCTTTGAATACCTTGGCCAACAACTATGTAGTCCTATATTCATGAATTTAACATAACTAAATGTTATTTCATGTCCTCCCTTGTTTGATTTTGGTTAAAAGTTTGATCAAAGAATTTTACTTGTGTACAATTTGAATCCAATGGTTGGATATGTATTCTCATTCATAGATGAGTGTATTTAACCATATTTTTAAACAAAATTTCAAATAAAGGTAAAATGGTTGTAAAAAGGGTGTTGTCTCCTAGGGGTTTAGTGTTGTTGCATACTTTGTTCATATTGACTAACTTGTTAACATGAGTTGACAAAAATTCAATTATTTTATGGTTAGTTTTCTGAAACTAAGTTTTCATAATTTAGTTAATAAATACACTTTAGTTTGGTTCTTCCTTTTTTCTTTTGCTAGTTAATATCTTTCAAATTAGTTGTTATGGTTCAATCTTTCATCAATTTAAATACATTGGTTGAAAGCATTGTTTGTGTACAAAATTCATAGCCATTTTAGGATTGACCATTTGAACATAAACAATGAATACAATGAAACATAATTAAAAAAAAAGAAAAGAATATTTAAAAATCAAAACTAAATATTTACCCTCATGAATAGCATTAAGAGATAGGAACAAGTAGAAACAACTAAAATTCTTATATGCAAATTATAAATGCACAATATTTAGAAAGAACGACATGAAATTTGAGTTTCATCAAAGTACAATAGTATATGACTCACAACTTGATCACATGGGGGTCAAATCATCCATTTGAAGAATAGCCATTAAGAACATTAATTGAAGCTTTTTAAGAAGATTATGAATCATTCATTTTGCATTCAAATTACCTAACTTTTACATGGTTTCATCATTTCTCATGACTTTGTCTAGAGTCAATTTGCTTGGGTTGTTGGTAGTTACTTGTTAATTTTCCCTCTGGTTTTGTTTTTGCTTTTCAAAAAATTTTGGTTCCAAATTTTTGCATGAAAAAATACTTTTTTTATTTTGTTTTCGATTTGTTTTCACTTTTCCTCCCTCGTTTCTTCACCTTTTCTTGAGTGGAAAAGAGTACAAACTTGGTTGTGCTTTTAGTTTCAGTTTGTGCAATGAAGGTCATGATGACATCAATGTTGTGTTCAAATTGCTCACTTCTTCTTGGAACTTAATGGTGAATGTTAAGGATGTTGAAGACTCATCATCAACATGCACTTTTCACAGTTTCTTTTCTATAACTAGGAGATGACTTTCAATTGATTCTTCTCAACTGCTGTGAAGTTTGAATAGATTACTAATCATCATGATCCTCGTTCTTGTTTATTCCAACTTTTACTGGAATTTAAGTGAATGTCTATCCATGATTTGGAGTCAATGATTCAACAATTTAAATCTAAAATTCCAAAATCTTGGATCAAGAAGCTCTTGGCATATATAAAGAGGTATTTGCATCAACAAATTCTGTCTTGTTTCCTTTTGTTCTTATTTTCTCACTCGAGATTCTTTGGGCAGAGCCAATTAAGCCAACTTCTTACAAGTTCTACAAGAGACTTGCTTCTCTCAAAGTTTTAGTCAGGATACCTTACCATTGAAGGCAGGCTTATTTAATCCACACATATTAAGCTCAGGCCTTTGGTTTCTCTCTCCTATTTAGTCTTTATTCTATAATCAAGGAATCTCCACCATAAATCAAAATCGAGATTCACACAATGTGCATGATATGCAGCCCTAGGGATGCTCACCCAAACTAGCAATGGGAAAGAAGGAAAATTGGGTGAACCACTAGTTGTACGAGAATACTATGCCTATCGTCTTTGGAAGTTGATATACTTGATTGAAAGTGCAAAGATGAACCAGAAGATGCAACCAAAGCTTATCAACACTGTCGCACAGATGCCCAATCGATCATGATGGTAGCCAAAATATTGCTGAATGTAATCTTTCACTGAAATTGTGCCAAAGCCTGGTGCAACCATAGTTGTGGTTACATCACCCAGTTGGGATGAAGCCAGTCCATTTATGGTCCACTGCACTGGATTGATCCAGTAGTACCAGCTCCACCATATTGGCATTTCCTGAAATCTCAAACCATACAAATCAAAGGTCTGGCTAGGAATCCACAGTCCATAAGTCATAGAAGAAACCATGGAGGGAATTGAAATCTGGGTCATACAAGCAATGAACTACTTTGTTTCTGACAAAAGTACTCAAATCTACCTTGCCTTTCACAAACTGCTTCATGAGTTAGAGAGCTTATAATAATCATTACTTTGTAGGAGCTTTGTCCATTTCCCATGTTCTAGGGGAAACTGATATTCATTGGCATTTTTTTATAATGAGACAAGAGAGTGAGTGATTTTGCCATTTCTTCATACTTACAGGGAATGGAATCAGGAAACCTGAAAATAAGTTCCAAAGTGAGTAGAATATTGTCGCCATGACTGCTGCCAACATTTGTGAAGATGTAAGCCCAACAGCCATAATCCCATACATTGTGTAGTATGTGAAGGTCAGAAACATGAACAACAGGTACCAGAGGAACTTAGCTGCACACACACATCCAAGAGCGCCATCAAACAATCATGCCCAATTTCTCATGTTCATTAGATATAAATGCACTGAGAATCCAGCTCCAAGCTGCAACAATCTTGGTGCTGTGCTACAACCTGATCAAGTGAACAGAAGTCTAAGTGAGAAGTACTGAGCATTGGCTTCTCATGAAAACTAAAACTGACTGAATTCTCTAGGGTGGGTTTCCCCTTGGACTCATTCTATAGTTGTGATGTTGATCCTGGGCCTAGAGTACTAAGTTGATTGTTCAATTGTAGTACAGTGGAAAGATAAACCATTATTACAAGTCAACGATTGTGGTGTTGCTCCTAGTTTACCAGATTCAATGCCACAGGCATTAAATGGCCTTGAGTACCTGTACTCATCTCATATTGGATCATCAAATAAGTGATGGTCCCATACAAGAGGGATTGAATGAGGATGTAGGGAAGCTCCACAAGACCCTGCACACTAACCGGTTGTAGTTAATCACCTACAATGGAGATAGAGATTCATAGTTCTTGAGTGAGTTTTTTCTTTTTCTTCAGCTAGATGGGTGGAGAGCAACAGCTGACTTTTGGCAAGAGCCAGAAATTTTTTTTGAGGCAAATTAACGGACAAAAGTAGCTTCGAGAGAATACTGGAGAATGCAGCTGGGGAGACGATTGAGGGTACATCAGTTGCAATACATTAGAGTTATGCAATTTTGTTATAAAAAGAGTCCCAGGGGAAAAACAAGTGATGAAATTCACGCACTTGAGCCAATGCATATGGCAATGGAGAATACATGCTAGCGGCACGCTCTCTATAGAAAACGGTGCGCTCAACTGCCACTACAGGTTGCACTGTAGATGCATTTTGGACTCCCAAGAGCATTGTGCCAGCATACAATGCACCCATCACATTAAACACCTCAATTTGTGTTTTCCTGCAGTTCATTTTGTCAACCAAATAGTGGGGTCATAGATATTGAACACAGTTCGTTCTATGATGATTTTGAGCACAACTTCCACAATTCACAGATTTGTTCACTAATTTAACCCACCATTTCCCTTGCACTTCAGACCCTCTGTCTGTCTGTCTCTCTTTTTCCTCTTGCAAGGATGGCAATGAAACTCATGCTCCAGAATGGCAGTGCAATAAAATATGGAGCTGCGAAAGAGTAATGTACCTTTGTGAGCCAAGACCCCAAAAGATTGACCCAAAGATCAACCCATATACAAAACTAGAGAAAAAACGCACAACATTGTAGTATGGGCTCCGCCAGTATGTGATGTTCTGCTTCCATAGACATATCATGAGTTGTGTGCTTGGTGACTGGGGATATCGAGATGCAAATTCCAGGTCAAATGTTCCAGGTGCTGGAATGCTTGACTGTTTAATCAAATACTCATTTTCCCTGCCAAAAAAAGATCACAAGAAAAATTATAGAGAGATGACAGACATATCTTACAATGAAATGTGCATTTGTGTCTTCAGCAACTGAAATGGCTCATATATATATATACACACAAGTACATTTGTTTGATACAAGTTGACTCTTATAGTTCACAATGATACTCAAAATAGATTTTGCAGCACTTACAGAAACAATTCAGAATCATGATACACATCTGCAAAATCTTTGCCAATCTGTAATTCGGCTGCAGGAGTGGTGACCTCTAGCACCCAGGTAGCTGGATTATATCCATCATTTATTGGAGGAATTCCATCTATTGCCTGGTACTCAGCCATTATACCCAAGGTAAGAGGTATGTGAAAATCTGGAAATACAGAAAGAATTTGCATGTCTGCTGCTGAAACAAACAGAGATCTTAACACATTGAGCATTTGGGTACTGAATTGGAGTAACGAAATGCATTCACCAGGAAATACTCAACCAGCAGCTTTGAATCCTGGCCAAGTGGACCAGCATAAATCAATTGTCCACCAGGTTTCATCAGCAAAAGCTGCAAACACTCAGAAGGAGAAATAGTCAGTATGACAAAACCCTTTCTTTGGGTATTGGGATCCTTGAAGCAGCATAGTACACATCATCAGTGCAATTTA
>Ga0209208_10010173_pt1 | contig 12252 bp, 8 predicted proteins | sample S1TSphfallax_3_FD_187694 | JGI IMG/M metagenome (GOLD analysis project Ga0209208, IMG submission 187694) | Host-associated microbial communities from peat moss isolated from Minnesota, USA - S1T2_Fd - Sphagnum fallax MG (SPAdes) (version 2) | ecosystem: Host-associated > Plants > Peat moss >...
TTTTCCTCTCATCTTTTGCGTCTTTCATAAACAATCACACATTGTGGATGAGGTGCCTTGCTTTTGTTCCTTTCAAGTTCCCAATGAGTTCCAATCAGGTTCTCGATATGTTCCCCAACATGTTCTCCATAGCACCTCACTTTTATCCCATATGCTTTGGCAAATGTTGTCCTCCTTTCACCTATATAGGTGGGCCAGAAAGAAGAAAACCTATACTCAAAATAAAACCTTCTGTTCTGGGAAGCATCCATAGTTTCATATTTTTTGAGTGATGGGCCAATCAAATTGGCTCGTTGCAAAAATAGAGAATTGAACTTGAGAGGCACCTCATCGAATGATTGAATAGGAGAGGTGAAATCCTTTTTATTTTAATAAAAGTTCCTCCTAAATAATATGAGAGGAGATGTGAACAAAAATCCTTCTTTTCAATGTTCAGCAGAATAGGGATGTTGGCTTGGATTGCTAGATTTGGTGGTCTGAATTTGTTGGCCTTGCGTAGCAAGGCAAGGATATTGTGTTTAGATTCATTATAGAGTATGATAGCTTAAGGGATCTTGCCCCCTAGGTAATTTGCTTATTTTTATATGATGATTTTTGAAATATGATATTTTGGCTTGTGTTGAAATTTGAGCTTAGTTACAGAGTTCTAGTATCTTGAAGGATTTTGGTTTCTTTGAGAGGATTTTTTGAAGATCATAGTTGTGCATGGTGAAATATTTGAGTTTCCATAATTGTTCTTCTGCCTTAAGATATTTTTTTAATGTAAATGACCAAGGCCACAGGGTGACACACCCCTTGTTTTCTTAGGTATCTTGAGTGAACTTAACAATTGGTAGTTACAGACAGGGTTCTTGCATGTTTCGGTGTGCACTTTGTTCAAATGGTGGGAGGTCCGCATTTGACATCTCTGGAAGGGTCTTCAACTGACTAGCGAATGTTTTCAAACAGAAAGAAAAAACCTTGGAATTCTTTGCAGTCAAAAATAATAAACTTTTGATGATAATATTACGAAGGAAGTAACTTAACTTGATATGCTGCTATTCTCCTTCCAGATAGCCTGTACAATATTGACGTGCAAAGTAAGGATGAGTGTCAGTAAGGTTGGGTTGTGAAGAACAGATTGGAAGTACATATCTTGAACCCTTACGTCTCCTGCACGGGAAGATTTGGGGACTGGAATCGCTTTTGTCTCAAAGAAGATTGACAAAAATTAGTTTTGGTAGGTGCCTCTTACATCAAGTACTTGATGTGTTACACTTGAAATCTTCGCAGAAGGTGCATGTATGTCGGGCCGCGTTGCGCGTGGACGGTCAGCAACTACACTGAAAGATCGTACCGACAGCCAGCGATTTACGCCTAGAAACTTCTGAAATATATTTGGTATTCTCTCGATGGTGTATCTCTGTGCTGTTTTTCTCCAGTGTCCCCGTTCACAGCCACACTCTTCCTCCGACGATTTTCCTTTCTCTCCACCATCAGCTCAGCTCCTAGAGGCAAGGTGCTCACTCACGAAATGGCTGATTCATGGACAAAGTACCTCTACAAAAAGCACGCTGCTTTCGCCGTGGACCCTTTGAAGTCTGAGGATAGCGTTCAGCTCTTGCATGTTTTGGTGAAGACCAGCAGGAAGGGCTCGAGTCCCATCCTTTACAATATTGGCTCCATGTTCAAGCTGGGCTCCAAAGAATCCCAGGAGACTGCCGATCGTCTTTGTGAGGGGCTCAAACGTTTCGAATCAAATACGGGTAAGGATTCACGCAGTGATCTCGTTCGGGGATATTGCAAAACTCGCCGGCTCTTCTTTAGTCAACTTGGGTTATCGACAATTATCCCTGAAGAAACCGAAGTTGTGTATTGTTGTGACGATCTTTTGCCGCCTTGCTTTAGCTTGATCATTCGATTTTCTGGACTAGACGAGTGGGTGGACGAACTGGTGTAGTGTTTAAGGACATGTTGTCAACTGGAGCTCTAATTGAGAGACCTGCGATGGAAGCTAATTGTTCGGTTTTGGTGACTGCAGAATGCGATGAATATTACAAAAAGTTATTCAAATTGGACAAAGCGCAGCTGGATATTAAGCACACAGTCGAGTCCAGGGCTTCAGTGAAATCCAGCCTGAGTATCTTTGGTGATGCTGCAAATCTTGACATCGACGGTGACACACACTTGGAATGCAAGTTACAACGTGTGCAGATCGCCACTGTGGACAGGGCAGCGCTTGAGGAGATTTTACGCGAGCAACAATGGAAGCCTGACGTGGCTAAGCTGAGGAAACCAAGCGGTGGCGTTTGCACTTGTTTCGGCGAGAGGCAAGCTCCCTGACTTCTACATGAGATAACAGCATGATCTTATTGCACCCTCTCATCCAGAGGTTCTAATTTAGAGCTATCAAATGATCTTCCCGGTATCAAATTTTGTGGTTGGTGTTATTATTGTGGTTGTTTCTTCACATTTGATGGGGTCGACAGGTGCATCCTGACGATGTACTCTATCATCACTGTAATCTTTTGGTATAGAGGTGAGGTCACAACTCGATCTGTCCACACACAAGATTTTACCCAATCAACATACCCAGGGAATGATGTCATAGTATTCTAATGCCCACAAAATCTTTCCTTCTCAATAATCAGGCTGCACATGTGAAAGAATGGGATGAAGTTATGTTGTAATGTGTAGGAGTAGACCAGTGCTTTTACATGAGCGATGTGTGCATAGAGCATTGGACCTGTGACACCGTCTTGAATGGAATGGCATGTAATTTGCAGTATTCAAGACCTCTGGGTGATTTATGAGATCCTTCAAGCAAAGAAGGTGATTCTGGAATCAGTGGATTCACACTGCGGTGCTGTAGGAGCCGATATTACCGCTGTAGTCCCTGTTGGAGGACCACCTGTGGGGGCAAATCTCAGGATGTCAGCAACTAAGAAAACCTTGGTTAAGTACACGGTCCCAGATAACAAGGTGAGGGCCTTCGGGTTCAGGGCTATTCATGCCCGGTATGATTCCACAGGTGAATTTGTCTCTTTTGTGCATGTTGAAAAATGGAGTGCTGTACCCACTGTACGGGGTGAACAGGAGAGTGAGAACATTGATCCGCGACTGGATTTGGGAGCGCTGTTTCTGAAACCACCTGCTGATATGCACGATGACAATGGAGATGACATAGAGTGCTTGGAAATTGTAGCAAGTAATCTAGCTGAAGAGCCGGACAAGTAATTCCATATTTCTTCCATAGAGTTTGCTATGAATCAATTTTCACAACACTGTGTGTAAATGTAAGAAAATAAATGTAAACTCAGCCTGTCATGATAGTAGCACATATGTTGGGGAGTGAAAATTAGAGCTGTAGCATTTCCTCTTGCAAAGAACCATGGAGTCCCTGTGACTCTTCCATGATACCTTTGGCGGATAATTGACTGGTTATTCTGATGGAAATACTTTGATCCTGGAATGTTTGAAATGTCAAAAGAGTTGAGAAGGAGTATTAGGCATATAGATTACCATCTCAAATTTCAAAGCCTCCTCCTAGCAAGACAGAACTTAGTTCTCAAAAAGCATCTTGATATGATCTCTCAACAATGTGGGAAAGCAGACATTCCTCTGTGTGATATCCATTTTTTTTTATCAGATAGGCATGTTGCCTATGAGGCCACATTTGTTTTGCAGATTGAGAGGTTCAACCTTGGTTTTAAGGGGCATCTGTGAGTACTGGTGAGGAGGAAATTCAGAATGGAATCAGGTGAGAATCAACTGTACAAGTCCTCATTAGAATCCCAATGCAAAAGTCCAGTATCAACTGATCACAGGAACTGGATAGTGGTTCCCACTGACCCAACCAAATCAGTAACTACTTTGGACTGACACTATCAATTTGGGCATACCACTACAATACCCAGCAATGGAATTCAGAAGGAAGGAGATAACGTGTTTGATAGAAGAAAAGCCTTGTCCACAACCAAGGTTTCATGCATCATTATGAATTCCATGTAAGTCCTGCTTCCATCCCACTTACAACAAATTTAGCCTTCATTTACAATTGCTTGCCTTTTGATTGGATATACAATTTACAGTATCTCACCTTTTGATAACAAGAAGTCTCCTCATGTTAGGTTCATAATGGCTCACACAGCTACCTTTGTCTCTATTAAACCACGTCTATTTGTGAGACAAATGCTGATGAGCTCTCTCCATCTGAACAATCTACATCACAAAATAAGATTTTCTTTACCATTCAAGGTCCTCGAGGCATTTCCAAAATAGCAACTGTTCAGTTTATGGAAGCTTCTGAAGCGATACCATGTGTACTGGTGGCAGGTAGATGAGACCTAAGCAAACCAGGTTTTTCAGAAGAGTGTGAGCTGCTGAACACTTTGATCTGTAGCATAGAAATTCAGTGTTGCAAATGTTTCTTTCATTAAGACAAACAAAACGCCGTGGAAAGATAATGCTCAAAATCATGAGGGTGTCGCAAGTAGGTGTGACTCAATGGGTTGTATAAGATTAAAACAGGTCTGTGAATTCTAATTACAGGTATCTCATGATGTTTGCAACAGCTCAAGGCCAAATCCCCACTTCCTAAAGTCGAAGCCGGTAAAGACAATTCATGTCAAAAGAAAAAGACTAGAGATTACCCCACTTGCCTTGCAGGCCCATCAAAAACCAGCTGCATAGTGCAATCAGCATTGCATTCCCACCCACGCAACATATGAGCAATCTGGAGAAGTTCTCAGTACTTACATATCAGCAACATCTCGGCAAAATGGAGATGTTGTCAGTACATATCAGCAAACATCAATAAGAGGAAAACCAACCCTATCGAACACAAAACAAGAACGAAACCAAAACCAAAATGAGCAGAGAAGTCTGAACAACAGTGATGGTCACAGGCATTTTGAGAGACCACCTTAAACAGGACTTCCTTACATTAGAATCTTGGACAGACCTTGAAGACTGTACACAAAGAAGCCACGGGAAGTGGGTAAACGCTAGACACGGGGCAATAGCGGAGGAGCATCACGGACATCGCCATTAATGTCAGCGTGTTTTAAAAAAAATTAAAATGGGGCGAGTTTCTGCCACTCAGCAACAAAACAAAATAAAAAATAAAAAATAAATCCAGTACGACTCGTAGAAAGGGCTTTGTTTTCGGTCGAAAAGACACGCTAAAGACGCCAGATTCCCAGGAAAACAAACTCCGCAATAGTTTTTTAGACAATAATCATTATTGTCTAAAATGCGAGCAACTCCCTGAAAATATTTCAGAATTCTTTTTTTTCTTTGTTTTTAAATTTTCCTTTGTTACTTATAGCCAAATTTGGCTAATTCCTCTTGTGGATGATCCTCATTTTGTGTGGGTTTTTTAAAAAGATTATTATTGTCTAAATTGCGAGCACCTCCCTGAAAATATTTCAGGATTCCTTTTTTTTGTTCCTATTTTCCTTTTTTACGTGGAGCCAAATCTGGCTAATTCGTGTTGTGGATGATCCTCATTGTGTGTGGGGGTTTTTTTTAGTTTTCTTTTTATTTTCCTTTTTTTGTGGCGAGATTTTCTCACTCGGGCACACAAAAAAGCGGCTATGGGCTATGATTTGTACAAAGGGTTTTTTTTTGAGAAAAAGAAAGGCCTAAAATTGTCATATTTTTGGTTGTCAGACTAGTGACGGCCTTTCACTTGAACCAGCAGACTTAGTTATGCTGGTACCATGGTTAAAACGAGTTTGGGCCATCACCTGGTATAGTCGGTAAGAACCAGTGTTGTGAACGTATCCGGTTGTCAGTGTTAAAACTGGGGTTCAGGGTCAGGTTTTTGTGACCCGGACCTGAGCTCACATTTTTATTTTTTTGTTGGAACCGACACAAGAATCGAACATCGGAATTAGACTTTTGTTAGATCTGGAACAGACCTCACATCTATTTGTTTGAATCGGCATCAAAATCGAACATCAGATTAGTCTTTTGCTAGTCTTTTTGTTTGAACTGACACAAAAATTGAACATTGGAATTAGTCTTTCACTAGATCCAAACCCAAAACTGAACCCATTAAAAAAACAATTTGAAAAAAGGAACAACTTCTTTAAGTAGACAAGCATTTTTTTTGTTTTTTATTTTTAAAAAATCAACAAGTAGGCTCAACTTCAGAGTTGAATTTATTTTTTTATTAGTCGTTGAACTATATACTTATATAAACCTCAATTTTAATTTAATATAAAAATTTCTATTTATACAATATTTAACATAAGGGAGTGCGTAATGTTCTGCATGGAATGAGACTCAATTTTCAACCAGGCCAAAGGGATCTAGAATTTGAAAAATTATGTCAGAATCAAAACTACATGGTTTTTAAATTGGAAGAACCAAGCACAAAACTGTATTTGAAGAACCTCCCTTTTTTTTCCTTTTTTTTAAAGAATCAAAATTGGGACCAAAGGTTCTTTTTAAAAACAGGAACCGCACCACACTAGTGCGAAATCCAATTTTTGTTAGAGGGAACCCACGACGGGGAATGGAGCACAAAGGCCAGCCCTTCACAAATTAATCAACTCAAGAAAGTATAAAGGAGGGATGAAGCACCAATTGAAGGTGTTGGTCTACCTTTCTTTTAGCAAAGATGTTTCAATGACACCAAACAAATTTGAAGTTCTCTCCCAAGCTTATTTGCTTATCAACATTTCTGATCAAGTGGGGCCTTCAATTGTGCCAAAGGCAGGCAATGAAAAGTTTAGGGTTGTTTTCACCAAGTCCCAACCTTTGTTTGAAATTGAGAAGAGCTAGTTGTCCTAGATTTGTACTTATACTAGTGAGGTTGCATCTTTTGCATCTTTTGTCTAAATACACAAAGAAAGGAGCATTTGGCTAAAAAGACCACTCTCTCTCAAGTCCCATAAAAGGCTTTCCACACAACCCAATTTGAAAAATCATAAAAAACACATCATGTTTGATGGTATAGAATCTAGACAAGGTAGTTCAAAAGAACTTCTGCAAGCCTCTTGCATGAACACCCTAAGCAATTTGATTTCAATGGAAAGCAATTGAATGTCGTGAGGGCTAGATCTCTCAAACTTCCTAGAATGTGTAGCCTTTCTATATTCAAGACAAGCCACAAAATTTTTAGAATTACAATATACCTAGGTAGGGGGATGACAATAACCTTTTTCAAATTGACACACCTAATCCCAAACAACAAAAGCATGAGGAAAAGAATCTTGCATCCCAAGGAACGGGAAAGGTGAGCATACTATGGGCAACAAGGTTACAAGGAATATGATGACCATTCAATGGATCAAAAGTTTTTCCAACATCTGCCCTCAAAATCTCACAAATCTTTATGTTTTATATAACATGCCATAGAGCTAGCCCTTCCTTTGTTTGCAACCCTTATGCCCCAAGGTAGGTCTTGATCATTACAAATCGAAGAATTGCCAAATAGAAGGTGCCGCAAAATATCATCACCTAAACCCTAAACTCCACTCCCCACCCATCTCTTTACCTGCTTACATGCTCTTTCACCTTGGTACATACTACCCTTTTAGATACGAACCTACTAGACCCATGTGCTTGGTTGCACCTACCTACATGATTACCATTCCAATAGACCTTGCAATTATCGAAAATAAGAAAAAATATATGTGAACTCATTCGTTCAAACAATGTTGAAAAGCATGATTAAAATATTTGTCATCCTTCATATAAGGATATCGTAAATATGCATTGGCTTGAAAAATTATGTTTTAGGATGTTTTGATATATTGCATAAAATTATATAAATTGAAATCGTGTGAAATACTCCATTAGGATATTGCATTAAGTTGTCAAAGGATGATTTTCATTATGATGAAGGTATTACAAACTTAACATATATGTACAAGGAATATGGAACTTCGTTTCAGCTTTGGTGCATATAATGCATGTTGTACTTAGTTCAATTAAGTTACTAGGTCTAGATTTAGTAAATTTCATTTGCTTATTTTAATGGTGTACTTTAAACAATGTACATTAATTTTATAAATAATATGTTCGTGTGATTATTTATGTTGTATAATATGATTAACATGATGAAAATATTATTTATATATTAAACCCTTGGTATTGAAATGAAAACAATGTTCAACATAATGACAATTAATACACACAATGATGAAGGTTAGGGGGATTAAAATGAAAGTATTTCCTACACACCAATAACTAGAAACATGGGTGTATGAAAGTACTGTAATTTCAAAATAAAATAAAAATCCCAAACAGCTAGGTATTGCACCAAAAAATTTGAAAAAAAACCCACTAAGCTTCTTGGGAAGGTGGTGAAGGTCCAAAAAGGAAATAGTTAAATTGATCACTTTCGAGAGGAGCAAATAGTATTGCTCATTTATAGTGTTTGGATTGGAACAATTCTTCCCATGATCTAACAATGCTTGATTCAAGTTGATCCTTAGATAAAGATATCATTGGTTCATTTGTTGCACCACGCACTAGTCCATCAACTATCACCAAAATTATCCTATCCATAGTTGGTGGGGGTTAAGTCTTTTTCAACCTTGTGTGAGGTGTTATTTTAATCAATTTAACAACAACCAACAAATTCAATGACCATAACAAAAACCAAACTAAACAAAATCAATATCCATTGCAATTTTAAACACAATGCATTACAACAAAGTGTAGAGTTTAGTTGTCCAATTTAGGGTTTATAATTGAAGAGGACAATAGAAATAAAGGAAGAGATGAAAAAATAACATAAACACAAAAACCAACAAAATAGGACCCAAAAAAATCAAATTCATAAATTCGCACATAAACATAGAAACATAAAAAAATATTTTAAAAATAATTTAAAAACACACAAAAAGAGGGAAAAACAGAAAGCACGGAATATATATATATATATAAACTTTTTAAAAAGTGTGAAACCCACCCTCCTCCTTTAAACACACATGAAGAGCAAACACAAAAACTATATATATATAAGAAAAAATGCAAAGCAAACACTGAAAAAAAAAAACAACAACAACAAGAAACCCAAAACTAATTCTCTAAACCTAGCATTATTGGCAAACAATCCTAATTCCTAATAAAATAAGACCATATTCATAATCTCAAGGCATGTCCAATTGCAATTTTCTTGTTTCTGGTTGCATCCTTGTTTATAAAAGGAGGGTTTAAGAGGCCCCCTCCCCCCCATATTATTTGTCCCAAAATTTTGTTAATATTCTCAAAAAATTATAATAGTTTTGTCTATTTTATTTTATTTTATTTTAGGTTAGTTTAAATTGATTTAGTCGGGTTGAATTTAACTAAGCAAGTTTAGGTTAATTTAATTAAGTTTATTTTATTTTAGCTCAGATTTAATTAATTAAACCAACCCTACACCCCCCCCTTATGAACTTGTAAAAAAAAAACCCTTCTCATCCCTTTTCAACACTAAATTTTTTTTAAAAAAATCCCTCCCATCCCCCTTAAACATATTTTTTTAAAAACCCATGACCCCTTGTCCCTAGCCACTCAACAATGAAAGAAAATTTTAAGAAAAAAACTAACCCCTTTCCACATGTCAAATGAAGGCAAAAAAAAACATTAAACTCCACCCCCCTCCCCCTCAACAATAAAAAAATAAAAAATAAAAAATCTAGGCGCACCTGCTCCCCCTAAACAATGAATAAATATAATTCCTCGGGCCCTTCTCAACAGTAAAAAGTAATTTATGAAAGTTACAAGCAATAAAAAAAATTATAAAAAGTAACAAACAGTGAATATTCAATAGTGAAAAAGTAGTTTACAAAACTTACAAACAGTAAAAAAAAATAACAAAAAGTGAAAAAGGTCAACAAAAAGAGCCCGACATTACACTAAAACAGCCCGACACTCCTATGTATTTTCCCTGGTTAAACAGCCCATAGCCCAAGGCATTGCGAGCGTAATGCCCAGATCATACCTATAGGTGATGTTCTGATACTTTGTGAACCCCCCATGTAGTATTCTCTGCGACGCTCCGCACGGGCGATGGGAGCTCTCTGTTGTCTGAGCGTGTATCAAAGAGGCTCATGATTTCCTTGTCCGAATGCACCCTTTTTTAGACAATCCTTAAGCACTTTCTTTCTACAATGATGGAAGTCTGCTTGGACGCTGCTGATTCACAAACTGCCAAGCTCAATGAGTTTGTTTTGGTAGCCCACAGGATAAGGAAAGCCGGATTTGGCGCACGACCGGGACTCAGCAAATTCAAACTGAGACCAAGAAATTGCGGGAACACCCGAGCTTCCTCTTTGACAGGTGGGAAAAACTTACTTACAGCCAATGACTCTATTATTTCGGCATCGCCACAGCTCAGCAAAGCTCCTGCCACATCGATTTCTCCCCATTCCGGGGAAACGATTTGTGAAGAGGGAAGGATCACAAGTTTAGTTCAAGCCATTTCAATCTCTCTTCAGGATCGTTCGAGACCCCAGTAAACAAACGAGGAAGAGCAAGCTTCCCTACTCAGGAGTGATAGCGGACCACGAGGAGAGCTTCTCCAACGATCTTATCTGCTAGCCGCTCTTCTAGATATCGCGATTGTTCCTTCGGAGAGCAAGATCGAAAGCTTCGGCGGACTGCGCACCCCTCAAACCAACTCGATCGCGCCCCAGCATCGGCTGAAACTACAGCAAATAAGCAAGGAAAAGCAAGCTTCCTTGCTCAAGAGCGATGGCGGACCTCGAGGAAAGCTTCTCCATCGGTCACATTTGGCATCTGCTCCTCTAGAAGTCGCACCAAGGATTCTGGAGAGCACGATCGAAGGCGCTAACGGCCTTCGCACCCATTAGGTACCTTCGAAAGGAGTCTCTTCCCTCCCCCGCAAGTCAGACCTTTCTTCTGCATCTGTTGGTTTGGGAAGGAGCTCGAAGACCTCGGAAGCTGCTGTTGCCAGGTAGTCGGAGAGGGAACACCTCTCCGCCGCAAGACAAAAGTGCCGACGATGAGAGGCACGCAACGCAAGAACTCGATCAGCTCAATGACGACCCCCTCCCTCCAAACTCTGATCGCGCAACCAAGCAGTGGGACAGGTGCTGCTTCCCCAAACGGGGAAGCATCCCAAGGCCCATCGCCAATTCATTATTGATGCACTCCCAACACCTTGAAGGACTCAGATGTGAGTCTAAATGAAAGACGGCATAAGAGGCAGGAGTCGGGATGTGCTCCTTAGCTCACAACACTTTGAGAGGTAGAGGGGCATGTTGCAGCTTCGGGATGGGACTAGGAAGAATTCACAAGCTTATTCACTCACATGGGCCTACTGTCGCAACCCCACTTTGGCCAAGTGTGGGGCGAAGCCCGACACTCCCAAAGTTGGGGACTTGGAGTCCTCCGGGACTTTCGAATGTTCAGACTTCGATAGCAGGGGCCAAAACACCTCACATTGGGATGTTCTTGGTGTCATTGGAAAGGTCCTGAAGTGTAGATGTCTAAAATGCCCTCGCATTGGTCATTTGGACATTTTCAGCCCAAGTTATGGGCAAAAGAAGGGCCTAGAGTCAAACTGGCAGTTTGACTCCCGACCACAAAAGTCGGGAATCGACCTCTTCCCGACCTCCAAATTGAGAGTGTAAGATGTCGTTTGAAAGATCTCGACAAGGGCTACAACTTTGGTTTAGACCTTGTCGCGATCAAATTTGACAGTTGGGATTATGAGCTCCCAAAGTCCCGGGACTCCAACCAAGACAATTTCGGGACAAATTCGGGACTCCAACTTGGGAGTCCCGGGAAAAAGAGCCATTTGGATGTAGCCTCAGTGGCGCGTTATAGAGTGAACCCCTTACGGGGAGGGAGGCAATAGCCCCTTCAGTCATTAGAGAAATTAAGAAAGTACAAGGGGGGGAGCAAGCGCCACGAAATGGTAGTCTCGCCCTCCCTAAAGATTCGACCGTGAAGCCATTCGTGTCGCAACCTTAGCATTTGGCTTGCGACTAAGGCAAGGAGGTTGAAAGGTTGCGAGCCTAAAAGTAGACCCGAGAGTCACATCACACGCTCCCGAGAGTGCAAAGAGTGCAAAGAGTGTGAGGGCGTGAACCCTCACACTCCCAAGTGAACTCCCATGTTGGGAGTTGGTGAGAGTTCGAGTCCCAAAAGGACTCTCGAAACTTCAGAGAGCGTTTTGAGGGGTCAAAACTCCATGACTAGTTGCGCTCCTTATATCAATGGAAAGCTCTTGAAGTGTAGATGTCTAAAATGGGCTCGCATTGCTCATTTGGACATCTGAAACACAAGTTATGGCCAAAAGAA
>Ga0209208_10010174_pt1 | contig 12252 bp, 6 predicted proteins | sample S1TSphfallax_3_FD_187694 | JGI IMG/M metagenome (GOLD analysis project Ga0209208, IMG submission 187694) | Host-associated microbial communities from peat moss isolated from Minnesota, USA - S1T2_Fd - Sphagnum fallax MG (SPAdes) (version 2) | ecosystem: Host-associated > Plants > Peat moss >...
GGCACATTCAAACATTCCATGTCACAACTATGAATGGGTTCCTTATGCCCTAACATCTTAAACCACAACAAGACCATGTTTCCCACCCAAAAATCCCAACTAGCATTTACTGGCCTTGAAACAGATAACCTCCCAACACTGGTAAGTACATCTCATGTATCATATCAACCCCAACAAAGTTCAACCATCTTTTGTTCCAATGGACCACAATAAGACCACCTTCTCAAAGAAACAAAATGCAAAGGAGTAGCCACATAAAGGTGCTGAACTTTTCAATACAAAATATAACAGGGGCACCAATCCACCACTTGCCATCTTTTCCCCTACCAACTGATTGAAATAGGATAAAGTGTTCAGAAGCTCCATATGCTTGGTGAGACCTTATTTGACCAGAGACAACTACAATGCTCATTGACATCCCAGCAAAGAGAATAGTGTGTCACCCTCCTGTTCATATTCATTATTATCATAGACATTTTGAAGTCAATTGGTCTACCATGTTGAGCTGAGACAAATAATTGCATATTCGGATACAATCTCAGCAACTATTATACAGGGAACTGAAGATGCAATTTGTATAGAAAAAACTACAGATGGACTCCTTTATAAAGGGAACAGAGAAATTGCCAGTGTATATTGTATTTTCCCTAACTGCCAAGCAGAAAGGCTTGGAGGTGATATAATGCTTCTTTCAACCCTTGACAAAAATCACCTCTCAAATTTGGCTAATCTGCATCATACAATATCAGAGTTATTAATTGGTTGAAACAATTAACGGGTACCCACTAGTAACAATGAATTCATTGAAATCAAAATCATCATACTTACAAAAAAACATCAAAATAAACTAGATGTAATTCAACCTCTACTGATTTCATGACATCAATGAATTTCCAAATAAAAACATCCCACCTTATGTGTGCACCACTTCCAACATTGGAAAAATGCATGGCAAATCTAAAACTAGTTCCAAATCACATAACAAATCCAAATTCTCCCAAACAAGATTCTTTTTTGGTGTATTTGTGGGCATCTTTTGAACAAGTGATTTGTACTTTCGCCACACTTCAAAAGGCTTAATGGGCAAACCCATCCTTAGGTGGTATCACTTAAAAACATATCAAGGAATTCTTTAAACAATCATTAGTGGCCAAATCATTTTCCTTATCCATTTCCTTTAAACGTTTTCACAATGATAAATTTTTTTCCCCCTCATGTTTATCTATTGCATGCCTTAATATATGGCTTGAAGTTTATTTTGGAATAAAAAATGAAAATTGTTAAAGTTTTGTATTCTTAACAAAGGTGGCCCCTTCAAGAATCAATAGACTTAACTTTGGAAATTCACAATTAAATTATACGTGTTCAATTAATTTCTTAATAGAAAATAAAATGACTTTGAAATTACTTTAAGAAAAAAATTCTCAAGAAAGTATTCCCAAGAATTTTTATTCTTAATTACAAAATTCAAGGAAAAGAACTAGCATTACGTTTTTGAAACTCTTTTAACATCAAAATACAAAATATTCTTGATATTATTAAAATTTCAAAATCTATGGGACCTAATACATGTATTCATTAAAAGAAATGAAAATATTGATTTAGGTGTTTCTTATGATTTAAAAATTTGATGGGTCTATGAAAATCAAGGTGTGACATTAATAATGGTACCACCCAAAGATGGGTTTGCCTTAACATCAATATCTAGTGGGGTGTTGATATTTCACAGCAACTTTAAACCTTTTGTTTTTAGTGGCTTGGAAAGGGACACAAATTCCAACACCTTCTTTGGATTATGTGACAAAAAGGCATACAAAGATTGTAATATACTTTCAACCCACACAACCAAAAATAATTTGATCAAAATGAGGATAACCAAATTGGTTTGATGTGCCATACAATCCACACTAATGAAATAAAAGGCAACATGTTCGCTTGTTTTCATATTCACATTAAATGGAATGCTCTAAAACACATAATCACCATCACATTCAAAGCAAATCCACTTGGAAAATATCTAGTTGGTCCAAAAGTTAAAAAAATATCAAAATTGTTTTAGATTGGTATATTAGATTCCAATAAGTAATCATAAATATAAAATGGATGTAAAAAATATTGTGCTTCATATCCAATTTATAGCTAAATTTGGTTAAATCTTAGTAGGGATAGTTGTTTCCTAGGTTTTATAAAAATAAAAATGTAAATTTTTTCTGTGTAATTTTTTTTTGTATTAATATTTGAAGATTGATAACAGATTTGGATGATAATTGGGTCATCTACGCAAGTCAAGAGATTTTGAAAATTCAATACCAAGTAGTTATCAATTTAACTAGTTATCAAAAATTAAAAATATGTGGTGATAGGTTATTAATAACTAGGTGAAAATTTTGTAACTAGTTAACATTGGTAAAAACCTGGAATTTTGTGAGGGTGCATCTAACCTTTAGACTAAAATTTGGAGCCAAAAAAATCAATGTGTTTTGTTGACAATAGTGGGGGAAAAATCTCCATTAAAGCAAATTGGCCACGCTTGTTTTTGGATGACACATGGATGATTCTTTAAGTTTAATTCCAACCAATGCAATTCCACCATAGTTAAAATGGTGGGTATATAAATGCTACAATATTGTGCATCATGTTCCTAAGGAGAAAATTCGTTTTTCAATGAATGATCCATGAAAATTAGACCAATAAGCTACACCAAAAAACATCCTATGGTTCATATATGGTGCAAACCAAGATGAAATTCATGCTACCAAAAGGTCATTTGTATGTTTTGTCATGTTGAGAACTCCCAACCCATTGCTTTTGCCACTTTTTATCTTGGTATCATTGGAAAGCTCTTGATTAGCAGAAGTGCACCAAGTGATCTTGTGACATTTGGCTTTAGAGTCCAAAAGTTACCAAATATTGAACAATTCTATCATTGAAAATCTTATAAAATCAAAACTATTTTTACAAAAGGGAAATTGGGACATGTTCTAGGTATTGTTGGAAAGGCCTCTATGAATAGGATGTAATAGAGATGATTTTGTAAATTTTTAGACCTAAGGTGTGGGAGATATTGAACTTTTTAATCACTTTTGTCACTAAAAATTCAATAAAATTCAAAATCTTAAGAAAAATTGGATTCAAACTTAGGAGAAAAAAAAAGGGTTTAGGGTTTAGGGTTTAGGGTGTACCATGCAATAGTGCAATATGTGTTCAATGGTGTAGGCGACACTACTCCTACTATTAAGTAAGGTAATTTGTTTTGTTGTCTATTTTGTCAATTGAGATCATCCAAACCCACCCAAACCCAATTGAGTGCCTTTCACTACAATTTTGGTAGATGGGAACATAGTAATAAGCAAGGGTGCATGAAAGTGGTTTTGAATGTTACAACCTACAATGCAAGAATTATTGAATAAACAAGTTTTTGGTATAAGCATAATAAAATAAAAACAAAAAATTCCAAAAAAGTTGGGGTGCAATTTTGGTATTGTTGGAAGGCTCTCACCAAATATATTATTATTACCATAATTGTATTGCATATTGATATCCCATTGAACTTGTAATACGCTCCAAAACTTGTTAGATATAATAAATTTGATTATTTGTCTAAAGTTCTAACATCTCAAGGAACCATAAAAGCTTAATTATTCACTAATAGATTAAAAAAAATGATGATAAGACTTTGTCGAAAAAAATCATATCCCAAACTGAATCAAATAATTAATTTTCAAATTAGAATTTAAAAAATGAAGTGGTCAATGTTAAAAAAAATACTAATGAATAATTCAAAATCTCTTAAAACTTGAAATCGATTAGAATCCATGATAATTCCAGGCAAACCCTTAAATTATCAAAGACACTTGAATAAATGAAAATACCTCACATTTATCAATAAAGTTAAAAAACAAATGATTAATAAAAGCCCTTGCACCTAATTTCCCTTCACTCCTCAATAATCCACCTTATACATGAGAAAACAAAACAAAACAAAAACCATTAAATATGAACTTGTCGTTAAAACAGACAAATCAAAAAAACATGAAACTTAACAAATTAATTCAACTTTATTTTTCCTTCAATTTTTCTTTTCATTGCATACTTATGATAGATTAATCAACTTATAGTGCATTCACACTTGATGTTAAAGTCAGTGTAAAATGAAGATCTAGGTGGCATCCTAGATGGCATCCTAGATGGCACTCAATGTTAAATGGGTGATAGCTTAATGTTAAGTGAATGTTAGTGTGATATAAAATTTTCATGATAAACTACCAACTAGACAAAATTGATTTGTACACCCGTTTGCCAAGTGCCTTGGTAAAAAGCTAAATTAGCACTAATAACTCTAATCTGAGCTGAACCCATTTGTGGTCCACTATAAATCATCTTTAAACCACCCTATTCTTAACTGAGGCACAAACCCAAACCACAACCAATTTCAAGAGCCTTAGTTGGATCCAATTTCAACATATGCATCCTGAGTTTCTGATGCACTTTCGGAAGCGACAGGAAGACTCACTTTCATAACATTGGCTAGCACTAAGAGACATAGCTATTGAAAAAAGCAATCTCTTTCAAGCTGTGACAAAGCTTGTGAGGGGAAGCTTGATTTCATTTTAGCTCATCCCTGTACAAGCAAGCATCTAGGCATAAGGCGTAGATAGAAAAGCCTACATACAGGATAATGGTTGGGACCTTCTGCACCTTGAGAATATCCTTTAAGCACACACCAAGTTCAAGTGCACTGTATAATACAGTGAATTCTATTCTGTATACTGCAAGGAAATTTCATAAGGAATAAATTGGGGGGTTTGAGTTGCACTAAAAAAATTAAGGCTCTGATACAATTTCTCTCCAGAGCACATGTTAGTAGAAATCAAGTCAGTTCCTATGCTACAAAAACAACAAATACAAGTAGGAACGCAACTAACACAAAAAATATCTTGATGATGAGCCATCGATTGGAGGAGATGCTATTCAGATACTTGAGAAGTTGTCCCTGTGCTCCTTCCACATTTGCCAAAGTGTCATCCATGTTCTCGTCAATTCTGCAAACCATCCAGAGAGGTCAGCAAGATCCTCAAACTATGGCAGGTTTCTAGCACCTGGAATTCTTCTGAAGCCATGACTGCCAATAGAACAAACATGACATACACAGATTTGCACAACTAAAGCACACTGTTTCTCTGATGTTATGCACCTACAGTCAATATTTCAAGGTCTGTACCTCCAACCCACTGATGAAAAATGAACAATTCCAGAATCCAAGCCATCTCACTCTTTCATTACGAGCCAAAACTTGAGTTAGCTACAAAATTTCAGTTGTCGCATGTAAATTATCAAGACAATATCCGTGTCATGAATTTACAGGAGGAGAACCATCAATGGTACAGAAAGAACTTTAAGGTCCCATATAGCATTAGAGTGTTTAAACAATGAACAAGCTGGATTCCTGGAGCAAAATTGACAGCTGTAGAAATCTATCTGAATCACACCTGATTGCCATTTCGCCTTGCTGGGCTACCATTGTGGCCAATTGTGAGAAGATGTTGCTAAGCTCTACAATTGTGGACTCCACATTCTGAAGTGCCTCTGCTCTGTTCTGCATATAGCTATCCTGTACAGGCACCATTTGTTGCTGCATCTGCCCTTGCCCTTGTGCTGCTTTTGGTTCAGAACCCTCAAGTGTTGATCGTCGCCTGTAAAGGAAGATGGACAATATTGACTTCACAATGAGAGGCACATTGTACATGAAGGAAAAACACTGACTGAAAACAACCAATAATCTGATTTTCCCTTCTTAGAAAGGATTTGGATTGTGAGGTAACTGTTGGAGAATGCTGAAGTACAGAAATCTATCATTCAGTTGCAAAAGTCACGGAGAAACCATTGGATCTATCAGCAAAACCTAACAAGCAATCAACTGATTTCTTCTGGCACACTCAAACTTGAAAGGAGGGATAAATTGAGTTGTATAGATGAAAAGCAAGGGATGAAGCAAGTGCACAAATTCTGAGAAGCCTGTCACCAGTAGACTGCTGACATGGTCTCCTTGAATAACGTTCTCACTCATTCCAGAGAACTGCTAACCATATGAATCAGTATTTACACCATGATAATTTGGAGCTGCAGTCAGTCAAATTCTACTAAAACAAGTTTCAAACCCTGAAAAATCAAGGGATTGGCATGACTGTACCTTGAGCTGAAGAGCTGAGAGTTAGAAGTGGCTCCATTTGCCCATGGAGCGTGAGAGCCACTTAAAGGATTTGTACTGGTACTGTTGGCAGCTGCAAGTGGATGCTGTCGGGCAAATGGATTTGTCTGATCTTTAGAGGCTGTTGCTGAGAAAATCTGCCGTCTATTCTCATGAACTTTCAAGTTCTGCACATCAAAGAGAGAAAGCACATCATGGGACACAAGACACATTTGTGAAGAGCAATAGCAATGAAAACTTCTGCACTGCAGCTTTATCATCCTTCATTCTCCTCTTTGGAGGAGAGCTCACCTCTGTCCTCATTGTTAGAACATCCTTGAAGTCCTTTGTTGTGCTCATGAGTCGGCTCTTCAGGTCATCCACGATAGTAGTTGAATGTTCACTACTATGCTTTGTCCGATTTGCAGCCTCATTCCGGGAATCACAAAGAACCTGTAACTCTGATATGGCTGCATTCAGTGCAGTTATATCCTGCTTGATGACTGAAGTAAGATCTTGTATCTCTACAGCAGGATCATCAAACATGGAAGTCCTCTTTGCCACTGCAATATACAGAGCAATAACAGCAGCACTGTTAGTGGAATCTCACAACTAGAAATTAAAATAGAATTGAGGTGCATATCAAGACAGATTCTCCATGACTGTCGAATACATGCAACCTTGTACTGCAGATTTGTACCTCTAGAATTCATTTGCGGAAAAATAAGCTCTAAATTCCTTAACAGAGATCTACTACTTTGGGGCTAAATGCTCTGCCACTGAAGACTAGTTGTTTGGAACTTCACCAGACAATAAGCCATAGCAAAACCCTATTCCATGGCCTCTGAAAGCCCACATTCTAACATTCTCACAAACTAGAGAGAGCTGGCTAGGAGATAGAAATTGCAGGGAAAAAACTTGCTAAGAGCACAGACAGGAATCACAGTGCTGATTTCTCAAACCCTAGAATCAGAATCAAAACTGTAACCAGATCAGATCTCCAGCTGCCAATGCTGCTGCTGAAGAAGAAGAAGAAGAAGAAGAAGAAGAAGAAGAGAAGACCACATGTAGAAAGAACGAATTCCCGGTTTGTACAATTCTTAGTCTAGGGTTTCTCCTTCGGCAGTGACCTTACACTTTGTTAGCTTGGAAAGCTTTTGTGAAGTCTGATGTATGCTGAGACCGATCCGCGAGGCTCGTTTATTGAACTCAGATTGAGTAGAGCCCACGAATTCAGGTCCGTGTACCCTTGACGGTTGTTCATGATGATGATGTCCATTGCTTGTCGTCGCCGACGATGATCCATTGACGGTAGATCCATTAGCCGACGACGACAACGGAGTACTTTTCCTCAAACGATCGGCAATTGCATGGAACTCTGAAGTTCGATCCCTACGTGACGAAGGCGGCAGTGATCCGACAGAAAATGCCATGTCTGCTGGTTCCGTCTCTACGCACACACTCTTATGTCTCCGTTTCTGTCTACCCCCTGTCTGACCTAAACTGCTGCTGCTGCTGCTGCTACAGAAAACTGGCTCAAAGGACAGCTCCACCAAAATGCAGAGAAAGAGGAAACCAAACTCGTCGTCCCGAAGGAAGGAGGCAGCTCAGATAATAAAAGCCACTCCAGATCCACCTCTCCACGCTCAAAAGCTCAAGAAAAAAACCAAAACCAAAATCATCTCTACCATTATTTCCAGCAGCGGCGGTTACGAAGAGGAACGGAGACTCAAAACCACAAACCAAAACGAAAGCAGGAAACCACAAGCCAAAACAATGTTCCTACCCTTCTTCGTAGAACCTGCTGCACGGCTCTACGACCAAGACCTAAGTCAAATGTGGACAGAATAAAACAACATGTTCGGGATATTTTTTCTTCTCAACTTGCCGTTGGAAGCTCGCTTCATCGGCTGCATGAGAGAGGAGGGAAAAAAAAGAAAAGAGATGCGCATAGAAAGAAACCGAGAACTTCCACAAAAACACAAAACAACGCAAAGCGATGGTGGGAAGAGCGAGAACAACAAGGAACTACTAGGGTTTGTTGGCGAAAGGAAGAAGACGAGGGTCAATAATGAGGTGTCAATAATGAGGTGCCCTACCACGTGGCTTGGGCCCCTCACTCGTTGTAACGTTTATTCCAGTGCGGGGACGGGTATTTGATTATTGAAATACCCGCTTGTTCAGGTTACCTGTTTGAAACCATAAAGAACCTCCCGGTCCAGGTATTTGAAAAAAAAAAAAAGTCAGATTCAAAAGAGAGAACCACCGGTTCTGGGTCTTTCAAAAAAGTTCAAAGAACGGCCAGGTTTCACGAAGGACCCGGCAAAGAACCGGTGGGTTTAGGCGGATATTTGATTTGTGTTGATAACCCTGATCACCATAGGGGTTGTTTGATACGGGTATACACGGGTGTCATGGTCAAAAAAAAACCCTAACCACGGTGATTAGCTATGTATTAACCCATCCACATGCATCTAGCTTCCTAGTAGCCACCAAGTGGCTTGCTTACTTCCTACCTACCTACCCACCTACCTACCTACCTACACAAGTACCCACTTTCATTACCTACCTATTAAGGTTCTTTGCAAAACCAAGTGCCATTGGGGATGTTATTATTATGTGTGTGGGTCATATAAGCTAGAGAGTTGGAATGTTGGGTTCTTTATTAGAAGTGAGATCTAAAAAATGAACCAAAAAAATACATGATTGCTTCTTGTTCCATTCTTAAAGGACAAAAGAGGTTTTGTTGTTATAGAAGAAGAAGAAGAAGAAGCATTTGATAGTTTTTGCTTAGAGAATCTCTTCACCCAAGAGTAGTACTTCTCACATCATCAAAGCTTTACTTATTCTTGTTTCTCAAGCTTCCCCACCCATATACACATAAAAATTGGGATTGTAAAAGATGGAGAGATTAATCATAACAAAGGGGTTGTGTCACATTGTGGGCCTTGCCATCTACATTAATAAAGTATCTTAAGGCAAAAGAAGAATTATTGGAAAAAAATTCAAATATTTCACCACGCAAAAACATTATTAATCTTCCAAAAAAAATCCTCTAAAAAAAAGAAACCAAAATCCCTCATGATATCATAACTCTATAACTATAACTAAATCTCAAGTTTCAACACAATGCATTGTGTGTTTGATATGTCTATGGATGTACTACATCAATGGCTTTGATGAATTATGATAGATGTGACACTCTTGCCATATGTGGATAGGATGATTTTGTAACAGAAATATACCCTTGTTGATGATGGTATAATGCACATTCAATAAGATTATTATAAGATTAGTAGGTGCGGTAGGGTTGCTAAATTTGATTACCTCAAAACTCGTAGGTAGCAATTTGGTTGTGCCCTATGTGATTAAAGGATTGCTTGGGATCTATTTGGATGAAAACAAATGATATATTCATCCTTTTGAAAGCTAGCTTGCAAAAAATGCATTTAATGGAAATTCAATTGAATGTATAATTGATTTAAGTTTTGACTCAAATAAATTTCATTGCAAAATAGTTGCAAAAGTTTTTTTTTTGTGACACAAAGTTGCCCATAAGCTTATCAAACCATCTATAATTTTTTATTATTTATTCTAGCAATTTGATCATTCAAATTTGTTGATAATAGGTGGGCGTGACTAAAACTCATTCTTTTCACTTTTTAGGTGACGGTTAACTTGCTTTCACTATTTTGGTTAGTGTTCTAAATTGTTTTGTTTAGGTGGAGTTAAATGAATTATATTTAATCATTAAAATACAATTTTATGATTTTGAAACAAATAAGTGATTGGGTAGTTGTGATTTTCATTTTTGTAAGAGATAGGTAGGATACCTCTTGGATTATTTAAAGGGTTGTTTTGTGTGTGGAGATACGGGAAAGTTGGAGTTGGATAGAGAATGTATGTTTAGATTAGTTAGGTGTGTGTGTGTGAGTGATAAGGTAGATCAATCTTAAGTAAAGGCTACATTACTAGTGTTAAACTATTGAAATGTATTTCTAACAACTTTATAATTTGTATTTTGGGTGTGTGTATGTGTGTAAATTAGATTTGAAAAAAGGTTGTAGTAATGGTATTAAATTCGTACAATAATATTCCAATAACTTTGTTATGTGTGATGTAAACAAATGCAAAAGAATGGGTTATACATTCAATTTTTATACATTATACTCACTATTAGAATGTGACTTACCTAGTGGCAAGTAGTTGTTGGAGTTACTTTGTTCAATAATGTTTAAGGTTAGTAGAAGGCCTCCAAATAGTCATTATTGGAGTTGTTACACTACTAGAGTTATTGTCAAGGGCTATTAGAATATTTTAACATTTGAATTTTCTTTATTATTATATCATATCATCATGGGGTTTTTTTGCATATGAATATTAATTAGGTAGTCTCCTAATTTTCTTTTGTTCAATTTATTAACTAGTAGGACCATTCCTTAATCAAAGTGCAAAATAATCTTGTTAGATTTTTTGTCAATGATTACCATAAGATCTTATGAAGGTATAATTCCATCATAGGAGTATGAAATTGAATATTGTTTTTTTCAATAGGTTCTTAGCTAGATACAATAGTTTTACATTTCTATATTTTCAAATCTAGTAATCATATGATTGTACTAGAATATTTTGACATTTGAATTATCTTTACCAATAGTTTAGAATCTAACAAAGTTTGTCGCACTATTAAATTAGGTAATCAACCTACTATGACCTTTGTTTTGATAAGTTTATATTCACATTAGAATTTTATTTTCTTAAACCTAGGCAATTTATTTTACAAAATCACATTTTGCTTTTCATAGGCAAACACATTATGTTTCACTATAGGAAGAAACCATTGCTTACAAAAGGAAAGAGGGATAAATGTGGCATGCAATCCATTTATTGTTTTCAATGTGAAAACTTGACACATTTTTCTTAATGTAATTGGACGCCACATTATCACACGTAAAATTATCTACATGACAACAGTGAGTTTAACATTTTTCATTAAACATGGTTATTAGGTTTTTTTTATCCACTACACATCTTGTAATTATTTCTCAATTCCCATTGGTCTAAAAACCAAAACTTGTTGAGATTTTTACACATTATAAAGTTTTTAGTTGGGGCTTCATCAAAATTAGGCCCATGTTCAACCTTGCCTCATATAGGCCCTTATTTTGATAAAGCTTGTGATACTAATTGATTGCATGGTAATGAAAAATGTTGCCACGGTACAAATATATTTTAATATGTGTTATAATTAATAGTTGATCTATTCATGCCTACCAATGATTTCCATCTTTCAATCATTATTAAAATGGAACAATTACAGTTTTGCACATTAATTAGAGTCATGTTCACCCATAATTTACAATTGCCATTTACATATTGAATTTTGGATGTTTAAAAGTTGATATCAAACATTATTCATTAATGGACTTGAATTGGTTATGATTTTGGATGTCCAAATGGTTATGTAATGTTTTTTGATGGTTTTTTTGGATGTTAATGAAAAGATTTCAACTAAAAATACAAGTAAAACCCATAATGTAAAAACAAAACTCTAACAAGGTTTAAAGCTAAATTTGAATATGTCCATTTATGATGTTCACAAGTACATATATAATTATTATTAGCATTTGTTTGAAACCATTATCAATTGATTTTTTGTTTTTTGTTTTTTTCCAAAAGGTGAAGTGCTTTGAAAGTGGCATGTCCAATGTCACAAAATATTATTGAGCCCACAAATGAAAAAAATTCAATGTGTGGAGTTCTAAATTGAGTCTAAATTGAAATATGAAATGTGGGGATTTACGTTAATTTAATATTTAATAGACAATATGGAAGATAATTATAAGAAAAATAATTATTAGTAATTCATAGAAAAAGATTGGTACAAAATGTGAAAAAGTTGGATTTAAAAAAAATGTTCAATTAACAATTAAACCACTAATGGGGCCATTGATGATGCAATTTTTTTGAAACAATATAATGTTGTAACCAACAAAGGAAGGGATAAACTTAAAGAAAAGGAGTTCAAAATTGGCATGAAATTAAAATACATTAAGGTGTAATTA
>Ga0209208_10010176_pt1 | contig 12250 bp, 4 predicted proteins | sample S1TSphfallax_3_FD_187694 | JGI IMG/M metagenome (GOLD analysis project Ga0209208, IMG submission 187694) | Host-associated microbial communities from peat moss isolated from Minnesota, USA - S1T2_Fd - Sphagnum fallax MG (SPAdes) (version 2) | ecosystem: Host-associated > Plants > Peat moss >...
CGTCCGGATGTGAAATGGCAAGCCTGGTCATAAATCCGGACCCTGATGTCGGTGGGGTTCCAGCCGTTGGCCGGATCGATGTCGTCGGCGCAGGAAGACGAGGCGCAGATCAGATCGGTCAGGGCTCGCAACAGCACATAGTCGCCCGGCCGCGACCAGGGCTCGTCGAACACGATGTCGCCCGCCTGGGTAGCTGTCGTGTTGTAGAAGAAGTTGATGGCTGGCCAACCCTTGCGGGGGGCCACGCCGCAAGGAGCCACGGCCGCATTGAAATTGTCGCTGCAATTGTCGTGGCCTGGATATCCGGCGTCGGCGTAGTATTTCGCCGTGCAGGCCAACAGGAAGGTATCGTGTCGCCCGACCGTATCTTGTACGATCTCGACGAGAGGGTTGAGGTCCGAGTCGAAATACTTGGCGTGCAGGCCGGGCGTCGGTGAGGCGTGGCCCATCAGGGTCCGGGTCACGGTGGGATCCAGCCCCCGCTCGCGCCCTTGCGCAAGAGCGTGCGCGTCAAAGGCCAGGAAGTCAGAGCACTGTCGCCCCTCGACATCTAGAATTTGGATATAGTCGCCCGCCGAGACCCGGTAGGCTTGGGCCGTGCCGGCCTTGATCAAGATGTCCGCCTTGGCGGCCGCCAGCGGCGCGCCGCCCCAGCCGTGGCCGCGGCCCTGGGTGTCGATATAGACATCGAGGTCGGTCGGAACGGCCTGCTCGTGCGGCGTGGTCGCAGCCCCTGGGGCGACCAGCAGGCATTGCGTATCGGCGGTCGCGCTGAAGCGGGCCTCGGCGCCCGGCGCGGCGCCCGATCCCAACACCATGATCGCGGCGTGAGCGGAAGCGGGGACGACATCGTCCAAGGGTATGAGCCAGTCGGGGTTCAAAGCGGCGTCGTCTGCGGCCGCCACGCCGGTCTCGAAGCGCAGCCGATCCGGCGCCGGCGAGACAAGGAGGGCAGGCTGCAGACCCTGCGGGTCGCGAACCGAGACCCGATCGCCCGCCTTCAGCGACAGCAGCCGCTCACTCCCGCCGCGAACGGCCAGCCTAGCCAGGGACGTCGGCGATCGGCTCATCCGTGCTATTCCGCCGCAGCCGGCAGGTTCAAGAAGGCCTCCAGCGAGTCGTCCATGGCTTCCATCCACTTGGTGTGGTGGGTCGGAGCCAAGGTCCCCGTCAAGGTCGACGGATAGCCGTGGTCGCGGTAGCCCAGGATCGACGCCGCCTTGTGATGTTCCCATTGCTTGAACAATTCGGCGACCTGGTGGACGTCCAGATGGGGATAATCGGTCGCGGCGAGCAGATCGGCGACATAGTCGGTCTGAAAATCGATGCCTTCGAACGGGTTGCCGACGGCTTCTTCACGCGCACGCCAGACCTTGATGTCCCCCAGCCTGGCCTCCGCCTCCGGCAGGGCGATCCGGCCCAAGATCACGTCCCGGGCGTACCATGCCTGAGCGTCGAACATGTTGAAGGTAAAATACTGATCCTGCATGCCCAGATAGACCAATTTTGGCTGATCTTGCCAGAAAATGCCTTTGTAGAGGCCCAAGGGATATAGGCGGTTATCCGTCTTCAGCCGAAGATCGTCAGGTAGGAAGGGAAAATGGTGTTTGTAGCCGGTGCATAGGACGATCGCATCGACCTCGGCGCTGGTTCCGTCTTTGAAGTAGGCGGTTTTGCCGACGAGCCGCTGCAGCAAAGGTTTTTCGGTGAACCCTGCCGGCCAGTCGAAGCCCAAGGGCTTGGATCGATAGCTGAAGATCACCGACTGGGCGCCGTACTTGTGGCATTGGGTGCCGATGTCTTCGGCCGAATAGCTGGAGCCGATCATCAGCACCCGCTTGCCGGTGAATTCATTGGCGCTGCGGAAATCGTGCGCGTGAAGAACACGGCCCGGAAAGGCCTCGACGCCCTCGAAATAGGGGACGTTGGGCGTGGAGAAATGACCCGACGCCACGACAACCTGGTCGAACGTCTCGGTCCGCATCTGATCTTTGACCAGATCCTTGACCGTTACGGCGAAGTTACCAGCCGCCTCGTCATACTCGACCCAACGCACCGATGTATTGAACCGGACATAGGGCCGTACGCCGCTCTTCTCAACGCGACCCATGATGTAATCGTGCAGCACGGCGCGGGGGGGATAGGACGGGATCGGGCGGCCGAAATGCGCCTCAAACCCATAATCGGCGAACTCCAGGCATTCCTTGGGACCGTTCGACCAGAGGTAGCGATACATGCTGCCATGGACCGGCTCGCCGAATTCATCCAGGCCCGTTCGCCAGGTGTAATTCCAAAGTCCGCCCCAATTGCTCTGTTTCTCGAAACAGACCAGCTCCGGAATGTCGATGCCCTTGCTCCGCAGGGTTTCGAAGGCGCGCAGTTGAGCCAGCCCGCTGGGACCTGCGCCAATGATTGCGATCCGACCGGCCATGATGCAGTAGCTTCCCCTCTCAACTACTCGAACACGACATCGTCGGGTCCCGTTTGATCGTTTCTTAAGAATACACGATTTTTCTTCGTGGGGAAGTGGATTGAGTTCTGCACGCTCCCGGCCTACCAGGCCGGCGGGGATCAAATCCCCAGCCGCCGGTGACCGTAGCTTGCCCTCAAATCCTGCACCTCAAGGAAAACGCGGCCGCTGCCGAGTTCCTCATTGACAACTTTTTTTATTACCACGAACTTTTAGAGGCCATCTGGGGCGGTGGGACGCAGAAACGATGTGGGGCCGATGACTGTTGCGGAGCATACAGCGACGCTGTCGCCGCCGGTGACCGAGGGGCTACAGCGGCGCATCAGTTGGACCGGCGCATTCTGGATCGCCAGCGGCGTCCCGGCGCTCGTGCTGTTCTCCATCGGCGCGATCGGCGCCAAGGTCGGCGGTCCGTCTTGGATCGTGTGGATCGTTTCGATCCTGTTCGGCTTCATTCAAGCTTTCAGCTATGCAGAGATCGCCGGTCTGTTTCCGCACAAGTCAGGCGGCGCCTCGGTCTACGGCGCGATTGCGTGGGTTCGTTACAGCAAGTTGTTTGCACCTCTATCGGTGTGGTGCAATTGGCTGGCCTGGTCGCCGGTATTGGCTCTGGGGACGAGTTTGGCGGCTGGCTATATCCTCAACACGCTTTTCGGGTCGGATGCGGCGATCAACACGTGGCGCATTACGCTGGCGGATCTCAGCGCAATCAAGCCGGGCCTGACCTTACGGATCGATGCCGTCTTCCTGATCGGCTCGGCGATCCTACTTCTGGCCTTCGCCATCCAGCATCGCGGCATCGGCGGCACAGCGCGGATGCAGGTTATCTTGGGGCTCGTCGCGCTCGCGCCCCTGCTTCTGATCGGGGTTGCGCCGCTCCTGACCGGCGGCGTCCATTGGAGCAATCTGGCCGAAGTCCATCCGCTGGCGGTCGATCCGGTCGGACGAATTCTGCCGGGGCGCTGGAACGCGGCAGGCGTGACGGTGATGGCGGGCGGCCTGTTCATCGCAGCCTGGTCGACTTACGGCTTTGAGACCGCCGTCTGCTATACGCGGGAGTTCAAGGATCCCAAGCGCGACACGGTTCGCGCCATCCTCTATTCCGGGCTTCTTTGCATCTTCGTTTTCTCGGTGGTGCCGATGTCTTTCGAAGGCGTGCTGGGCGTCGGCCATCTGGTGACGCCGGCCGTGACGGACGCGCATGGCGTGGTGATCAGTCCGGCGGTCTACAGCGGCATCATGGCCCCCGACATCAACAGCGGCGCAGGCGTGGGCAAGGCGATGGCCGGCATGCTGCATGCGGGCGGCGTGGTGGAGAAGGTCATCGTCGCCCTATTGATCCTGGCGATGCTTTTGGCGGTCATCACCTCCATGGCCGGCTCGTCGCGCACCCTCTACCAGGCCTCGGTAGACGGCTGGTTGCCGAAGTACCTCAGCCGAACCAACGAAGCCGGCGCTCCCGTCAACGCCATGTGGACCGATCTGGTGTTCAACCTGATTATCCTTCTGATGTCGGACTCGGTGTTCGTGCTGGCGATCTCCAACGTGTGCTACATCCTGTTCAATTTTCTGAACTTGAATGCTGCCTGGATACATCGACGCGACCGTCCGAACTGGGAGCGCCCTTTCAGAGCGCCGACGATCCTGCTCGTGGCGGGCGGCGTCCTGGCCTTCGTCAACCTGGCGCTGTTGGGGATGGGCGCAGATACCTGGGGCGCCGGCACCCTCCTATCGGGTCTGATCGTGGCTGCGGGTATCGTTCCGGTTTTTCTTTATCGCCACTATGTCACCGACAAGGGCGTGTTTCCCGCCTCGATGACCGAGGACATGCATTTGGCGCCGGAGGCAGGCGTCAAGTCATCATCGGGGTGGTTGCCCTTCCTAGCCGTGGCGGCGGGCGTCGCTGTCGTCGTCGTCGCGAGAATATTCGCTGTCTATTGAAGCGCTCTGGCTGAGCGTTGCGGCCCTTGAGCCGGATTTATGCCCGTCAATGTCTCGTGTCCTACCATCCCAAGGCGCCCATAGCGTTCACGCCAAAGTGCGCAATGCGCTTCGCGCTTTGCCGTATCGCATGGCATTTATCATGCTCGTTCGCGGCCGGGATCCAGCGCTCTAGCCGGACCTTCCTGCCAAGGTTGGGGTCGAGGGTTCGAATCCCTTCGCCCGCTCCAGACATTATCGGACGCGCACCCGCGCCTCGGCCCTGCGTCCCTCTGCATCCACCGCCGCGACAATATAAAAGCCCGGAGACTCCGGCCGCCAGATCGCCTGCCCATTTGTGAGCGTAAGGGGCGCGCCATCGACGTACCATTGAAGCTTATCGCCCCGCGCGGCCAACGTCAGGCCGCGCGAGTTGGGGCCATAGCCATCCACCAGAACGGCCGCGCCGTCCGGCGGGAACAGGAGTTGCGGTCCGCCGCGCGTATTGTCCAGCTGGGTCAGCGCGGGGGGCGGCGTCTGAAGGTCAAGAGTCTGAGCCCTGGCCGCATTGCTCTCCAGGAGGTCGAAGACCTGGAACAGCAGGGGCAGGGCGGCCTCTCGGCCCGTCATGCCGGGGCGCACGCCCCCGTCGGGCCGTCCGGTCCATACCACGACGGTCCAGCCATCGCCGACGCCCGCGGCGACCGCATCGCGAAAGCCGTACGAGGTGCCGGTCTTGAAGGCGAGTTTGGGCGCGCCCACGCTCAGCGCCGGGGGCGCGCGGCCGGGCGGCGGAGGGCTTTCGCGCAGAATGGCTAGAACCTGATCCGCCGCCTCCGCGCTCACAAGGCGGCGTCCTTTCAGCTTGTCTCGTGCGACATCCTCAGGCGTCCAGGCGAGCGGCTTGGCCAGGCCCCCGTCGCCCAAGGCGGCGTAGAGCATGGCGATGTCGCGCAAGGTCACGCCCTCGCCGCCCAGCGCCAGGGCCAGGCCGGGATCGGCGAGGCCTGCGCGAGGCCGCACCAGCCTTGCGCCGACCCCGTTCAGTCGCGCCTCGAACGCTTCCGGCCCGACCCGGCTGATCAGGGCGACCGCCGGGACGTTGAGCGAATATTGCAGCGCCTGACCGGCGGTCACATCCCCATGAAAGGTACGGTCGAAATTTTCCGGCTCGTAGCCGTTGAACGCCACAGGCGCATCGGCCAGCCGGGTTTGGGGCGCCGCCAGTCCCTGTTCGAAGGCGAAGGCGTAGATGAAGGGTTTCAGGGAGGAGCCCGGCGAGCGAAGCGCCTCTGTCGCGTCCACCCATCCGCCCGGACGGTCTCGGCCGGCCGACGACACAATGGCCCGAACCCCACGCGTGGCTGTATCGACCACGATGATGGCGGCCGACGACTCCGGCCCCTGCGCGGCGCCGGTCTGCGCGGCCAGGGTTTCAAGCCTGCCCTGGAGCCGACTATCCAGAGTGGTCAGGATGGTCGGCTGAGATGGTGTCGCCGCGCGAGCCAGGTCTCCGGCGACGGTCCAAGCGCGTTCGGGAAACGGTGCGCGTCTGGGTAGGGGTTCGGCGGCGGCCTCGTGCGCGGCTTGCGCCGTGATCAGACCTTTGCGGACCAGACGTTTCAGCACCTGGGCGCGGGCGCGCAGCGCGGCGCCGTAATGGCGATCGGGGCGGCGGGCTTCGGGCGCTTGGGGGATGGCGATCAGGAGCGCCTGTTCGGCGTTGGTCAGGCTGGTGGGCTCGTGGCCGAAGTAGGCCAAAGACGCCGCTCGCACGCCCTCCAGGCTGCCGCCATAGGGCGCCAGCGTGAGGTAGCCGGCCAGCACGCCTCGCTTGGACAGGCGAAACTCCAGCGCCAGCGCCCGCACAGCCTCCAGCGCCTTGGCGCCTGGCGTGCGGGGGCGCGGCTCAAGCCGACGCGCCAATTGCATGGCGAGCGTCGATCCGCCGGACCGGACCCGTCGGGCGATCAAATCCGACGCCAGGGCCCGCGTCGCCGCGACCGGATCGACGCCGGGGTGCCACCAGAAGCGCTTATCCTCCAGGGCGATGAGACGCCGGATGAAGACGGGGTCGATGCGATCCAGATCGGCCTTCAGGCGCCAGCGGCCGTCTTCGACAGGCAGCGCGCTGAGCCACAGACCGTTGCGGTCCAGAACGACCGCGGAAGAGCGTTGCAGCTTGCCGAGCGGTAGGGTGAAGGCGAAGACCAGCCACCCCGCCGCCAGGAGACTGACGCCAACGCTTAAGCCGATCAGACGCCACCGCCGATCGAGGCCTTTGGTCATGGCCCGGCGATCACCTTCAACCGTCCAGACGCCGTATGGGCGTTCACCGCGGGCCGATACATGTTCATCGCCTCTGCGCCCGGCAGGAAGTAGTCGCCAGGCGTGACGGCGCGCGCGACGTAGGCGAGCGCGAACGGCTTTGCGCCTGTCAGCGTGAGGGCCGCGACGTATCGGTCGTCCCGCTTTTCCTGCTGCGACGGCTCGGTAATCTCCCCTAAGAAGGCGAAGCGGCCGGCCGCGATTTTCTGGGCGCCCTCAGCTGGCGCTGACTGGCCGTCGCTAGGTTTCAAGATCGCCTCGATCTCAAGGCCGGCCGGCAGAGCGTCGTCGATCACCGTCAGGACGGCGTTCTCTCCCTCGGCGCGGCCGGAAAGGCGTACAATCACTTGCTCGCCCTGTTTGATGGCGGCGGGATCGAGCGGCTGGCCGGTGAGCGAGAAGAAGGCCTTTTGCAGGCTGAGCCCCGCGCTCTCAGCCGCCGGCGGTTGGGCCGGCGTGCCCGATACGGTGACGGTGCGCCAAATCGCGCCAGAACCGGCGTTGATCAGACGCGCGTCGGCCAGCTGTCCGACCTGGAACCGGGCCGGGCCTTGGACGCGCACGCCCAAGGCCGCAATGTTGATCGGCCCGCTCGCCGCCATCATAGCGTGCGCCGCTTTCAGGAGCTGACCTTGCTCTTGGGTGTTCAGGTCGTCCGGCCTTCGCACCGTGTCTTCCAGCCGCCCTTGCAGGCTGCGGGCGATGCCGGTTTCGCCAGCCTCATAGGCCAGCGCGATCACGCCGGCGAGGTCTCGCAGAGGGCTCTGATAGATGTCGCTCTCATCCCTGTAGCCCAGCGCCTTTTGCGCCTGGAGGAAGCTGTCGTGGGCGCGCACGCGGTCGCCCATGGCGGCCAGGCCTGCGCCGATCTGCGCCCTGGCCAGGGGAGAGCCCTCATCGTTGAAGCCGACATCGTGGAACCAGCGCAGGCGCGCCAGGTCGCCCTGGTTGGCCTTGGCCATGACATAGAGGGCGTAGGCCGCGGCGCGGCTGCGGCGCCGCGCGTTCTCCGCGTTCAGCCGCTTGCCTTCAGGCCCCTGGGTGGATTCGGCCTGCATTACATAGCCGATGGAGCTGAAGCCGTCGGGCTTGGACACAATACGCATGCCTGACAGGGCGCGCGCCAGAGCCTCGTCCGGCACGACGACGCCATGGGCCTTCGCCTCCAACAGAAAGTCGACAATATAGGCCCCGAGCCACGGGTCGGCCTCGCCGTCGCCGACACGCCAAAGGCCAAACGACCCGTCCAGCGCCTCGCGATCCAACAGCTTGGACACGGCCGTGGATAGGGCGATTGAGGTGGCGCGGGGCGTTGGCGCCCCGCTCACGCCCGTCGCGTAAAGGAGGGGCAAGGCGGTGGAGACGAGCTGCTCGCTGCACCCATAAGGATAGCGCGACAACGCCGCCGCGATCGGAGCCGGATCAAAGCCCCGGAACGGCGAATAGGATATGGTCATGGCCACATCCCCCGGCGAAAATCCGGCCAGAAGCGAGGGCGCCGGCGTAAAGCTCTCACCGGGCTTCTGGAGCGCGCTGGTCGCCCGCGTGGTCGGTCCCCAGCCGAGCCGTGTCTGCAACGGATAGCGATGGGTTGAGGCGAAGCCCGGCCCGCTGGTTTGCAGGGCTACGGCGCCGATGGAGGGGCGGGGCGCCGCGGTTATGGCCAGTCGTTCCTGAATGCGCTGCCCGGTCGCCAGTGTGTAGGTTTTGGTCGCCGCCGCGCCGACGCCGCCGGCGCCCGAGATCGCCGCCGTATAGGTCCCAGGTTTGCCAGCCACATCGTTCAATTCCAGCGTCGCTTCGGCATGATCGCCGGGGGCCAAGAAGCGGGGCAGGGCGAGCTCCGCCACCACTGGCTCGCGGACCGTCAGGTCCGTATTCGCCGCGCCCACCGCCTTGTCGGTCCAGGCGACGGCGATCAGGCGAAGCTGGCCGTTGAAGTCGCCGGGCGGCAGGCGGATCACGGCGTGCCCGGCGGAGTCGGTATCGACCACGCCGGACCAGAGCGCGACGGTCTTGGTCGGGACCACCGTCAGACCTGCGCCGCCGAACTCGTCACCGCCGAAATTGACAGCCCCGGCGGCGCCCAGATTGGGATCGAGCAGGCGCCCATAGTCGTCGCGATAGGCGAGGCCAAGCGCCCGCTTGCCGAAGTACCAGGCGATGGGGTCGGGCGCCTTGAAGTGAGTCAGGCGCAGGACGCCTTCGTCCACAGCCGCCAGCGTCACATGCGCCTTCTCGCCCAAGCCCAACCCCTTGACGGTCAGGGGGACCAGGACGGGCGCCTTGCTGTCTATGATTTGCGGCGTGTTCAGGGTGACGGCCAGTTTTCGGCCCGGCGGCTCCAACGGCACATAGACGACGCCCAGCGCGCGGCGGGGCTTAGGGCTCAAGACCGGATCGCGCGGTTGAATAACGGTGACCATGACATAGGCGCCCGCGCCCCAGTCGGCGTCGGCATGCAGTTTCACGGTCGCGCCGTCTTTCGGCACGGTGACGGACTTGGAGGCGATCAGGCGATCTGTGGCCACCACCACCTGGGCCTCGCCCGCGATCGGCGCCTCGATGTGGACCTCGACGGTGTCGCCGGTGCGGTAGCCAGTACGAACCGTCGCCACGCGCGCGGCGTCCGGCGGCTCGACGCCGTCCGCGGGCTCGGACCAGCCCGACGCCTGGCGGATGACCGTGCGGGCGCCGGTCGCGGCGTCATCCAGCTCCAGCCGGTAATCGCCCCAGGGCAGGCGTTTGGAGACGCGGGCCGGCGCCGTCGCCGTGACGCTCAGCCGCCCCTCGGCGATGGGGATATCGCGGCTGGTCCGCCGCCAGGCCCAGCGGCCGTTCTGTTCGTACCAGTCGTAGTTCCACCGCTCCGCGATCAGCTTGTAATGCGCCGAGGCGTCGGCCACGCGCCGGCCCATGGCGTCGACGGCGATGATATCGAAGCTTTCGACCGGATCGGCGCCGCTTCCCGCCGTAGCCTTCACGCCGAGATACAGCGGTTTCAGATGAATCTTGAGGCGGGTCTCTTCGCTCACCGGTCGCCCGCCCGGCTCGAACACCGACGCCGTGACGATGCCCAGCAAAGGCTGGGTCGCGCCGCCCAAGGTGTCCGTTCGTACGACCTGATTGGCCCGACCGGCGCCGTCGGTCACAGACGGCGCGCCCTGGAGCATCTTTTCCGGAAACGGGGTTTGCTGATCGCCCCACAGATAGTCCTTGTAAGCCGGAAAGGGGTTGGGGTCGGCGATCACCCGCCCTTCGGACTGGACCGGCAGGCCGGAGGCGGGCGCGCCGTAAAGGAACCGGGCCGAGAGTTGAATCTGACGCACCTCGCCCGCCACGAGCGGCCGGTCGGCGTCCGCCGTCGCGGTCACGGCCAGGCGCTGGGGGACGAAATCCTCGACCTGAAAGCTGGTTTCCCCGGACGGCGTTTCAGAACCGTCCATTTCGAGGGTCGCTTTCCAGACGCCGCGGGGCGCGGCGGCAGGCAGGCCTGCGTCCTCGGTTACCGCGCCTGTCGGGCTGGCGGTGAACCTCATGCGGCTGAACTCAAGGCCCGACGGGCGGCGGATCACCAGGGCGCCGTGACGATCCTTGACTGCCTTGGCCAACCGATCCCGCAGCAGCGCGACCAGGTGGACCGTTTCACCCGGCCGATAAACGCCGCGATCCGCATAAAGAAAGCCATCGACAGCGGCGGCGGTATCCAGCGCGGCGGCGCCCGTTTCCGGCGTCCCGCCGGGAATGGTGCGGCCGGCCACATCCTGCTTCGAAAGGTCGATGGGCGCGCGTTCCAGGTCCATGACCGTGAAGTCGCCCTTAGGCCCATAGGCCATGATGCGCGCCGCCGCCGCGCCCTTCTCGCCCGCCAGCAGGCTGCGGGGGAAGTGGACGCGGCCCTGGTCGTCGCTCGAGGCCGACGCCAAGTCGCCGCCATCCTTGCCGACCAGAGCGATCCGCACCCCGCTCATGGTCTTGGCGGTCTTCAACGAGCGGACCATGACGTCCAGCGCGTCGGAGCCGTCATAGGCCTGGAGCGCCATATCGGTGAAGATGATCCAGCGGCGAGCGCGGGCCGGCGACTCCCGTTCCGCCTCGCCGGGCCGTTCCTTGGCCCCTTTCAAGCCTGAGGCGTCGGCGGCCTTCACCACATAGGCGCCGGGCTCCAGCGTCTTCAGAACGGCGCCTAAGGGGAAGACGGTGGTGGCGCGTTGATCCGGCTGGCCATGCACCGCCATATCGCCCGACCAGAGCTTTCGCCCATCTTCGCCGACGCCGCTCTCGCCGCCGTCATAGTCGTAGTCGCCCTCGGGCGTCGGGTCGGGCGCGCCGATCTCCTTGCGCACCAGATTGCGATCCGGCACGCGCCAGACCTCCAGGTGCAGGCGCGACACATTGACGGTCTCTATACCCACGCCATCGCCATCCTCCCGCGGCAGGATCACGCCGCTTCCGGCGAAGCCGACATAGGCGGGGCGCGACCCAGCCTGGAAGGCGACATCCGCATCCGCCGTCAGCACCTCGCCCGATGCGGCAGGCAGGCCGTGCATCAGCGTGATGGTGCGACCTTCATAGCCGACGCCGGCGACGCACAGCTCGTCGCCCGCCACCGTCACGGCGGCAGGGTGGCCGAGACTGGGGCTGACGGTGACGAAATCGCCGTAGGACTTGCGGGCGTCGAGCGCGCGGGTGAGGCGGATACAGGCGCTGGGGCCTTCCGGCTTGAGATCAAGCCGTGATGTCCAGACCGCGAAACCGTCAGGCTTCTGGGCCGTCGCACGCGGCGCGTCGCCGGGGCGGGGTTTGCCGAACAATGGCCAAGCAAAGCCGAAATTGGGGGCCAAAGCCGAGGGCGGCGCACCGGGTTTGGCGCCTGACGCCAGCTTCGCCGTCAGATACCCCCCGCCAAATCCCGCGGCGATCAGCGCAGTCGCCGCCGCGACCAGCCTGCGCCTGCTAAAATCCGCCATCAACGCCCCCGCACGATAGCGTGACCCTGTCTCCACGCCGGCGCCCCGTCAATCGACATCTCTGGGTAGATCGCAGGGCATCATCATCCGGGCGAAAAGTCACACGGGTCGCGTGTTCGAGGGTCTACAGGCGCGACCGCTTTGAGGGGCTAACTTCAGATTTCTTGTTGCGCTGCGCAACAAATTCCAGCTATACGACGTCTCCCGTCGCTTCGGTGGCGGGGCCGATGGTGGTGTAGGAAGCGGTTTCATCGCTGCAAACGAGGTGGTCGGAGGTTCGAATCCTCCTGCGTGGCGCAAGCTGCGTGTAGCTCAGGGGTAGAGCACCTGCCGCTTCCGCGTGTTCCCCATCGGGTCTCTTGTCCAGTGGTGCAGTATTTCGAATTCTTCGGGCGACGGTCTGCGGAGATATACATCCGCGCCGTGCCTCTTCGATGGGGCGTTTCGAGATGCGATTTTTCCCTGGATAGGTCGGCGGCGGCGACAGGATTTCGGGTTCATCGTCTCCACTCTAAAGGGCGGCCGGAGCGCAAGCTCAACTGGGTCTGGACGCGGACACGTC
>Ga0209208_10010177_pt1 | contig 12250 bp, 6 predicted proteins | sample S1TSphfallax_3_FD_187694 | JGI IMG/M metagenome (GOLD analysis project Ga0209208, IMG submission 187694) | Host-associated microbial communities from peat moss isolated from Minnesota, USA - S1T2_Fd - Sphagnum fallax MG (SPAdes) (version 2) | ecosystem: Host-associated > Plants > Peat moss >...
AAAAAAAAAAAAAAGGAATTTAGTGAGGAAGTGTTAATTGTGGCCCAATGAAGGAACACAAAAAAACAATGAAACATAAACAACAATAATTTAATTGCACAAAGAAAAGAAAGGATTGATTTAATAATGAAACAATAACAATTGTAGCTGATCAAACAACGCCACCAAAAATACAACAACTATAGTTCGTTGAAGCAAGTGCAATGAAACAACACAACATGTGATGAAGCAGAAGCAACACCAATTTGGTTGCATGAAAAAACGCAAACCAATGATGAAACAACAATAATAGCCCAATGAAAAATTAACATCGTGCATGATCAAACAACCTATAACGCAATGAAACAACACTCACAACAAAACAACACAAAAAATCACAAATGCTCAATGAGCTGAGGCAAGTTCTCTTACCTCAAAACCTAACGCTCATAGAGCGTTCTACTTTCAAGAAAAGCTCCAAATGGCGATTGCCATTCAACAAAAGCAAGGAACAAAAATGCTAGCATCAAAGAAATGATGACATCGTAGTATCTGCTTTCCGTGGAAAAAGCAAGATGCACAAACGTCGTAGGATGATGACAGAAAAAAATCAGACAATGCTTTACGTAGGTGAAGGTCCTGGTAGTAGGACCTTCCAGATTTGAGATATCGGCTGAGGGTCGGGATCGAAATTCCTGAAGGTCCTACAACCAGGACCTTCTCCTATCCGAAATGGACTCTCTTTTCACTGTTGTCAATTCTTAAAAAAATTAAAATTAATGGGGCCAAGCTGCTACCTCTCACCTCCCCCAAAAATCCAAGACATTTATTTTTTGAAAATAAATTGAAGGAAGATTTTCTTTAATCTCATCTCCTCAAAAATTCAAGAAACCTTGCAGTTAAGTTAGAGAATTGCCACTTGGCTTTTGGTCATGGTTCTCAAGCACACCGATTCTCTTCTGACCAATGTTCTTTACAGAGAGATTAATACCAGATAACCGCCCAACACTGGTCATGACCTGAATCCTAGTATCCATCTGCCCCACTCTACGAAATGCCACAGAGTGGTTTGGTGACGGTTCTCAATCAATCACTGCTAGTTCTTTTGTTCAGCCTCCAACATCGGCCGGTTCTTTCAGTTGGAGGCTCTTTTAAAGAGCCATCGATAGCCGGCGCCAAAGAACCGATCTGAAAACCGGCCCAGCTGTGAACTTCGTTCTAATACCCACCCAACGCGGCCCGAAAAGATAACCTTCGGTTCGCTGGAAAAAGAACCGGAACGAGACCCGGACGGTTCTGTGCTGAACGGGACTTTGCATTTTGTGCGCGTGCGTTTTTTTTTCTCTCTTTTTACTTTTTTGTTTTGTTTTTGTATTGATTCTCCTTCTGATGATTCTGCTTCTCTCTGTCGCCGCCGTTGTTGCAGCAGTCGTGCTGACTGCTGATGCTCGTTTCCTTTTCCTGAACGTTTCCTCTTCTTCACGTCTTCTCAGACTATTCTTCTGTTTTTTTTCTTCTTTTTTTTTGTTGGGTTTCTTCTTCCTGGTGTGGCGGCGATGGGAGGAGAGCATGTGAAGCAATCTCGTGGCGAGAACTTGATTCTTACTAGTGCATTTTGTGGTAGATCGGATCCCTCCTTGATCAACAACCGACTGGAGGAGGAGGAGACGACGACATCGGTCTTCTACAAATTCCAACTCTGAAGACATGCAGGGTTGGACACGAGGTTTTGTTTACTTCCTCTCCGTAATGATTGTCCCCTTCTGGGTGGCGCTGTCGTCGCTGTGCGGAGTTGTGCCTTTTTGACTGTTTCTTGGGGGCTTGGGGTCTTGTGTTTCTATGTTTTTTTTCTTTTGAAGGTTTTGAATACTGCTTGTTGTGTTGAGAAAATGAGATTGTGGAAATAATAAGGAAATGGGCACTTCTCCTCCTCTTCGTTTTCCACATCTGTGAACCATACAGTTGTGCAGCACGGGGGTTGAAGGCATTGAACTTGTGACGATCCAATAGAGCTCCTTTGATTGTCTTTGACATCAAGACATTTCGAAGGGACTGCAATTCAATGTCACATTTTATCTAGAAGTCGTGTTTTTTGATGCAATTCACGCGGTCAAGAGTGTTGTTGTACTGGACATCTTGGACAAATGAGTGTGGATTCCAATTCCTAGTCCAACTTGGTCACTCTCTAGAAATGCAGCTGCAATGGAGACAGCCATTTCATTTGATGGCTGGTTTATTGTTTTGGGTGCAGGTTGGGTGCGAAGTAGTCTCATGCTTATGGAACATGCACACTTTTGCCATTTGATTTAGAAATCATGGGCAACAAACTTACACATAGACGACCAGCAATTGATGACTGTTATACACGACCCCAGGGATTATACCCTTCCCAAGATGTTGATCACAGGAAGCTCCGGCGCCTCATTCTCGATTCCAAGTTGGCTCCTTGCTATCCTGGAGAAGAGGAGCCTGCAGTTGAGCTTGAAGAATGCCCTATTTGCTTTCTGGTACAGTGCCAGTACTTGATCACATTCTTTTCAACTCTCTCTGGAATCCAACATTTCTAGTACATAATTATAGGACAGAGGGTTCCAGGTACACCAAGTGCTGTTCTGTGGTTCCAGGAGATTATCTGCTATAACAGGTGATTGCAGGCTTGATGTTGAAGCTAATTCTGTAAGCAGCAATGGGTGTTGGCAATGGACAGCATTATCCAAGTCTCAATCGTTCCAAATGTTGCACCAAAGGCATCTGCACAGGTACACTCTATTTACAACTGCATCCCTAAAAGCTTTCTAAATTGGCTGTAGACTTTATCTTGCACACCATAAGTGTTTGCCACATCTTTTGAGCTCCTTATGTCTATATCTGTGCAGTCAATTTGGTTACTAAGGGTTCTATTCAGTGTAAGAGAAATCCAACAAGAAGTTTAGGGTTACATGGAAAACACTGGATATGTACATACATGCAAAACCTGAATAAGAATTGATCTATGTATTCAGTGTAAGAGAAATCCAACAAGAAGTTTAAGGTTACAAAAGCCAGAGATGAATTGATCTGTGTGCAGAGGATGTAGAAGTGTCCAATGCTTAGTAGATGGCACCCCATTTGGTTGAGATGTAAAGGAGCTGATCCAAATGGGGTTGCTGCTTATGATGTCAAGGATTCATGTTCATAGCAGCATTGTACAGTAGGGCATCTATTAGTGAAACCAGATTACCATATCGTACCCTTGTGTACAGATTCTGCAGTGTGGTCATCTTGTTGGAACAAATAACATGTTCAGTGTGCTTTGATTATAGGTAGGTCTCTGGTTTCATGTATTGAGCAAATGTATTTGTGGTTTGCAGAGTGTTTTTTGCAGATGAAGTCCCCTAATGTTACTCGACCTACTCAGTATCCTTTCTGCTTTGTATTTTGCTTAATGCTCATAATGTACGTATGTCTATGTATGTATGCATGGATGTATGTACGTACTCAGTGTTGGGTGCCCAATTGTTCTTTTCAAACTGCCCCGTAGCCAAGCGTAGAGTAGGCCTCCTTAACAGGGATGGTGACAGATGCCCATATTGCAAAATGGCAAACTATTCAGTAGAGTATCGGGGCCCAAAGAGCATGGAAGAGAAGGGTGTGGAACAAGTGGTCTGTCTCTAATTCCTTTACATGTTTATTTGCTTGCTCATTAGGCTTCTTATCGTGATGTCATATTTCACTCAGTTCCATGTCTGGGCTTCCCTGCATTTGTGTTTACCCAATTGACTGCTGGGGTCATGCATCTTTTTTGTTCACATACTGTCCTTTAACCTTAATACACTTCTGTTGGAAATTCAGGAAGAGCAAAAAGTAATAGAGGCAAAAATACGGATGCGGCAAAAAGAACTACAGGATGATGATGAGCGCGAACAACACCATCATGATGATGACCAAGACTACCATCCTTCACCCCTTCCTGCCTTACTCCCTCCACCTGATCCAGTGCAGGACAGTTGGCGAACAGCATGGGAATCCATCACTCATCCTCCACAGGTTAGCACCCTCTGTCACTACACTGAGCTGGATGACTTTGTCGGCTGATTTGTGGCCACAAAAAACTGAAAGCTTGTGGTTTACTGGATTTCAGTCTGTCTAACATTACCACCCAATTGCAAAGCTGAAGCATTGGGGCTGTGATTACCAAAAGGCCCCAGCTTCAGTTAGTTACACATAAGAGCTTCAAAAAGGAGGATTCTTGGATGTGGCAGCTGACCTTGGAAAACATAAGTCCCCTCTTCAAACAGCTGTCTGAAGCTTCCCACCACCAAGGGTGATTTGAGTCTAGTATCCTTGCAGATGGATATGAGCTATGGAGCCAAATGTATTCAGCCATTTGGGCTCAGTGATCTGGGCTGCTGCTTTGTATAAAAGCTTTTTCTTTTCCTGCATTAAGGGGAACCATGATGTACAGGTCTGTCTTAACAGTGTGTGAGATGTGATAGGGTCCATTATCATCAGGGCTGTCTGAGAGACCAGTTCCTGCGATGGAACCAGACTCCCTGTGGGTGAGGGGCAGCCAACAAACTGCAGTGGATGATGAGCCTGGCAGAGCTCATCAACAAGCAATGCCTGCTGTTTTTTCAAACATACTGCCTTCTGAAGTCAGGCATCATGATATAGTTGGGTCGCCAACACCACAACCACCTCCAGGTGCCCAGTTAACAAATGGAGCACCAAACTTTGGAATCTCCCAACATGACAGGTATCATCAATAGTTAACCCCACAACCCTTTCTTATATGTTTATGCACTGCATGAAGAAAGAGAAGAGAATCAGATGTTCTGGAATTTGACAAAATAGTGACAAATGATCCAGGGATGATGAATTTGACCTGGATTTGGAGGACATAATGGTCATGGAAGCTATCTGGCTTTCTATTCAGGTATTCTCCCAACTGCTTGGTAATGGATTTACTGATCTTACTACAGAATCTTGGTGTATGTAGTCCGGGCTATAATAGATGACTTGAGAACCAATGCGGTCATCCTAGATGCAACTTTCTTAAGTCTTTGAACACAGATATCTCTGGTAATAGCCAGCAACGCAAGAACATGTGCACTATGCTCAATCTCAATAGGGGCTGATGGTGAATGATGACATTTTGACAGTCTGTTTAAAATAAGGTTCTTATGCATGATTGGTGACCAGTTTTGAGTTTGCCAATATGAGGGCATGGGGTTGTCTCTCTATGGTTGGTTATATGCAGTTAACCTGCCTGTGTCCTCATTTGTGGGAAATTTTTCCTGCCTCATTTTAGGACACTTTGTTTGATGACCTTGAGAAAAGTTGGTTATCGAACTGGCATTGAAGTCTACCTTTTTAGAATTGTGTTTAAAAGCCATTTCATTCCAGTGAAGCTCTTGGGCCCTCATCCACAGAGAGCTATGATTTTGTTTAGTGCAATCTACTTGTGGGTTCAACTTTCACTGAGGACTATGGGGTTTTCTGGTACATACTGGGATTTTAGGAGCAAGGGGCTCAGGACAGATACAGAGATGATGAACGGCGTATCACAGCCGTCCCACGCAGCTTGTCAACATTGATGACCAACTTTGGTCTTGGCTCTGGAGGAGAAATGGATTTAGGAGCAATTATGGTGCCACCACCCCCTTCTTTCCTATCACTTCTGCCACCACCATCAGTTCTTGATACCCAAGAGCAGGCTCTAGGAAGGCGCAGCTCAGTTACAGGGGGCCTAGCACATGCTATTGCAGCATTGGCTGAACGGCAGGTCACTGGGTTTGATACATCTGCCCAGCAACCAGTGAGTGCTACCCTGCCTTGCAATCCAGCTGTGGTCAGCCAAAGGGAAGAAGTCTCTGAAACAAATCAAGAATGTCAGATAGTCGATGGGGAGGAGGCACTTGAGACTGCCTTCCCAAGTGAGTCATTTCACAGAAATAATGATGGTTCACCAGTCTCCAGAAAGATAGGGAACCGAATGGTCAAGGATTCTGCTTCACAGGATGAGAGAGGAATGTTGCAAACTTCTCCAATGGTAGGTTTTTTGAGTTCTGAGAGGGAGAGAGAATGTGCAAGCCCAATCAGGGATTCAGGAAGTACAAATGTTAGTGAAGGACTAGCAAATTGGGTGAGCTCAACACAGTGGGATTATGAGGGGGCTGCATCACTTACTAAATGGTCTGGTGACCATAGCTCAGAGCAAGTCGAAGTTGGCACAAGTTTCTCTAGCAGCATTCCATCTGCATCAGAGTTACCATGGGAAGCAGCAGATTTTCCACCTGATGGAAGAAGTGGTGAAAGTAGTAGCAGCCACCACAGCATGGAAGCAGGAGGGAATAGCACTGTAGTGCCTGAAGGCTATGAGGAGCAAATGATGTTAGCTATGGCTTTGTCACTTGCAGATGCGCAAGCTAGGATTCGTTGAAAGGTAGCTTCCCTCACACAGCAATTCAAGTAATGTGCAATAGTAACTTGTATTCAAAGAATGTATTCATTCATTTTTTAATTGCATAATGTTATTCTCTTCAATATACCGTAAGCAAGCAATTAAATTCATGAGTCTGAAATCAGTCTCATGAATGAAGGTTGATGATATGTGATATGGAGATTCAAATCTTTTGATGCTTTTGTTGCACAAGATCACTCTTTTCTCAGCTATGTTATGAAATTTTGTTGAAGACAATTTTTTTTGGTTTAATTAACCATCTATTAACCATCACAATTAGGATAAATAGTACAAGTAGGCCTAATTGATGACCTAAACCCTAAACCAAGTAAGTCATTGTTTGTGGTACTAAATGAAAGGAGTAAGGTTGATTAGTAAAGCCATGACATCAAATGGACCACATCTCCTAATTAGTTGTAAAATCAATTGAATTACCTTGCATGAAAGGCAATTTTGTGAATAATTACTAAAAATTTGGAGTACTATGAGAAATTTGTCCCACAATTTCCCAATAACCTCAAAAAATTTCATGCCAATTTTTTTGAAAATCTAAAAATTTGAATGGACCACAAGCTCAAATAACCCTTAGCTCTTTGGAAAATCATCTACACAACAATCTCACCTCCCTTTTATCCTCAATGCCACCATCGGGTCCAAGTACTTCCCGCCATCTCCTTATCAACACCATAAAATACACCAAAACAAAGAACCAGAGAACCAAATCACCAATTGCATTCTCATTGGAAGCTCCCACCTTTGCTCATCTCTAGCGCATGTCTATATAGCGAAACATAGAACACAAGAAACAAAAAGCCTCCAATTCTAAGAAAATTCTGCAGCATTGTTGCTTCCATGTAGTTGATGTTTCCACATCACAATGGTTTTAGGGTGTAATGATGTGGAATGGAACCAAAAAGTTTGGAGCCACACTTTGCTCAAGTTTGAAAAACCCAAATAGAGATCTCAAACTATTCAAACTTTAAAATGTAAACCAATTAGTTTGTCGCATCAGTGCCAATATCATTCCCGTGAGTTGGTACTACTCAAGCTCTTATAAAAGCCTAGGCCAAAAATGATGATGAACAAAGTTTGAAATGGAAATTCAAGCAATGACAAGAGGCAACATGCACTCAAGATTTTCCCCAATAACATCACAAGTTGTCCCCTATCCTTTGCCCAAAAATGTGCTCTTGTAGTATGTATCCGTAGGTGGGCTAAAGGGAAACACTTTCATGTTTATCGAATTAGTAGCTTCTATTTGGGAGAACACTAAAAATAAATAAGTTGTGAAGTGCCCATCAAAAAACATTGAGCTTTTATATGCACTCACAACTAATTAATATGCATTGGAAATAAGTACAATCACTAAAGGTATATGATATATACACTTAAATGCACAACACTAATAATGTCTAATAATGTTGGCCAGTTTTTATTTTTTTTAATAACTAGTGGAGTAGGTCTTTGTGAATTTATTTTTTCTATCCCACACAAGGTATTAACTGATCAAAATAAATGCTATGTTCAATTTTCATGATTATGCAATATTACCTTTGGTTACCAAATTTTTCTATTTTTTAAAATAATCCTCACCAATTATGTATGAGGATTAATTTGGAAATACTCAACCTAATAAACACCTAGAGTAATGTCAAGGTAGGTTCTTGCAAGTAGAAGTGTAATCTTCAATTCCCATGCACTTTTCACAATTGTGAATCAACACCAATCAAATTTTCATTAGAGTGAACATTAAAAATGAATCTAAAATTGAAGAAGTGGAAATAAATGAAAAATGATAACTCAAAAGTTTTAATGTTTAAGGATTTTTAGAACTTATTAAAAGCATCTCCATCATAGACCAAAGTAATAGCTTAGTAAATGGCAATGTGGGGGGCATGTTTACTTAGCCTCAAGCAAGGCAAACCCACTTGCAATCCTAGCATGTCCCATTGCACCCACCCAAAATAAACCCTAGTAAGGATTATGTCCAAGAAAGCAATGCAAAGGCTCTACCCTTTGATTCACTCCTTAACTTCAGATTTGACTCCCAAAGTCACTCCCTAATGGACGGTTCCTTGAATCACTCCAACCAAATAGGTTTTTTTCAAGTAAATCTTGTTGCAACAATTGCATCAATTAAAAGCTATCATCTCAAATGCAAATAAAAAATCAGCAAAAGACTAACCTTTTGATTAGGAAGACCCAAAAATAAGATCACCAATTTACACGCTTTGTATATTAGTGACAAAGATGCTACAAAAGAGGACTTGTCAATTACAAAACTTTGCCAAAGAAGAGGAGCTCTACATATTTGTCAATAGAAACTGAATGTCATCACTTCATGATCAATTTTACGAATACAAAAATAATAATGAGAAAAGAAAAAAGAGGCCGATTGGTAGAGTTGACAAAAGAAAGATCAATTCCAAAGCTTATTTTACGAAAGAGGAGTAGCTACATAGATTTATGAATAGAAATTGAACACCATCACTTCATGTTGTGCAAAAAGTAGGGAGGAAAATAGAAAGAAGCTCCTCAATAGAGATGTTCTAAGAAGAAGAAGAGAAGGAAAATAATAGAATAAGAGAAAGGAAAAAGGAAAAGAATAGAAGAGAAAAAAGAAAAAGATTAAAGAAAAGAAAGACAAAACACAAATGAAGGAAAAAAGGAAAAAACAAGAGAGAAGAAGAACATGAGCATAAAAAGGAGAAAAAAAACGAACACAAAACCATGAGTGCAAGTAAGCAAATAAGAACTTAAAATGCAATAAGCAAACAAACACAATCTCTCTCATGTGATGTTAATGGCTTTGGTGATGACATGAACTTACACATCATTGCCAGTCCCAAAAACCACACCCAATGGGGTTAACTTATTTTGGGTGATGCAAGTGTTGTAATGGACTATTATACCAACAATTTCAACCCTAGCATCATCAAATTGCAGCTGGAAGGGTACTAATTATGTTATAATAGAAATGCTCTTAAGCATTACCTTGATGGGTTTTCAGCAATAATGAACATGAAGGTTTGACATTTGAGTCACCATCCTAACTCCTATACTATTGTTGAATTTGAGTCAATTTTACCATTGTCATCAAAAGCTTTAGAAAAATGCTTATGTTCTTGTCTTTGTAATGTTTGTAGAAGTTGATGAAGGAGATTTTATTTATTCTTTGAAAACTTTTTGTAGGAGGTATCAAGTCATTGTGTCCCAAAACATATCATCTTTTACTTAAAGTTTGTGATCCTTAATATACTACCAGATGTGTTTAGTGATCTCAAATCATGAAATCTCTATGATTTCTAAAGACTTTTTCATAGTTAAAGACAAAAAAACACAATGAAGATTTAGGTGCAAGGATAGGGTGCACTATGTTCTTGTTGGATTCAGCATAAATTAATTTTTTAAATGAGAGGTTGAAATATTTGAGAAATTCCAATGGGAAAGTTGTTGAAATTATAAAAAATTCCAAATCAAATTGATTGTTAATTTTGTGAAAATTGATTGTATTATTCTTCACTTGTTCTTTTAGGGTTGAGTTAAAAGAGGATACACCTAATTCTTTCTCCTTTCTCATTTTCAATGATCTAACCTAAAATTTCGTCATAATTGAATTTTTAAGGAATACTCTTCAAGGGGTTGGGTGGGGTTTTAACTGGTTTCAGAGGGGCATAAGTCATCCAAAGCATAGTTAGCATTCTCATCCATGACTCACAACCCTAGTAGAATTTGGCCCAATAAAAGTTGAACCCACAACTGACCACGTCTCCTGCATAGGAAAACCCTAATACAAAACCACTAAAATCATCAAAACCCTGCAAAACTTTATTTATAAAACACATTACAGATTTGAAAATTTGTAAAAAGTATTAGAAACAAGGGTTTAAGGTTTTGAATTTAAAGAACATCAAGTTAGCACAAACCAGATACCAAAAACTCTCCATCTCAACAACTAACTGCTTGTAATAGATCAATTGTGAAGACGGGAGGTGTGTCCTTAAGGGGTGAAAGTCAGGAAGTAGCTAATGAACAATCAACACTAAAATAGTTGCTGGCATTCTGTTCAACACAAAGTGATAAAAATTTATGAATGGTCATGTGTTGAAACCGAAAAAAAATCTTATTTTGAAATAACAAATGCTCCCATGGCCTAAAATTAATTCAGTTCGACATTTGGGTGTCCAATCTGACCATCAACTACAATAGGGGAATTTCAATGATAGGTCCTGTTTACACATGCTACTCCTAAAGTTTGGAGGAGATTTTCTAATGTTAGACTCATCTTCATTCTCACATCCACAAAGTGAGGACATTCTCCTATAGGCTATATGGAAACCAATAAGTTTAATCAACTTATGAAAAAGAAGAAAAACCCTGTGTAATAAAAAAGTGCAGAGATGGGAATCCATTCACAAGAAGTACAAGGCAAGCAAAATACAAGCAAGAGAAAACATGTCAAGAAAGAACATAACAATCAGGACACCACTAATACACTTAATCAATGGATCTCTTCCATCATATCTTCAGGTGTATAGAAATATCACTGAATGGAATTTGCGGGTATCATTGGCCTCATGATGGGTAAGAAAAAATCTCACTGAATTGAATTTGCAGGTATCATTGGCCTCATGGTGGTGGGTAAGAAAAACCCAGGTTTAGGGTTTAGAAATCTTGCTGAGTCCAATTTGCGGGTTTCATCAACCTGTGTTGAAAACAGCCACACCAGCCTTAATCTAACCTTAATCTAAAGGGGTTGGGGTTTAGGGTTCAGACACTGCCACCCATCCAAAAGTAAAGTATAGAGTAAGGAACACCTTTGAGGCACTTCATGGAATTGAGGGCTTGGAGGCCCAAGGGAAATTTTAGCCCAAGCAAGGGCCCAAAAATCCCCCACAAGTGCCAAAAACCTGTTCCATCCCCTAGCATAAAGAATATTTTCAAATTTAGGAACCTTACAAAAGTGTAAGGTACCTTTTTTTTATAAAGGAAAGGTACCTTACACTTTTGTAAGATCCCTTTTTTTTTTCTTTTTTTTTTGGAAAATTGTTGTTAACTTCTGCCAGGCCAGGAGGAGGTGCTTTCAAAATACACAGCCTAAATTTGAAAAGTTCTTTTAAGTATTAAATAAGTAAAAACCCAGTTTGAAATATAGCTATTAATATATATTATTCTTGCCAATCAATATATATATATATATATATATATATATATAGTATTGATTTATTAATGCCTGGGGAAGAGACCAGAGCATTTAGGAAATTTGGACTGTTATGTCTTGGATTCAGATAAGTTGTTCAAAGTCTACCCCAAATCTGAAAGTCAATGAGAATGGTTCAAAGTTGAACTCTGTGTGGGAGTTATAATTAATAAGTCTCTGACTTGCAGCTCTTTGATTGTTGCCCAAAAACCCAAATTGGGCAAAAGCTAAGAGCATCTCCAGTGTCCATCCATAGGCTGCCAAAGCTCAGTAGAATTGGCCTCAAACTTAATTTGGGCATTATAAATATGACTCTTGGTCCAGGTGGTAACATTCAATCAAATACTATTTCACCTTTATATTAAAGTCATCCTCTCTTTCACCCCCTGTCCCCTCTTTCAGTGGTATCCGCAAAGTAATGAAATTTTATTTAATCTCAATATGAATTGCTGAAGCTCAGCATTTAATGCACAAGGTTAGAGAGTAATTTATAGTAGTTGTACAGGTAGGAACAGTGAAAATATATGTAGCAGCAGTGGAGGCGCTCAGGAAAAAGGAAAGAGGGGATGAAACTCAGTTTACCACCAAAATTGGGGGAAAAACTTAGTTTGGGTCCCAGTTATTTCGTT
>Ga0209208_10010178_pt1 | contig 12249 bp, 9 predicted proteins | sample S1TSphfallax_3_FD_187694 | JGI IMG/M metagenome (GOLD analysis project Ga0209208, IMG submission 187694) | Host-associated microbial communities from peat moss isolated from Minnesota, USA - S1T2_Fd - Sphagnum fallax MG (SPAdes) (version 2) | ecosystem: Host-associated > Plants > Peat moss >...
AAAAAACCTAATCTTCAAAAAAATCATCTAAAACAAACCAAAATCCTTCAAGATATTATAACTTTATAACTAATCTCAAGTTTCAACGCAAGCCAAAATATCATCTTTCCAAAATCCTCATTAAAAAATAAAATAGACCTATTATTATTACCTAGTAGGGGCCAAAATCCCTTAAGCTACTAGGTATACTCTATAATGAATCTAAACACAATATCCTTGCCTTGGTAGGCAAGGCCAAAAAATGGAAAATTTAAAGAATGATTTTCATCCCTACCGAATCCAATCATGTACAATGATAAAACTGGGTATATATATATATATATATGGATGAAAATGATTGGATGAACATACCCCTAAGTTCCAACCAAACTTTGGATACCCAGTGTACGCAATAATAAAGTTATAACACAAAATTATGGAACATGAGTTACTACCTACTTGCTAGTTAAACTGAAGTTTTTATTTATTTATTTATTATTATTATTTTATAATTTTATAATTTTAATTTCCCAATTTTGTGATGTAGCCAAATTGGCAATCTTTCACAGGAATATTTAACCAAATTTGGCTATGACCAGTTATAAAAGTAGAAAAAATTAAGAATCTTCTATATTTCTTGAGGAACCTGGGTTAAGCTGCTGAATTAGGGCCATTTTTAAATAATCATTTATATATATTGAAATCATATTTTTCAGGCTAAAAAAATGGAAAATTCACCCTCAAAAAATTTGCAGCCTGTAACATATTAGAATGACTTTATAAAAGTAGTTGAACTACTTTTATTGAGCAGAGAGAAAGGGAAGCAAATGCCATAAGAAGTGGCCTTTTTATTATTATTGGCGAAATGCTGCCAAAAAAGAGAATTTTAAACTCCAAAAATTCCAAAATTAAGTGATTTAGGAGGTTTTCAATAGCTAGAAGCAAGGGGGGGGGAAAATTAGTAAAAATCACAAAAAATTGATATTTTAGTTTTTCAATGTGTAGCCAAAAATATAGAAGGATGATTAAAGTTTTCTACTTCATCTCTAGCATATATAGCCAGATTTTGCCAAATCTTCCACTTCTCTAAATCTTCAAATCAATGATTTTTTGGGTGAAATATATTTTGTGATGAAAAATATTCTAAAATCACAAACCAAAATCTTCCACTTCTTTACATGTTCAACAAACAATTCCACAAACAACTACCTCATTTTTTTTCCAAGCCTAACTATCTCACTTTTCTTTCCTTGAAGATCCCCACACTTCTTTCCTCTTTTCTACCCATCAACATGAATATGAAAAGGCAACAAATTAACATGTGCATGACATTTATATCAATTTTAAAAATAAATTCAACATTGACATAAATAATGATGAATCATTTGAGAAAGAAAATTTCCACTTCTTTACATTTTCATAATTTTTTTTTCAAAAACAACTACCTCATTTTCAAGCTTAATTATCTCACTTTTTTTTCCCCCTCTTCCAAATCACCATTACAACAAAAAGTGTCTCTTGGTACATCAAATGATTTCACTAGATTTTGAGTGAATTCGCTGATCTTAGCAAACAAAGAAGGACTAGTTGAAAAATAACGAATTGAAGAGAGACTAATGAATTGCACTCACATTTTGTAGCACCATACTTCTTCTCTCTTTTTCTCTACCCATTGATAACATGAATACAAAAAGGCAACAAATGAACATGTGCATGATATAAATCAAATTTCATGTTCAAATTAAACTTAACATTGACATAAATAAATAATGAGGAACCATTGGAAAGAAAGAAACCATACAAGAACAACGTAAGAAGAAGAAGAAGAAGAAGAAGAAGCTAGAAGAAGTTGATCTTCACCACTAGATCTTCACTAGTAGTGCGCAGGAGGAGCAGCAGCAACAGCAGCAACGCAGAGCCTGCAAGTTTTCCTCAAAACAACGCTGAACATATAAGAGATTATCAACAAAAGAAAACCTGCAAGAATGGCAAGTAAAGTCAGTCTCATTCAGTCATGGGAGCGTCAGGAACAAAAAACCCATGTAGTAGTAGTAGTAATAAGAGAGAGAGAGAGAGAGTTAAGTACTTTTAGTCTTTACGTATCACGATCCATCCGTGCTCCATGTCTCGCAACTGCTAAATAGTCCTTCTTCTCCCTGCACCGTTTCAACAACCACCTGAATTTAATTAATCTTCCAACAGCACACGCAAAAGCCACCAAAATTCTATTGACCTTAATAATAAGTTTCAGTCAGATTGGGAGGAGGAGCCAGGGATTGAATCTTCATGTCTTCCAATTTCTATTGTCAGATCTCCAGACTTCTACTATTGTCAGTACGCTTTTTACAGGTACTCTCTCTTGCAACCATTACCTACCCATTTACTACGATCAAGCCAAAACTATTTTTCTCCCGTTTAAGTAAAGAAAAACAACAGCACGAGAACCCTGAGTTTGGTCATGCACAAAGTGAGATTTTTAAGAAAAAACCTGCGAAAAAAAAGTACATTAGCATTCAACAGGGGATGAAACGCATCAATTTTGGTGGTAAACTGAGTTTCATCTTTTCTCTTTCCTTTTCTCCTGGGCGCCTCGCCTGCCTCCCTTCACTTCACTGCTGCTGGCTGCTACAGATATTTTCACTTCTCCTCCAAACTGTACAACTACTATAATTACTCTCGAACCTTGTGCATTAAATGATGAGTTTCAGCATTTCGTACCGAGACTTAATAGAATGTCTTTACTTTACTTTGCGGATACCACTGAAAGAGAGGATAGGGGCCCAGGGGGTGAAAGGAGAATTTGGATTGCAATCAACACAACCTTGCCATGCCCTTCTTGATTTGTAAGGTGGCATTATCCTTGCATGTAAATAGTCACAAATTTATCAACAACCTAGTGAATATAATAACAATTCTTCTTGAGCTATGTCACATACAAAACTTGTGAAAATGTCATGTTTTCCCAATGCCATCAATGGTATTGTTGAAAATTGATGATCCCATTTGTATTTGGTAAACTTAGAATTTATGATTATTAACCATCATAATTGGCCATTTTCCATGTAGAATTTCTTCAAACCACTCGATCTTGTCTATCATGTGATCGGCCACCTTTCCATGAACATACTATACATTCTTGACAATTTTTTTGGAAGGTGGTGATTGTTAAAGGTTACACTTGTAAAAAACAATGCACTTTCATTTTCAAAGTCAATAGAAATGGTCACATTTGTCCTTTGTTTTAGGCTTCAACTAATTTGTTTCCTTTTGCTGCACTCTTTCTCCCAATGCCCTTTCTTACAACAATAATTACACTTGATTTTATGTTTGAACTTTGCAATTCATCATGCACGTTTCTTTTTGTTTTCTGTCAAAATTACCTTATGTGCATGGCTAGAGCTTGGTATGCTAGCAAAACATGCCTTGTGATCTCCAATCCCATCAATTGTTTCATGAACGTGATTCCAATTCTCTTTTTTCAAAAACCAAAATGTGAGATTTTCAATGGTTTGGTAGTTCAATGATTCATTTTATCCCACCCTCTATGTTTTCGTGGGGCAAGTTATACAAAATTTTAATTGTCATAGTTTGATCAAATAACATTTGGCTCCCCAATATCACTAAGTTGATGAGGCAAAATTTCAATCATGCTAATGTGGTTAGCAATATTATTGTTTGGCTTCATGTAAAGGTCAAAGAACTAATGAAATAATAACTAAAGGTTTTCAACAACATTTTGCTCATAAATTGTGCATAGTTATCATCCCATTTGGCAAGCAATTTAGCATGCCATTATTTGTCATAAGAACTTGTTGTTTATAAAAGCACAAACTATCTGGACATATAGTATCTTTGTGTAAACAATTAGTTTAACTCTCATCTCCTAGTATTTCTTCTTTTGTTTCATCAATTATCCCTAACAACCTTTTAACATGGAACATGACCCCATATATTTTTTCCTCCATTGAACTTGTCTAGCTTATACCATGTCTTTAGTAACATGGTTTGTAGGCATTGAATGTGATGCCATGCTACTTTCTAAAGAAGCTCTTAAAACTATTCCCTCCATTAAAACTAATTGTAGTTGTGAAGTAAAAATAATAAAATGAAAAAAAAAGGATACTAAGTTTTTTGAAAAGGACATTAAGCTAGCAAGATTTTGTGTAAAAAGAATTAATATCTATCTATGAAAGGAACAATAGGTGTGTGTGAGTCTATTAAATTATGACATATGACAACATTAATAGCAATTAATTGTACTGGTAGACGCAATGTTCCAAGTCCAACAAGATTCTATTATTGAAAGAAACCTAGAGGTGCTATTATCATTGCATACAAACACACATGAACAATAAGAGGAACATCCACATAGCACAAGAAATTAAGAAACAAGAAAACCTTGTGTAAGGATGACTAGTTTTAAACTAAGTATGAAAGGTTTTAGTGGGCAAAACAAAATTTCAATGGAATAACTAGGTCATTCTACTAAGAACTTTTGAGTACTAGTAATTTAGGAATCCACAACCTTGAATTCTAAGAAATGCTTTCACTTCACCAAAAAAACTTTAGTGAAAATATGTCCTTATCATTTGGCACAATATCTTCTCTTGAAACACTTAGACTTTCAATTAATTTGTTGGATGTCACTATAACAACCTCATTAAGAATGTGGGTCTATTCAAGGTTGGGGTACCAAAAAAAAGGAAAAGGTACCCCAAGTTTTTCTTATGGCTACTTTTACAAATATCATTTTCATGAAACAAATTTAGTTGATGAAAATTGAATAGTTGAAAATAAGATAATTCATGTGGCAGCGATGATCTTTCATGTGCATACATAATTATGCATGAATATTTTTGTTTACAAGTAGAAACACAAAAAAATGCCAAAATAAGCTTTCAAATCAACGAAATGTGGTTTTTCACATGATTATTTCTTGCACATGTGACCTACATCATGTTATTTTCCTTCCAAGTTTCGAACCTTTCAACCAACTAGTTTTTTAAAAGTTTTCCTAATCAAATGACCTCTCAACATTTCATCTCTTACTCAATAATTGAATGAATGTTGAGAGTTCTAACTCAAACAAGTTATTGAAATAAAGAAGATTTGACAATGTCTAACAATAAAACAACTTGGGATGTGAAAAAGGGATGTTAAATTTATGTTTGCAAGCTTTCATACAATTGATTATAATCATGGTAATGGTATTAAAAAAGATTAGTACATAGGACATCCTTGGTTTTTTGTAAGATTTGCTACATTACAATCATATGTATTGTTATGTGCCTACAGTTAGAATAGTGCCATATTGAAAAAACTAAAAAATTATATACATATATTATGAATGTCATTTTGAATATTTCAAAATAACTATGCCATTTGTTTTAATCGCAATAATTTCTATAAAGAATAAAAAGGAATGCATTAATTAATACATTTAATTTTGGCTTTATTTATAAATAAACAATGTTTATATCTATGTTCAATATTGTTCATTTGATGAACTTGATTAAATTATAAACCATATGAAGATTTTTGAAAGCCACATGAATCCTTTTATGGGGCTATTAAAAAAAAAGATGTTTTTTTGGCCATTTGGTTGATTATTTGTATTCATTAGTCTTGACATTTATAGTCCCAGGTGTAGGTTGTATATGTGAAAGAAATAATCATGCAAAAAAAATCAAGTTGTTTATAGGAAGTTTATTTTAAAATTGTATGCATTTATTGTTTTAAATTAAATTGTTGATGCATGGCAATGTACACGTGAAAAATCACCACGACCATGCAAATTATCTTAATTTGAATTGTTAGATTTTTTGAGCAATTAAGTTTGTGATGTGTAAATTCTACTTTTGATAGATAATGAAAAAAAATCATATATATTTCCTTGGTTCCTTGGGGGGGGGTACCTTTCCCATGATTGTGCCTAATTTGAATAACTTTTATCCCAATAAGTAGGTTAGACTTGAACATTGAAACAATTGTAAGCAATTTAAACATTAATACCAATGCATTCCTTGTGTGTAGTATAAGACCATGATTGGGACTTACATGTTGAAATCAAGATCAATCCCATCTCAATTCACAATCTTCATTAACTTCACCACCACCACCTCAATTCCTTGTCAAAAATCTTAAAGGGCATGTCTTCGTAAGTTCATACACCTCTAATTGAATAATCTTATGAGCTTCAAATTGCAAGCCTTGTGCAACTAACTACTTACTCTTCAAAATTCTATTAACATTTTCTAATTCATATGACTAGTTGAAGCCATAAACTCTGGAAAAATCCAAACAACAATCATCAATGCATGACCGTATATTGATTTTTTGCCAATTGGGACTTACTAGCATGGGGAAGAATTGTCATGCTTTGTGGAAGTGATCATTCAACACTTGAAAAACTCTAGTGAAAGTATTCCACATGAATGGGTACAACTTCCAATCGTATGCCTCATCATTTGCTCTCGTCATCAACTTGATTGAAAGAATTCCTCGATCAATTGTGTAACATAAAATGCTATAACAACTTTGGCTTGAATGTGATACATGGACAAGTTGCATTGGTGATTAGTTGCACCATTTATGACACCTCATTGCATTGTTAGTTGCCAAAACAAAACCCAAATACCAGGTGCTTCCCTAGCATAGCAAATTGTTGGCGTTAAGAGACAGTCTACTTAGGTTCCATGACTTCAATGGTGAGAGCCCACCAAAACTTTGGTCACTCTCTAAACTAGGTAGTTCTCTTTCTTCATTTCAATAAGAAATTAGTTTCAAAATTAGAAACTATTCCATCACATCTAGGATATCTTGCATGTCAACAAGGATTCCATTTTTCTCCACTAGTTCCATTTTCATCAATAGTTCAATTTCCCAAAACCCACATTCATTCAATGCATCATCTATCATTGATGATTTCTTGCTTCGGTTCTAAACTGTGGATCCTTATATCAGGGTTGCTGTGATAGGCTTGGATGATTACAATACTTACATCAAACCATAATTCCAATCAAAAAATCTGAAGTTGCAACGGCTTGGCATTAATGTCTTGGCATAATATGAAGCAAATGTTCTCTCTCTCTCTTGCTTGCAAAATCCTTAATAATGCATAACCATTGAGTAGGCTAACATGACAGATTTGTTCATCAACATATATATTTGATCAACAACTAATTTGACAACTTGCAACGAATCCAAGAAAACCATGAATGGAATGGTGAGTTGTCATTCAGTTTCTATACACTCAAAGAGCAGGGACATAAGTAGAGCTCAAAAGAGGATTTTTTTTTTGACTCATTTGGATGTCAGAACAAGAAGCTATCATTGCAATAGATTTTTCAATGTAGGCGAATTTTATGGTAGGCAGCTTGCTTGCTCCATGAAATGTGTGGCAATGATGATGATGATCTCAACAAGTCACATGAACTGGGGACTCCATTCGAGACGAGAAAGCATGCTGATACATCTGGCAGACAAGCTTCCATGGAAGTGCGGTCACCACATTCCCCCCATGCCTTCTACTGAGACTCCAAATACACATCTGGTGGGCAATCCACACCCTGGATACCTGTGCAGTAGACTCAAGAAGTTTTGACCAAAAATCCACGCAACCCATCAATTCAATTGATCACTCAAAACACATTGTCTCACCCATCTCCTTTTCTAGACATGAATTGCAAGCCTATGGATAAAGCAATAAAGCAATGCATGTTTTAGGATCAGAGATGTTATACTCGTGAGTCATGGAGAGAACCTGATCCTGACAAACAATTGCAGTCCATGGAGTTACAGTTGGGTGCTGGCAGTAGTAGAGTAACAAGCAAAAGTTTCCACCATTCATGCAACTAAGCTCATGTGCTCCTTGATTTCTCTGAAAGGAATTCTCTGCTACCCATTGTGCCTGCTTCTGTGGATGTTGTTTTTTTTTTTTTTGGTTGTTAGGAGGAGATATTAGAATTGCTACCATTGCAACTCCAGATTGAGATACCCAGCAAAAAAAATACAAATGCAGCTTGAATCTCTTTTCCATTGATCCCTAAATGCTCATAATGGATGAATTTCATCCCTCATGGTCCTTTTTTCATCCTAATTGGATTATTGAAGAAGTTGTTTTTAAAAAAAGTTCCTACACATTTCCAAAAATGAAAAATGAATTCAACCTAAAATTATAAACTACAATTTTATTTTTATTTTTAATTTAATTTTTAGTCAAATATAAAATCACAATTGAAGAAAGCTCAAACAAAAGAACTAAAACGAGCTTCGACTCAAATTTGCAACATAAACATACAAACTCAAATGGAAGAATCAAAATGCAAAAACTAACTTCCAAATGTGATAACTAAACATTATATACCCTCTTTTTTTAAATAGATAAATAATTAAATAAATTTCAAATAAATAAATAAATAAATAACTACCTTACAATTTTGTAAGAATTCTACCAAATTCACTTCCCTATATTGGGGGAAGTGGAGAAGCATGCAAATCTTTCATTAATGTGAAGGCCTTCAATTCATTGAGGTGAATGCTAGTTCATTTCCCTCTTTTGGGAGAGAGGTGGAAGAAGCATGCAAACCATTCCTTGAGGTGAAGGCAAGTCCTTGGGTGAATGAATGAATCAATCAATCCTCGCGTTTGGAACCATGGTAAAAATCTCAAATTTCATTTAAATAATTTCCAAAATATTACAAATATCCCATGCTTAGAGATTATTAAATCAAGGTCTTGAAATCCTCGAGTTGAAATCTAACATTTTTTTGGGGGGCTTATTATGGTCACTAAAAGGCCTCACTTCCAAAAAGGTGAAGGTCATAATGTGGGTTTAGGGTTTACCCTGCTTATTCAGCAAATAACCTACAAATTGAAAAATAAAAAAAATATGACACACTTTAATTAAGTTCTTAAGTAAAACTTCTTTAACTTCAATTCACTTCTTAATGCTTTTGAACAATTTTTTTTTAATTTTTAATTTTTAATTTTCATTTCCACTTTATCTTTTAAATCCCATTCATCACCATAGCCAAGGTAACCACATCCTACTTGAAAAAGAGAAATTTTAAAAAATAATAATAATGGAAAAAAAATAGTGAAAAGAAAAGAAAAGAAAATTGAGGATTGATGTAGTGTCCTTTTTTTTTTTCAATTTTCTTGTGTTGCCCCAAAAGTGACAATCAGCCACAACTGAGTTTAGCCAAATCTGGCTACAAGACAAATAATAAATAAATAAAATCTAGGAATCCTATTACATGTTGGATAACCACTAGAACCTATTAGCTAAATACGGCAATTTCAAAAGAAAAAAAAAAGCTAGAAATCTGCCCAAATCCTCTGAATTTTTTTTCAATTTCAAAACCTTTTTTCCTCAAAATATAATCTTCAGAAAAAATCCTCTAAAAGAAACCAAAATCCTTCAAGATATTATTATAACTCTATAATAACTAATCTCAAGTTTCAACACAAGCAAAAAATATCATCTTTCAAGAATCCTCATATAAAAATAAAATAGACCTATTATTTATTATTACCTAGTAGGGGCCAAAATCCCTTAAGCTACTATAACTCTATAATGAATCTAAAACACAACAATATCCTTTGCCTTGCTAGGCAAGGCCAACAATAGATGCCTTCGGGGACAATTTCCACTGAATCTTTTACATTATAAATAAAGAGTAGATGAGTGGCACTCATGGAAGTAAACAACTTCCTATCATATCACAAGCTATGAATATACTTCAGTATTATCCGTATTTCACAAGAAGAAATCTTTTCCTTTTTTGGGTTCCTTCATGTCCCACTATTTTGACAAAAAAGAAATCCTTTTTTTTCCCTCATTGGGTTCATGTCCCACTAAATTTGACCAAAAAAGAAATCTTTTTTTCCCTCATTGGGTTCATGTCCCACTATTTGACCAAAAAAGAAATCTTTTTTTTCCCTTATTGGGTTCATGTCCCAATAGATTTGACAAAAAAGAAATCTTTCTTTTTCCCTCATTGGGTTCATGTCCCACTAAATTTGACAAAAAAGAAATCTTTCTTTTTCCCTCATTGGGTTCATGTCCCACTAGATTTGACAAAAAAGAAATCTTTTTTTTCCCTCATTGGGTTCATGTCCCACTATTTGACCAAAAAGAAATCTTTTTTTTCTCTCATTGGGTTCATGTCCCCACCCCCCTTCCATGTGTAAGAGGTTAATTGGCAATCACTTTTCTTTCTTTCTAATTTGGTAACAAATTGCTCCAGAATAAGATGACACTTCACCAAATCTTTAGTATACAACAAGCCCAAATACAAGGAAAGTTTCAACTTTCAAGGGGGAGGAGGCCTTTACCATTGCCACGTTATGTAAAAGAAATATTAATCAACACAAGAAGAAGAGAGACATTACTAACCAACCAGCTGTCGCCAAGTTTGAAAGAGGGTTATGATACTTTTTTTAAAGCCCCTCAAAGGATGGATGTTGTGGATGGATGGATCTATGCCACCTCATTTTTCATCCACATCCATGATTCTCATTTTGCATTTTCATCTATAGGGATAACCCCCGCCCCAAAACACAAAAATACATGAAACCATGTTCACATTAAATTGGGTTCTTGTGGTTGTAGTATATATGCCAACGCATCTTTCATCCACATTCAAGATTTTCATCTTGCATTTTCATCAATAGGGATACCCCCCCCTCTCCCCCCAAGAACACAAAACACATGAAACCATATTCACACTTATTGAATTCTTGTTGTCATAGCATGTTTCATCCACATCCATGTTTTCTCATTTGCTTTTTCATTGATAGTGATAAGTCCCCCCAAAACAACAAAAACATGAAACCATGTTCACACTAAATTGGTGGTTGTTTATTATGGTTGGCAATTCTTTGCATGTCCATGAAGAAATAGATTACCATAGTACCTTTACCATTCCTTCATCTTGTTGCCGAATTTTTTATTTATTTAACAATGTTTTCCCCTCATGTTATATATAACAAATGGAAAAGTTAGAATAACATTCAAATCACTACAAGTTGTGATACATGAAGAAAATACCTCCAAGAAAAGAAAGATGCTTGGTTTGTATCTAGCAAAAACCCACAATCCAATTTCCTTGAATTTTATTTTATTTTTGAATTTTAAAATGTCCTATTAATTGGCCATCTGTTACAATGGAACATCACTTTCTTTAGGCAAAATAATTCTTCGGATTTCTTAAATAAGAAAAACCTAAGTGATTGTAAGGAGTGTCTTGTTAATTGTCAAATTTGGACATGTAAGTGTAAATGATTTACACTTGCACTGGATTTACACGCCATATATATGGCTATTGACACTTACACACACAACACTAGTCCATACCCAATCTCCATGCATTCAATCACACAAACAACATGCATCATGTCCTAGGGCTTAATTTTCTTTTACCTTCAGGGTGACTTGTGACTTCCATTGGGGCTTTCTGGATTTCCTTGGGCATCCAAGGAGTGCATGGAGTCAATTCCAACAATGGGAGCATGGGTTTAGGGTTGCTTACCATGGTAGACCTAAGCCCTTGTGCTTACCACCCTTGAGGCTGTGGCCCTCAAATTAGAGAAGGCCCTCAGGACCTGGCTTTCCCTTATATATATTATGGTCTTTCCTATGACAATAGGCCTTTGGGTATGTATAATAACCCCATGTGAGAGGCAAACTAGGTGGTTTCATCCAGCCAGCGCGAACCAGCACCCATGGTTAAGTGGGGACCTGGAACCATGTACCATCTGTCCTTTGAGGTGGGTGTACCACGTACCATCTGTCCTTTGTGGTGGGTGCTGGTTCACACTTTGGCTGTTTCATCATCCCATTTATAGATACGGTACACTTGATGTATATTAGAAGGCAACAAGATACATGATATAACTGGGGAGATCTTGTTCAATGAGGCCTGACATATCACATTAGTGAAACTGTCCCTACAACTGGTTATGGTGCACTCCTGGGCTCACCCCAAGGTGCCTCTTTAGATTCAAGACAACTTCTTGGTGGACAGGACTAACTCAACTCCCTCTTGGGGTCTCTAGAGTCGGAGGAGTCCTTGACATTGTATGAAGGCCAAGCAGCAAAGATCCCATCTCCTCATACAATTGTTACAAAGATCCCATCTCATCATACTATGTACCCAAATTTGTGCCCTTGCCATTAGCCTAAGTCAAAAATGGTGACCAAGAGTTTTGGAAACCAAAAATACATGCAACCAATGGGTTGATATTTTCCCTTTTAAGTTTTGGGTT
>Ga0209208_10010179_pt1 | contig 12249 bp, 9 predicted proteins | sample S1TSphfallax_3_FD_187694 | JGI IMG/M metagenome (GOLD analysis project Ga0209208, IMG submission 187694) | Host-associated microbial communities from peat moss isolated from Minnesota, USA - S1T2_Fd - Sphagnum fallax MG (SPAdes) (version 2) | ecosystem: Host-associated > Plants > Peat moss >...
CCCCCCAAAAAAAAAAAAGCCTTCTATCCTGATAAGATTTGATATTGGGACTCTTTGGGAGGTGGGAAGTGAGGATTTTTCCTTTTTCCTTTCTTCTTACCTCAACAAGCTACAAACAATGTAGCCTTTTGCTTTTGGTCCCACATTTTTGATGAATGCTCACCTAGTGTTATTGTGTTCACCAAGTGTCACTATGGTATGGCACCAACAAGCCCGAGCTCTCCCCTAGGCCTGAGCCCTCCTTAAAAGGCGAGCTATGCAATGCACCCAACATAATGGGCAAGGGATCGAGGCCATTCCATAATCCTAACAATTTTCAAAACAATACTCATGATGGCCAATTAAATTGAATTTTGAATGTGAATAATTTTGAATGTCTGAATTTGAATTTTTCTTAAAAAATAAAAAATCTTGAGTGAATTATTAATTAAATGTGTCATATGGGCAATGAATTTGGTGGATTTGGTGATCTGAATTTGTTTCCTTAGTTATTTTGAGTGAATTATGAATTAAAATGTGTGTCGTAGGGTTGGTGGTTAAGTTTGTGAAAACTTGAGAGGATCAATGGTTATGCTAAAAAAATGTATCATTAATTTCAATGAGAAACAAAATAGGGTTGTGTGTAGGTCTGATGATTTATTTATTTATTTATTGGTTTTGGTCATGTCAATGGGAGGGATTGTTGGATTTGGTGGTCTAAAATTTGGTTTCTTAGGTCTTCTTGAGTGAAATTTTTAAAAAAAATTAATGTGTTATAAGTGCTATTTATAGACAAGACAAGGTTTCAGCATGTTAGTTGTCCCTTTGTGTTTGTATTATTCCATGGACATGTCCAAATGTTTTATTCTTTTTCTTGGGTCATTTTTTTCTTTCAGGATGCAAGATGTAAAAAAACAAATTCGTGTAAAAAAACCAACCCTAGGTGCCATTGAACTGGCCCAAAAGTATTATTAATTTTGGGGCTTAATAATATGACCATTTAAATGGGTTTTGGGGCTTAATAATAAGACCAAAGATTTTTTTTTGAAAATTTTAAAACTAAACTAAGTCCCCTTGGAATCACATGTTCACAAGAGAAAGTAAAATCACAAAAAGGACAAAAAGCCTTTATTTGCGGGGCTTTTTTGGAGGCTATTTGGGGGGGGGGGGAGGCAATTTTGTCCTCCTTGAAACCCTAAAATCGGACGTCGAGGACACAAGCAACGTCGAAGGCATCGCTTGGTGGGCTTACTGTTTCCCTCGAGGATCATCTTCCAAAGACGAAAGGGGAAGAAGAAGAAGTTCCAGTTTGCTGAAATGTTGCCACAGCAAATGATCCGCAGTTTGGTGAAGAGAAATAGAATTCGATCGGACTCCTCGCCTGGTGGACTGCATTCCTGTTGTTCTTGTTGTTTTGATTCAGGGCATGCAGGGCCAGGTAAGAAATTTGTTTTGTTTTGTTTTGTGTGTGTGTGTGTGTGTTTTGCAAGCTTTCAGCTCATACTTCTTAAAGTCCGTTTTCAGATCATACCTCTTCAAGTCTGTTTTCGAAGAAGAACAAGAAGAATCAGACCTAGCAATCTCTAAAACTGATTTGGAGCTGTTGATCATATTCATGAAGCAAAACTCGTGCAATGAAGGTTTTTTTGTTTGTTTTTTGTTCATCATATCTCTTTAGTTCTCGTTTAGTCGATGCAGTTTTAGACCTAGAAATCTAGAAATGTACTGATTTGGAGCTGACTGATGATCATGAGGTAAAACACTTGATTGGAATGAAAGTTTTGTTTGTTGTTGTTCATCATATCTCATTAAGTTCCATGGTCGATGCAACATTCTAGAAATCTAGAAAACTGATTTGGAGCTGATTGATGATTGCTTATGAAAAGCATAACCCTCATATATAGTGAAGGTTTGTTTGTTTCTCATCATGTTTCATTTAGTTCCATGTTCGATGCAGAGGTGAACCATGTGAGATCTTCTTTAGTAGAGTGTGTGGATTTTTTTTGACAATTAAAGAGCTGTTTGCGGTTGTTGTTGTTGCAGATGAAATGAGAGTGAGGGAATTTTTTTCGAGGCTACTTTTTTCCATGAGTGGATTTTGGTTCTTTATAATTTTGTGTGTATCCTTGATCCAACTTGCATAGAGGTGTGAAGGAACAAAAAGGCCATGAGAGGAGGAAGCCAGGAATCTGCTGCGGGGTGGTTGGATTGCAAGGGCAGTATTGGCTCCTTTGACGTGCTGCATCCATCAGTAGTTTCCCCTTCTGGACATTCCCAGGTAGGCTGCATCAACACTCTTCTTTCTGGCTGTCAGTGCCTAAATGAACACCACACAACCATTGGGCAGCCTCATCTGGCGACAGTGACAGGGGCAGGTGGTAACTACCACTTGGACTTCCCTGCTCAGGAATCCAAGCCATGGCTGGTGACCTCAAAGTCAATGGATCCCCTTTTTATGCTTCAGGAGCTCTCAAATGGGATTAGTATGGAGGATTCAAAGGGCATTCTTGCATCATTTGCTGGAAGTGCATCAAACAACATCCCACATATACCTTCAGAGAATGTCAAACCCCAGACAATGCCAGAATGGAATGAACTTAAGCCTGTGGCTTCCAAATCCCTGACATCCATTTCTATATCTGCAACAGAGCTTAATAAGGCAACGGCTGGTTCTGCAAGGGGGGTTTCAAAGTTGAACCTGAAGGATGCACACACTCCTGCTAGTTTGAGTTTGCCTTTGGATAATGGTTTGGCAAATGATCTAGAGTTGAATGTGGAAGCTAACTGGCAAGCAGAATCATCAGACTGCAGTGGGGAGCTCAAGAAGTGTGGCAAAGCCAGATCACAGCTTGCAACACGGAATGGTGCATCTAAAAACCTTGTATCAGAACGCAAGCGCAGGAAGAAACTCAATGAAGGACTCTACTCTTTGCGGGCTTTGGTTCCAAAGATCAGCAAGGTAGAGTCAATCATCATTCTTCGAGATTATCAAGTTTTCTGATCCACTTGCAGGCATTTGTCACTAACACACATAAGTGTTTCTCCCTTTCTCAGATGGACAAGGCATCTATTATAGGTGATGCTGTAAATTATGTTCAAGAGCTTAAAAAGGAAGTGGAAGAAATGGAGAACTTGGAGAGCTCAAATCTGGAAAGCAAGTGCTGTGGATCAGTGGGAGATGACTCAGGCTCAATTAGCATGGATATCACTGGGGAAGATGCAGCAGGGATTACTGTCATCAACCTTTATGATGGAAACACAGGCGAGCCAGCTAAGATTGCTTCTCTCAATGCAGACATCACCAACCACAAGTCGTCAAAGATGAAAACTGAAAATCCTCCTTCTCAATTCTGTTCAGGGAAGAAGATTCTTCATGTGAGTTCTTTCTACCTTGTGAACAGTTATCATCCTTTTGTTTTATAGAATCATCAGTGTAATGTCATATGCTCATGTGCATCCATTTTGAATGCAAGCCTTACTTGTGCCTTTTTCCTTTCAGGTGGAGGTTGCAAGATTGGAGGACCAGACATATCATCTGCGCATCTTATGTCAGAAAGGACATGGGGTGCTTGTGCAGCTCATGCAAGCCTTGGAGTCATTGGGCATTGATGTTGTCAATGCTCACCATACATCCTTTCAAGACAACATCCTAAATACATTTGTAGCACAGGTATGTGTGCACTCCCTCAGACCTCATGTATGCCCAGAAGCACTTGATGTAGATAATCAACTTCAAAGATCAATTTCAATATTGGCAGTAACAGAGATGGGAAACTTCTCTTGCAAACTGCATATGCCTTATGTGTACCAGCAGTAGAGTGGCTAATTCCTTGCAATCAAATGATCAACCCATGAAGCATTATAGCTCCTCAGCAGCTGACTAACTTTAAGCAATATTTAAAAGCAATCAATTCATTCAGGAGGCCACGAATTTTAATATATACACTGGTCTTCCATCTTCTCAGGATCATAGTTTCTTAAGCTGACTCAGAGTATTGATCAATGTATGCAGATCAAGAACTGGGAGATGATGGAGACTGAAGAAGTCAGACAGAAACTTCTCGGTGTTGCAGCCCAGTATGGGCTAGTGCAAACTTGATTGTACTTATACTTTTTTTGGTAGAAAGATTGCTTAGCATTATAACAAGCTTTTGTCAAGCTCATGTGTGTGTACTACTGCTGATAGATGACAATATGGACCTGGAGTTCTCTTTCTAATTTTGCTGAGGGATAAAGAGTGTTGTATTTAGTATACAGTCCCTGGACACTGATCATTTACTGCATTGCTTGTCATGATCACATCTGGAGTTGGTTGTTATCCCACTTTTGTTGCAGGTCTTTCATCCTGTAAGCTCACCCAAGCCTGTAAGAATGTCAGAAAAACACTGAACTCTTGAAACAAAGATCAACCTACAAGATATGAAACCTAGAATGAAAGTTTTAAAACTTGGTGTTTGTTGTTTCTGCCTTTGGAAAGCTTGTTATTAAAACTTGGGGAGGTTTTTGAAGCCCACTTTATCCTCAAAAGGTCATGCTCTTAGAATACACATTATTGGGTGGAAATGGGAAGGTTGAATCAGGAGCCCGTTCTTGGATCGAAAAGAAGAGAAGTGTCTTTTTGTTGCAAGTACAGATGGCCTATTAACAAGATGTAAGCATAAAATATCTTTGTGATCACTCTGGAAATGGGGAAATATACAGGTATGGTTATATTGCTTTACATTTGTGTATGCATTCAAAGAAAAGCTTTGCAACACAGGTTATGAATGTCATAAAAGGTGGATTGTTCATTCTCAAGAGGCTAAGCAAAACAGCTTATTTGTGATCAGGCTTGAAAAATAGATGAGCTTTGGCTAGATTGTTTTATATTTATCTATGCATTCAAAAAAAGCTTTGCAATATGGGTATGGAAAGAGGCATCCATGGTTTCGTTCTCAGGAGGTGAGCCAAAAAATCTCTTTGTGATCACTCTAAAACAACTGATGCGCTTGAGTATATTGCTTTATATTTATTTATATTCTTAAAAAACAAAAGCTTTGCAATAGGAGTACTGGTGTCATGAACAGATAGCGAGGAATATGGACAAGGAATAAAGCTCTTTATTATTATTTTATTTAAAAAGGTGTCAAAATGGTTGTAGTTTAACCAAAAGATGAGGAGCTTGAGTGGCTCACTCAACTCTCATGCAACCACTCAAAACACATACAAGACAATGTCAAAGGTAGATCATGTCACCATGATTCGCACCATAGATTTTCCCAAAATTAGGCCTTTCTACTTTTCCCAAACACATCATCAATCTTTGAAAAGTTTGCAATGTTATTCCTACAATGCCAATCAAATAACCCAAACATATTTAGTATCCTCAAACTTAAAATATTTTGTTTCTCAAAAGCAATACATATACCTTCGTTTGGAAATTTTGTGACACGAGTAACTTGGCTTGGAACCTTCTTTTATTGCATTCCTAAATTCACTCTCAAATTGCATCTTCATACTACTACCAAACCATTTCACACAACTTACAACCTTTTGAGAATTTGACAATTGAGTCGTTGTTGTGTTATTTCTACATGAGAACTATGCATGAAATGTTTCCTTCTCAAACGAAAGAGTTTTTGACAAATATACAATGGATTTGCAGTACAAAGTTGTTGACACACATCACTATAACCTATAATACACAAATTTGATGTTCTTCCTTATGATGCATGATACAAATGATGCTTTGAAAACATAGCTTCAATATAAGGTATTTCTAAGTGTGCACAACAAGGAATACATGGAATTCAAAAGTACTTGTAAACATTGATGTTTGACAAATATTCATATCATTAAAAACATTTTTCTAGAGCTAATCCTCCCCGCCCCCCAAAAAGTCCATATATGTACATATTTCCAAATGTTTGCATATCTTCACTTTCAAGAGCATGTTCAATTCCAAAATCTTATTCCAAACCTTTGCACATCATATAATGTTCAAATTTCACTTTCTAGATCTATGTTAACATTCACCACATTTGTACAAGGTACGTTAATGCATAGATTCATGAAGGATTGAACCCAAGACATCATGGAAGCACACCAAGGTCTTAACCACCAAACTACTTTAAAACTTTATTAACAAAGTAGAAAAAGTTTAATTTTACTATGTTTGGCATGAAATTGTTTTGGAACTTCAAAGTTTAACATATGTTTTTTTTCAAAATTGATTAAAATGCTACAAATGAAAACATGATCTTGAAGCTTACATAATAATGTTTTTTTTTTTAATTACAAAAAATAAATTTAAAGGAAAAAACAAACTTGAAGTTGCATGTCATGAATAAATCTACAAATATCTTTTTGTTTAAATTCACCTAGAATCTTTGTAAATTTAATGTCAATTAAAAAATGCATTCATTCATACTCTTACAATTTTATTTTCATTACATAAAATATGTCCAATTTTTGTAGAATTAAAAGTTTAAATTTTTCCCCAACATTAAATACAAATTATTTATTTATTTTTATGATGTTGCTAAAATGGTAATCATCCATATGAAAATTGCCACATTTGGTTATAGATAAGTAGTGTAGTCGGAAACTTGTTTAAATTTTTGAATATTACGATACTTACTATATTTTATTGTAAAAATTTGACAATATATATTTTTAAATTGACAAAAAACTTCTTTCGAAAAGAACCTTTCTTAATGTTTTTGCCCTTTTAAATTGAAAAAAATTGACCACAAGAAAAAACATTGATTAACTAGTCAATATAATCATTGAATTATTAAGACCATATTTGTTTAACAAAATGAATCATACACTAATACAGATGATTAATTACATTATTTTGAAAAAAAATTGCAACATATTATTTATTTTCTTAATGATGTAAAAATATATTTACATTAATTTTCCTTTTTTAAAGTAAAAGAAATTTAATTTGGTGAAATTTTGAGTTTAAATAGTTGAATTAACCCCCCCCCCCTCCCTCTACAACCAATATGTTTTTTTGGTTTTGAAAATTTCTAACTTGGCAATTTTTGTTGGGAAAAAAATGAAAAAATGTGAAAATTCAACAAAAAATGTAAACAACAAAAAAATTGCCAAAAAGTTGAGTTCACAAATTTCAAAGAAAAAATGTTATTTTTAATGAGTATTTTTTGTTTAAAAAATCCAACATAATACACATAAACAATTTGAACATCAAGTTTATTTGAAAAAAATTAAGTTTAATCTTTGAAATCATTATAAACCTTATCTAGTTTTTTTGAAAATTTAGAATAAATGTTAATGATGTAACTGATTGATTTTTTGTGGCGAATTTCCACCATTTTGCAAACATAAAAAAGGCCATCAACATCAACAAAATATTTTAAAATTTTTATTACATTTTTTTTAATGCTATAATTTTACAATGGGTTTTAAGACTTGTAGCCAAAATATAAAATTATTTTAACAAATTTGTACTTCCATATATGGATTATAACCAAAACATGGCTAAATTTTCTTGTGGATAATCTTGAAGAAGATTGCAAAATTGAAAAAATAATAAGATTAAAAAAATTGATGTCACCATTATAATTCATTATTTTATTTTACTTTTAAATGAAAATTTAAAAATTCATCTCTAAATATTTAAACATAAACCCATAACAAAACAAGCTTAATTTTTTTTGATAAACCATGTTAATTTTTTTTTCATAATAATATTTTTTAACTTTTTTAAAAAAACATTGTTTTTAATATGGATTTTTTTTTCATAAACCAAGATTTATAAATGGGCAAAAAAATTAAGGACTATTTTTGGGGTTTTTTTGGTGTGGAATTGTGAACATTCATAATGATAAACTTATCCATGATGCCTAAAAACAATTAGGGGAAAAATGTACAATCTAATTTACATAAATGTACAAGAATTTAATATATGAAAAAATTGTAATTTAGAAGTCTACATGCATCCCAAACTTTAGATGCATGAACATTTTCACTTAATCATTAACCCATTCAAATATAAACGTGAGACTTCCCAAGTTTTTATACATCCATTTCAAAAAATTATGATGAATGCAAAATGTGATTAATGAATAATGGATTTAACAACATTCAAAGTGAATGATTCAACTCATGTGCAAATGTTAATAGTTTAAGAGATGCAAAAAAATTCAGGAACCCATTCAAATATAAATGTGAGCCATGAAATTATTATGCGTGTTTCAATATATATTAGTAAGTGCAATATGCAATGTTTAAATAGTGGTTTCAATAAGCTCAAAGTGGATGATTTGACTCATGTAAAGATGTTGACAATTCAAGAAAGGTGAAAAATTTCACTAAACCATTTAAATATAATTACAAAATATTAAGTTGCATGTGTTTTGATATATTATAATAAGTGCAAGATGTAATTTTTGAGTAATGGTTTTAATGTATCAAACGTGAATGGTTCAACTCTAATAATTGAAAAGATGTGAAAAAAATCATTAATTCATTTCAATATAAGGTGGGGTTTCAAATTGTTGCATGTGTTTCATAAATTATTATAAGTGCAAAATGTAACTTTTAAGTAATGGTTTCAACATGCTAAAAATTGATGGTTCAAATCATGTACCATGTTTATAGTTGAAGAAATGTCAAGAAAATCAATAACCCATTATAATGCATTATGTAAATAAAGTTAAGCACTACTGCAATTTCCATGTCAATACTTTGAAATTATTAAAAAATTAAATAAGGTCCAAATTATATTCATAAATGAACATAGTGAATGTAACAACTATGAACAATATTGACCATTAATTAGTGCAATAATCCACTTGCAAATTTTAGATGGCCAAATGTAATTGAAATGTAATGAAATTGGATAATAGTTGTAATGTGTGGGGGTGGAAAATGACAAGATTTCTTCTTGTGGCAAATAAAAAAAAAGGAGCAAATCACTTTAGGTGACATCAGCACTACAAGAACAACAAAAATAAATGTAACATGATGTAGTGGATGACTTTTATAATTTTCATGTTCAAATGGAGGTCCATGAAGAGGCTATGTTAGAGGTACAAGTAACACAACCACATATGGATAAAAAATAGGCACATCTACCTCAAGTACCATAAACAATGGTATTAAAACCATCATTTACTTAGTTTAGACCACCTACTATAGTGCTACCACAAAGTATATTAGGATTAGCAAAAGGGAAGATGTTGGAGATTGATATGGGGTTATAGATGAAGGAGAAGAGGATCTCATCAAAATAAAGAAAAGACTCAATAGAACTTAACTCTTAAATATGTAAAAGAGATGGTAGAAATGATGTTGGAAGGTAACATAATTGCCAAAATGTTTTAAGCAATGGCAATTATTAGTATGAAGATGGGTAATTTGAGTTTAGTGTAATCATTAATAACTAAATTAATTAGATTAGAAGGAGAAAAATAGAAATTGTTGAAGCAAATGAAGTAGGATTAGGAAAGATATGAGGAATATAGAAAATTGAAAACATATGACAAATTGGAAAGAAATAGAAGATGGAGATGAAGGAGAAAGTCAATGTAAAAGTGTTAGAGCTGATCATAGAAAATAAGGAATTGAAGAGGAGGATGGTTGAATGGAAACTCTACAACAAAAATGCCAAAAGAGGAAGCATGGAATGATGTAGACCATGTGTATCAATTTTTTTTGATAGAGTATAAACATAAAAATGAAGGATTAAAAGGGAAAAAAAGAATAATGGCTGTAGGAACATGAAATTAGAAATCAAGCAATTGATAAGATGACTATATAGATTTTATAGATGAAGAATATGCTTGCAAGAAAGGAGCTTTGTCGACAAAAGGCAAAACAAGAGAAAGAGGAAGTAATCATGGAAGTGTCTGCACTACAAAAAGAAATGGTTAGAACCAAATCAAAGTTGGACAATTTGGTGGAGAAGAATAAAGATTTGGATCCATTGTATGTCATTAACAAATTGGAAGAATTTAATAAATTGGTATAACATTATTCCATAATGCGTACCAAACAATAGATGGACAATTCGAATGTTAAACCTAACGAATGGTGGGAGTTGACATAAGTATAATTCAAGGAGGAAATGAAGAAAAATTTAATTGCAAATAGAAAGGATGAGGAAGCATATAAAAGACATTTATTTGTTTTTAATAATTTTTTTTTAGCTTTTATATGTCATAGTTTAGATAGTTCAGAACCATCCAATTTAGTGCAAGAGGTGGAGGAAGTTGAGTGTAGTGGAGTAACAAAAGATAAACATGTAGAAGAACCACAAAATTCAAGAGGAGGAAGACATGATACTCCAAATGTGGAAGTTGAGGTATAAGCACAAAAAGTTTCATAACAGGAAACAAATTGGTAGTTAATGATACTAATGCCCAAAGGGAGCTAGTTGGAGGTGTGCAACAAGTTGTGGAGCACACACAAGAGGAAAACCAACAAGGTACAACAACAACATTACCTAAAGTTTTAGTTCTTCAAATGAGTGTAAAAGTTGAGGGCCGTCAATGAGAACAAGTTGAAAAGCAAGTAGAAATATGAGCTTTCAAGATGAGCATATCAAGCCATAAATGAATGACACAATGACTTGAAGAGCAAAAAAATTGTTCCTAAAGGAAGGATTGCAAGGATGAAATCTAAAATGGAAGGAAGATAATGTTACCCGATGAATGGAACAAATTCAACAAGGTAGTGATTAATTAGTGAATGGCAAGGATGCAATGAGACATTAGACATTAGATTAGTTGCAGAGGATTAAAATTGTTGATCATTTGATTTTCAATTACTTTTGAAGGGAAAATGAATTTTGGATGTAATTTTGGAATTTGATGGGGTTTGAGGTTGTTTTTTTTGGACACACATAATTAGACTTAGAAAGCTATTGGAGTTAGAATTAGAGGCACAATGTGAAGTTCAAAGTTATGTTGGTATTGGAAACCACAACTTTTTCATGTTTTTAGTTTTGATTTTTAACTTAAAAACTACATATTTTTAATATGTTCAATTTTGAGTAAAAAGAGTACTGTGGAGTTCGAATTAGAGGCACAATGTGAAGTTCAAAGTTATGTTGGTATTGGAAACCATAACTTTTTCATGTTTTTAGTTTTGATTTCTAACTTAAAAACTAAATATTTTTAATATGTTCAATTTTTAGTAAAAATAGTAGTGTGAATTCGATAAAAATATGTAGATTTCATTCTATAACTATTGTGTTTTAATTTTTTGATATCTAATTATGTTCTGTCCACAAATTTTTTTTTAAGAAAAAATTACAACTGAAGGAAAAATAAATAGTACCTAGAATAATAAAAACAATCTACCAAAACTGTTTTGGACAATTGAAACCACTAATGTTGAAATGAATGATTGAAGGGAAATTTGTATTGTTTTAAGTAGGTAGAAAGCAGTTCTAGGATAAAATATGTGCTTACCAAAGACTTTTCATTTGATGTTGTTACTTTGATGAAATAACTTTGAATTTCACATTATTTGAAAAACTTTATGGGAACATTTCTTATATTTATTGTTGTTGTTGTTGGTTTCAAATTCCAGTGAAGTTATAATGTTTGTGTCATGTAATTTGTATTGTGATAATAATGTGCGAGTTACAAAAGTTGAATGCAACACTTATTTGATATTCATCTTAGCATTATCTTGTTTGTCTCCACATAAGAACATTGATATATATATATATATACTGATTATGTCAATTAATTACACTAACTATATATTATTAAAACAATCTTTTCTATTTAAAGATATTTTTTCCAAAACAAATTCCAAAATTTTTCTTATGTAATAGTTGAAAACTAAATGTAGAACAGAATTAGTCTAAAGGTTGTACGGGGAAAACAATTTGTATTTATAGGGTTCCCATGTTTTTCCAAAAATGTTTTCCTGTAACACAAGAAAACTAAAATTTGAAAGAAAAAAAATGAAAAAAACAACACACAAGAACCAGGGAATAATTACAGATAGATGCTTCCATAATACATTGATATATAGTTGTACACAATAATAAAATGAAATTAAAGAGTGTTCCATATTTGTAAGTGGTTTTGCAAGATGATCCAAACAAGCATTCTAAGAATCCACCAACAAATTTCAATCCTTTTGCACCTTACAACAAATGGAAAAATAGCACAAACATGTCCAATAGTTCACAATCTAGCTTTAAAAACATGTGTATATGAAAGAATGCAATGAATGAAAGACTTGTGATGGGTGGGGTGACAAGTCTAGTTGCAACTTGATCGATTGTTCTTGTAACTTAAG
>Ga0209208_10010181_pt1 | contig 12243 bp, 16 predicted proteins | sample S1TSphfallax_3_FD_187694 | JGI IMG/M metagenome (GOLD analysis project Ga0209208, IMG submission 187694) | Host-associated microbial communities from peat moss isolated from Minnesota, USA - S1T2_Fd - Sphagnum fallax MG (SPAdes) (version 2) | ecosystem: Host-associated > Plants > Peat moss >...
TTCACGAGGTAATCCATAAATGTCACCAGATGGCACAGAGTTGTTTACATTTCAAATGGTTTTCTTCAATGCTCCATGTAGTAGGCCCCTGATAAAAACCCAATTCCCAGTTTTAATGCACTAGACAGCACTGTCCCTTGAAACAATTGGAGACCAACAGAAGGTTCCCCACCAAAACACCAAACCTAATTCAAACGTATGAAAAAATTTGCGAGTCCGCAAGCAAATTGATGACAATCCCAAAATCATGTGCATTTTGAAGAGTCTGGTACTTTGTACATACTTTTGCTAGAAGAAAATTGTTTCACCATAATTTTATTTTTTAGTGCAAATAATGAAAAAATAGCAGGATGACATAAACCAAATTTAACTCTATATATTTATTTATTTATTTAGTTTACCTACTAGTGAATTTTTTTTCGCCAAATTTTACATTGTGTCTATAAAAAAATTTAAAAATATATTTAATTTTCGGTTTTCTTGTGTAAATTCGACATAAAGCAAGCCACAAGTTTTGAAACCATAAAATTGAAAAAGAAAAAAAATTGAAAAAGACATGGTTACCTAGTGTATGTAATGTATATAAATCATAATGTTTCCCGAAAATATGACCGCTAGGCCCCCTCCCCCGCCCTAATCCTTCTTTTTTTCTTATTGTATTTCTCTATGTAATCTAGTCAGAGAAAAAAATACTACAGGTTCAAAGCCAACTGATATCATTTACTCTCCACTTGTCATTATGATGTGGATTTTTCTAAACCTATCATAGTCCCCAAATGGATTTGGCAAGTGTTTGTCAATTAATAAATTTATTTAAAAATTTGAACTTTGTATTTGTAGAATTTATGAAGTTTTCAACATAGAAATATTACTATCAAAATACACATCTTATCATAAATGTACCATATGTTTAATGTGTTTAGTAGACCCTAATGTATGTTGAACATATTGACCACGGTGAATTGATCCCCACATTGGGATCATGGTAAAAACCCCAAAACCTATTTAAATGGTGATGTTAGACCCCAAAATTATAGATTTGGACACATCAGCTTTGATTTAGTCTATGGAGATGATATTCATAAATGTTTGGAATATTTACAAGCAAATTAAATGAATCTTGGGGTCTTTACCATGATCCCAATGTGGGGGTCAATTTGCCTTGGTTGAGCACTTTGCGTTTGTAGACCTAAGTTTAAACCTCATGATGAATAAAATTCAAATATTTTTAATTTGCATATTGTTAGCAAATATTTGTTGTAAAATCTAGTAAATATTTGTTATAAAATCAAGAATGTTGAAAATAATTTAATCCAAGTCAAATCCATTGTTACTAAGTTGTCAACCACATCTTAGTTATTTTTTTCAAATAATTTCTTTTGAAGGGAAAACATTGAAATCTTCAAGAATATTCTATTTGTAATAATGATAATTTCAGAATTAACTAATTTTTAGACAAACATGTGGCCAAGTTATCAAGGCACTTGCGGTACTAAGACACAATCTCAAGAGAGAGGGAACAAGTATTCTTGTGTTGGCCGGTTCTTCAAAGGACATATAGTTCTTAGGTAGGTTTTTGTATAGTTATATATACACTTAATGGGTGACTCTCAAAATAAAAGACCACCAGTTGTTTATATTGCTGGCATGCAAGGTTAGAATTGTTCCCCTGTTTTTAGATCCTTTTCAACTACCTCCAGCTTTTATGTTACAAACTAGAGATGTTTCTTTTAGAATGCACAATTGCTCAGAATTCACACAGTGGGTCAGTAGATTTTAATAACCTAGTTGATTATGGAGGGACTATGGGGGACTTTGCAGGTATTGAGCACTACTGATGCGAGTTTTGGTCTTGGTCACAATTCGCAAGGTCCTTGCCACGGGCCAAATTCATTATTGATATTCAAGCTCGAAAAGAAAACCTAACAAGCTAGGAAGAAACCCTAAGAGTTATTGATCCTTGCTAAAGTGAGATGGACACACAAATGGGTGTTGAGATGGAGTTGAAGGTTGTGAAGAAGGGATTGCAATTTGCATTTGCCAATCCAAACACCAAGTTGGTTGAAATGGTGTCCCGTGCACCACCACATGCTCCACTGGCCAAATTCAAGTAAGCATCTATAGCAAGGGCTTTTGTAAAATCCAAATGTTGTATAGAACAAAGCCCGTTGCTCGGTGTTTTATATGGCGAACTTGCATATGGTTGTTTTGGGCTCAGTTTAACTGCATTACGTTACAATGGTTGTTGTTGGGTTTTCTTAACAAAAGTCCATGCTCCATCAAACATGGAATAACCTGTAGGGGACAATGCAGAAGTAGAAAGTTCCTTTTAGGACTATTTTTGCTTCAGTGGTTAGGCATCTATCTGGCTATGGCAAGCATGAATGGTACCAAACAACAAGTTTGGTTATGGTTTGTATTTTGGGAAAGGTAGTTGAAAAAGAAGATCTGAAAGTTCATTTCAGTGAACACATTGTATGTTGCAAGTTCTATCTACCCCCAGACCTTTGATTTTGTTTCTCCAATAGTTTGGTTGTATGTTAATTGGGCTTCTAATGACTTGTATGTGTTTTCAGGTGTGATATATGAATTAAAAGGTTATATATGATGTTGGATGTTGTGATTTAATGTCACTTGCAACAATAAGACTAGAAGACAATTGATGTCATTTTGGTTAAATCAAACAAGGGTAACTTCTATATTTATAAAGGTGATGACATTACAAGCTACAAACAAAGATATTGATGATAACATGGACAAAACATTATAATGTTTTTTTTGAAACCATAGTTGATGTCCATTGATAATACAAATGTTACAATCATATTTATGTATAATATGCAATATTTTTTGTATGGGCATAGATGCATTAATTGGGGTCCTCTAGAATGTGTGTTGGTAGCTAGGTCTAGTCATTAATCTCAAGGAGCCATTGCCGTGCATGCTACAACTCCCTTTGTTTAGCAAGGTGACTAATTATAACTATGCCATTTGTGTTATAGTAGAAGGATAAGCACATTGTTAATATGCCCAAGCTACTCATTAGGTTAACTCCCACACCTTAATTGTGCAGGTGATCCCTGCAAAGTGTCAATATGCCTGCTTGAAAACCAAGTTGGAAATCAAACTTGTCAAGGTTACGAACATTCATTGGATGCAATTTGGGTACAACACAAAATACGGGACTGATTGGGACAATTAAAGGCAATTGTTAAAGAAGAGGTGGGTGTTTTTTTGTCTTGATACTTTGTGACAAAAATGCCATATGGGTAAAACAATATGCATATTTTGTAGTTAGCAGTAGACCTGTGATCTAACTTGGGTTGGTCTTAATAGGTAAACCACCCACCACCTATATAAAACACTACAATCCTAAACAAAGGTAGCAAAAATTGGGCAGAAAATTATAACACATTAAAGGTTCGAATACGTGAGTTTGAGGAGAAGATGAATGCAATGACCTTGTAGCTGAAAGAGGTATGCCAAACTATACTACCTAGTTCATCAATTCCTTTGCCTACACAACCCAACCGCCTTGGTGCAAATCCAAAAATAGTTGCAGAGGTTGCAAGGTGGTTTTTTCCATCATGGGAACCATTTGAACCTACTTCTGAAAGGGCAATGGTTGGTCCCACATGTGGAGACCTAGAAACCAAGTGTGAGTCACATGCATGCAAGGACTCTCCTCTACCATTATGGGAGATCAAAACAAACATAATACCATTACAAGAGTTAGCATCAAATAGGATGGGTTGTGATTACACCTTGCCAAAAGCCACACTGAAAATTAATGGTAGCTTTGGATGGTGGCATTGTAAAACGACCAACGAGATTTGTACATACATGCAAACCCAATGATCAAGAAGGCAATCAAAGGGGTCATGGTCCTGTATCCAACAATCAGGTGTTAGACGTGCAAATCATGGACACATAATTGTCTAATGGTCAGGATCTGGCTGACACACAATATATGGTTGACAAATTTGGCACTAAAGTTGACAGCCTTGATCTCCCCCTCTAGTCTCTTTGGCTCGTGTTTAAAACATTCTGAGAAAAGGGTAACCCTTTAAATGTAGGATATTTTGATCAGCTAAAACAAGTGCTATTCACAATGCCAACATACCAAGTTATCTGTAGATGATAGAAACTACCATTAAACAATTGCTAGTACCTTCAGTGTTGCGGGTTGTGAAGTCAATGGGAGTAATGGCAATTAACCACTTCCATAAATCTTTAAATGAAGGTGATATTTTGATTCTTTGTGAATGACTCTCATAATGTTGTGGTGACACTCACTTTTTTGGTGTTGTTTTGGTTTTGCTGGCATGAGACAACAATTACCTTCAAAGTATTCACCAATTGTGGAGTTTTTTAACAATCTCGTAGGTATGTTCTCCCAGTTCCAAAATCAACTCCTTGTTTAAGTCGTGACAAATCACACCCCTGGCTTTCTTAGGACCCAGCTACTAGACTAATGTGTGGCTATGTTTTTTGTTTTGTTGGTCCCATGAAGCCTGCAACAAACCCAAGACTCCTACTGTGTTCCATCCACTATTTGAAATTGATGTTGCACCTAAGTGCTTATTCTGCAATATTTAGTAGATATCTCTAGTGGATTACAGGTAATGGTGCCCTATATGTATGAACAATTCATCAACAACTTGACATATGAGGTTAAAAGTAGGAACATCCCAATGTCATGGATTGATGATGTTGTTGCCAAAATTCTTCAAGTTAGATTTGAAACAGGTCTCTTTTAGCACCCTTATGCCAACAAGGGGCTTAAATCATTTATCGGCCATCAAGTAATCACTTGCCTTCATGATTCATGAATTCAAGAAATTTCAATAATTTGTACTTATCCCTAGCACTAGTCCACAACTGTTTAACCTTATCGTTGGAGTATGCACATGCACATAGATCATTAGCCCGTGAAGTAGTCAAGAAGTCACTTGTGTTGTTGAAGAATGGAAAGAATGGGGATTCACCGCTATTGTTGCTTAATAGAGATGCCAAGAAGGTCTTAGTGGTAGGAGCACATGCCAATGACATAGGCCTACAATGTGGTGGGTGGACCATCAGTCCCATGTTGCAAGACAATGTTGTATGATAATGACTGATTGGGTAAAAAAAAATGGAATCAGGTTAGGACTTTAGAAGCATAGGGTGTCTTCAAGTGAGCTTTCAATCAGCATATGTAAATGTCAAATACCCTTATCCAATCACTTAGCAGAGCACCGAGGGCATGTGAAGGCGAAGATCTAATTTCAATTCCATGTTTGGATCCTAGAAGTAGTATGAGGCTTGTAGTTCAATTATGCAAATGAGCCCAAGTGATGTTAGAATGTAATTTCGTCATTTAGGTATGAGGTGGACAAAATATCTTACAAATTACAATATGTGCATTGTATTGTTTTGGCATGTTTTGGCTAACTAATGGTAATAAAAAAACTATGACTTTATAACTTGACCATTGTTTATTGTTCAACCATGTTCATACACCTTTTTTCTTTTGATAAATAGCCAATGCATATGCCACCTCCAATTTACTTTCCAAGTATTGATTTTAAACATTGAAGTGATTTTTGAGCTATGTTTTTTTAACTAAACAAATTTGCACATTCGAGATCATACCTCCAATGCATAACATCTACCTTGGACACTACCCCATGGACAACAAATGTTAACATTATGTTTAAACATCATGAAATCATTGTTAGCCCTAGATTCACACATTTCATATATTGATACATGTGCTAAATTTTGTTGCAAACTGTAAGAACTTTACCTAGACCAAGTAGATGTGCAGATTGAAAAATCAAAAGTATCAACCTAATGTGCAAAATATGCTCCTTGTTAGGCTCCTATTCACACCTTTGTAAAGAAATAAAATTGGTTGCAACTATCTAAAAGGTACCCCAAAATAAATGAGGGTTTGTACTATACAAGGGAATTTGCAGCTACTAAATGCTTGCGTGGGCTCAACACGTTCAAGTTCAAAGTGCAAAGGTTGTTAGGCCTTCCCTAAAAACCAATTTTTCTGAACTTGGAAAGTGATACTACACATGGAAAGTAGAAGCATTGGGGAGGCTTGTGGCATCCCATAACAATTAGCATTTCTAAGGCAAGACCAACAAAAGGTTATTTGCTTGAGTAAGGTATAGATGGAGCATGACGAAAATGCAATCATCGGTGACGATGATGGTACAGTGGGTCACGATGAAACAACAGTGGATGCTGATCCCAAAGAAACTATGTAATGTGAAAGGAGGTTGTCTTGCTAGTTTGCAATTCGATTTAACCCTGGGTTCTAGACATAATTGCATCAACCGACTTGTTGTGACGGTGCCCCATCATTCTTGCATGGAAATGCATGGTTGTCTTGCTTCCTAGCTGTGTGTTGTGTGGGAGATTGGGGATGGCGGCTGGCATTAATGGAGCCAGATTAATGAAGGTGGCAAGACTGCGGACTGATAATGGGAATGGAACAGCGTTGGAAGATTTGGAGAAGCTTCTGGAAGAAGCCAAGGGGTCTAAAAGAAAAGATCAGGAGGTCCGTTTTGGGGAGGGGGACAATATTTTTTGGCAACTGGAGATGGTAGAGGCAGATAGGGATTGTGTTTTTGGGAGAAAGACAGAAGGAAAGAGAAGAGTGAGGAGCTCTGTAGCAGAGAGCTTAGCTATGTTTGTGATCTTCCGCTGCGTCTGATAGGTAGTTGAGCTCATGCTGCAGAAGGCTAGAAGAGAGAGAGAGGGAACACGAACTTGAGGAACAATCAGACTCTTGTGTTTTGTGAGATTTTGTGTTGGGAAGACAATGCCTGTGCTTTTGGGGTGTATATATGATCTGTGAATAAAACACGAGGACTTTTTCTGATGTATCTGTGTGGAAGTCACGATAAAAAATGTGTATTGCGTAGAGTGCTGTGTGGTTGAGTCTATCGGTCTTCTAATTGCAACAGATCAGTGAGAGAGCAGGAAGACAGTTCGAGTTTGGAGAGGCTAGGTGTGAGTAGATGAGAGATCGATTTGCAACGCATCAGTTGGCAGGGTCCACGGTCGCTAGTGTATGGGCTGTAGGATTTCTGGACCCTCTCTTTTGGTATCAGATCTTTGCACATATCCATCACCACTCATTACTCATTACTGAGGAACCTTCTTTGAGAGAAAGGATTGCAGCAGGCTCTACAGAGGAACCAACTTGTTCCACAAGGATCCAATCAGGTGCCTCTAGTCTCCAGAATGCAGAAGGGGATGTAAACATGATAAAGGAAGCAGGAAGGGAGTTGGATACAGGTGTTGAGCCTATGGTGTACAGTGTTTGCCAAAATGAGTTGGAAAGAACTTCACAGAAATGTTCTACCAAAAAGGACAAAGAGAAATCATGTGGATCTGATGTCCTGGAAACGGTTTCCTGTGCAATGCTGGTGAGAAAGGTGGAGGAGGAGACAGCTGTCAAAGCTCCCTTACACCAGAGCAATATCCAGAGTGAGCTTAAGAACTCTTCTACTACTAGAAACAAAGATAGTGAGAGTTCAAGGGTTGAACTTTTGGGAACAAGTCATGTTAATATTGTTTTCGGCAAGTGGATGGTGGATGCTCATGGAAGAGCAGAGCAATTGTATAGCACCTTCAAAAGAAACTCTTTTTTACAGGTGGGGGAGGCATGTGCTAATGCACTTCTACTCAGTGCGTATAAGGCTTCTGTGAAGCAGAGAACTAAAGCATGTTGCACAGATCAACCAATGAATACCAGAATGGGACTGACATATGCTTCTGGTCCTTGGATGGAAGAAGGATGTTGGATCTACTTTATCCAGTATGCTAATGGACGTATGTGGGAAAGATCTTGTCGGGACTTTCAAATCCATCACGTTCAACCTGACTAGATGAAACTGAGGGACTCAGCTGTTTAAGAAGGGAGAGGTTACAACAACACCCAACCCCTACATTTTAGCATGTAACATGCGCGTTGCTCAATTCAAACAATGACTCACAGAAGTTGAAGGAAGCGCCCAAGAATTGTGAGTTCCTCATAAACTTGTCTTCACATGCATAAATGGAGAGGCCCATACACAGTTCTGTAATGGATCGTGCAATTTCCATAACCTGCACTATATGAAAGAGTTGGAAGTTCGACTATGCACATGAGTTTTGTGTATACACCTACCAAAAATAGTTTGAACACTCTTCAATAATCTTTGTTGTATTGTTAAGTTGTTGCTAGTCTCCAAATTCCAATCTATTCTAAATTCTTCATGGGGTTAAGGTTTACAGTTTGAAATCGTTGTTTTTGGCGTTGCCATGAAATAGGGTTTTTGGTGATCTTTTACTACATGCATAGCTTAAAATTAGGTTTGTATGCTATTTAGTGGTCATGTGCTTATTGAGATAGTCTTAGTCCAAACTAATTGCACCTTTGATGTGTTTTGGAAACATTGGGTCATTTGGCAATTGTCACTTCATGAACTTAGCAACCATGCGAGGGGGGAAATAGAAAAATAAGGAGTCCACCCAAAATGTGGTGGATGGGAGAACACTTGGACATCAAAACAATAGGAGGAGCATTAGGACTGCTGGAAAACCACATCATCATGTGGTGGAAGAGGAGGGGTCGTCGACATTAATAACATCTAGTGAATGTGACACTTTTAGTAGCAACGACTATAACTCAAAAGGAGAGGAATCAAAAGTATCTAAGTTGCCATTTGCATTTTCAATTATGAAGGAACTGAATAAGGCACCTAACAAGCAAACCCCCACACCAATGTAATGTACTCCCCCCCCCCATTTTCAAATATCGTGAGGTCCAGTTTGATGTCAAGATATTAAAAGTAACAACATTTTCAAAGGCACAATATCTATGAAATTTGTGACTGGTCCTATGAACCTTGCTAGTCCATATTGAGTTGCAGTAATGTTTGTTAGCATTCTACCAGAAGTTGTTTGTTTTTTTTGTTGCAGATCTCCCTTTTAACTCATGGTTGGTAACATATTCATGTACTTCCTTGTTTATACCCCCTTAAATTCAAAAGCCTCTCAGCCATAAGGTGGGGAGCTTTGTTGGTGTGGTAATGTGTTCATTTTTTGTTGATTTAATAATGGTTGCCTCTAGTTTTGTGAATATTAACTAAATGTACACACATTGCTCTTATATCATGTAATTGCCTTGTCAAAATCAAAGAGTTAATCAAACTGCAATTATGGGTCACTTGTGCTTTTGGGCTATTGATTATTACCTATGTTGTAGCTACCAATCATGGTTAGTACTTGTCTATGCATGCCTTTGATATATAGCCCTATTTGTTTGATTAGGGTTGTTCATGATTGATAAGTTTGCCATAGGAATCTTTGTTCTTTTTGGATTTACATGTGTCATGTTGACAATATGTGGCCAAACTGTATTTTTTGCTAGCTTCTACCAATTCCTTATGTCTAACATGTTGTGTGTGTGCTTGAGAAAAGAAAGCAACATCAAAAAAAGCTTGGGTTGAAACCCCACCACAAATCGATATGGTGAATGCCACTGGGCTACAAGGGAACACATTAGCAATAATACAAAGTGGCAAGCATGGTGGCGACTTTACAAGGTGCAATAAGCAGGCATGTAAACATGGTGTTACAAGTTCAAAATGCACATGGATTGTTGGACAATGTGGGCACACAGGATAGTGGAGTTCTTGCCAAGTGTCACAATGTCCTAATTGGAAGGTAACATTGAGCCCTGGGCATAAGGGACTTGCAAACTATTGTGCCCCTTGTGGAAGGGCTAGAAGTAACATGTGTGAATTAGCATGGGGTGAAGGAGGGGGTGTATGTGATCATGGGCTATGTCAAAGGGTGCAACCACATTCATTAGTGAGTAGGCAAGTAATAGAAGCCCAAATGGGGCAACATCCAAAAACACAAGCACAATACATGGCCTTAGATAATGAAATAGAAGTAAATGCTCGGCTCAAAGTTTTGGCTGAAAGTCGTATGCAACAACGGGCTTCAAAGCGAGTTATAGAATTTGAAGCTACAAAATGAAGGGAGAAAGGCTTGCCACCCCATAAGGTGCAAGTGACAAAGCATGGCAAAATTCATGGTGCATGTGAAGGGAAGGATGCATGGGATGGTGCAATTAGGTCACTAGCACCTCAGACTTTGAACATGCTAGTGTTTAAGGTTATAGAATAGGACCCTGTAGACATGGCTAGACTCCACTTGCAATTAGATGGGAAATTTGAATACCTAGGTGGTGAATTAAGTGCTACTAGCTTTAGGGATTGTGTAAGGCAATTTATGAAAGGAAAAAGAGCACGCTTAAAAAGAAGGTATGCACAGAAAGGTGCCAAAGCCTGCCCACTTGGAGTGGACCGAGAACAATGGGACAAACTAGTGATATATTGGCAACAACATGACACCAAGATTAAAAGTGAATACATGGTTGATGCAAGAGGGGCAATTACAAATGTAAGCCACCTTGGGCATGGTGGTAAGGCAGTCATAGAAGCAAAATTGGTAAGTTAATCCTAAAACCCTAAACCTTTGTGATGGCCAAATGGAAATTACAGAATGTTGAAGTTATTATGCACTCACATGCCACATACAATGTTGAGCACTAAATGATATAAAAAATGGGTGAATGTAGAAATCCGAACATCACCGAAGCCCATCAATATCGAAAATGGCTGCTGTGGGACTAGATTTTAGTGGCACACTTGGGTATCCAATCAGTTTTCCTAGCTGCTTCATTTTGTTTTTGCCTTCATGAATTTGATAGTAATTGGTAAGTGGAATACTTATGTTGTATTTATAAGGATCTTTTGATGGGTTTATTGGGCAGGCATCACAATCTCCCCATTTGTTTTCTCGAATGACTGCCATTGAAAGGAAGTTGCCAGAATTGAGTGGCCAAGTCTCCCAAGTTCTTAAAGGGATGGATTAATTAAATGCTAAGGTAAAAAGTTTCATGCAACAATTGTTAGCATGTCGAGAAGATGGTGTGAAAGTGAGAAACCCAAAAACTGTTGCAGCCACTATCAACATTGAAAAGGTAGATGTTACTACAAGGACTAAATCCCTTGAGATTCTTGGTGTTACAAAGAACTTGCATGAGGTTGTCCATTCAGATCTTGATGGATTAGGGTCAAGCACAACAATGGTTGAAAGTGCCACTTTATCCACATAATTAGCTCCAAAAGCCCATCATATGTCTACAGGAAAAAGGGTGGGCCAACAAGTGGATGGTTTTGTCCCTTCACATGTCCCCAACTATGTGCTAATAGGAGAGGATATGGGGCAGAATCCTAATAAGTTAGGGAAGGACATTCAAGTTGGAGTAGCTTGCAAAGGCGGTGACTATGTAAATGGGAGCAACCACCAACGCCCACCTTCGAAGGTACAATCTAAACGCCCAACATGACCAACACATTAAAGTTAGAGTCTACACAATGCTATGGGTTATTTAATTGTGGGAGTAATCTTGCACTTTTCATCAAATGTGGCATATGTGTGGGATGTTGGGAATTGCACCAACTACATGGCTAAAATAGGACATAAGTTAGATTGTGGAAGCTAGATTTGTTGTTTTTATAGTTACAATCTAGAGATTAAAAACATACTCACATTGTTTGGGGTCTAGGTACATATAAGCATGAAGGAAATCATTGACATGGTTTCACGTTTGTATTCATTGATGGATTTGGTGTGGCAGAAAGTGCAAAAAAAGGTAGCAATTATGCCAACACCTGAAAGAAGTGTGAGTAGTCAGCTATGTTCTAATATTGGTGCAAGGGTGGGGAATGTAGGAGAGAAGGCATGGCAACAGGTAAGTTAATACCAACATGCTTTTGAGTTTTTGTAGTTCATAATTAGGGAACATAAATGCCATGTTTGACACAATGTTGTAACAAAAATTTATTCCATTTTCCTAAATTGGTTGCTCATGGTAAATTGAATGAAGGTTTTTTATTGGCATTGATGTGTAGTTTAAAGTAGGGGAAGCAATTATCTGTAACTTTGATGCTGAGGTTGTAGCAACAGGGTTGATAACAAGTGTTGGAGGACAAGGATGTGTCCACCATGGGGTGGCAATCAAGGAGTCATGGTTCCTAGTCCAGCTAAGTGAAGTTGTGGCAAGTAAAGGCAACACCTCGTTGTTGGTGCCAAATGAGAATGATGATCCCCCACAATGTGTATCAAAGGATGTAATAGGTTCAAGCACTGTATGGGAAGGTCGTTTAATGCGGAAGCATGCTT
>Ga0209208_10010182_pt1 | contig 12242 bp, 12 predicted proteins | sample S1TSphfallax_3_FD_187694 | JGI IMG/M metagenome (GOLD analysis project Ga0209208, IMG submission 187694) | Host-associated microbial communities from peat moss isolated from Minnesota, USA - S1T2_Fd - Sphagnum fallax MG (SPAdes) (version 2) | ecosystem: Host-associated > Plants > Peat moss >...
CACCCATGGGCCTTACCCACTATAAAACGCATGAAATGAATCTCATGGTAAGTTTAAACACATGTAGATCATGAGGTGTTAAAGAGTAGGAAGGATCTTATACCTAATATTTAGGAGTGGGGAAGCTTTGCTTACTTATGAATGTAAAGGTCTTTCCTACTTTTAAATAGTATACAAAGATCTTTTATTGTTTCTTAAAGAAATATTTGTGGAAATAAGGTATCTTCAAAATACGTTAGGAGTTTTTCAATGTCGATATGATATCAAGAGTTTTGTGTATTAGTTTGGTATTGGTATATAGGTTTTAGCCAAATAAAATATTAGTCCAACATTAATATTTGAAAAGAAAATTTAAAATCAATTATCAATTTAATATAAATAACATGTATAATGTGAACAAGTCATGCAATGATATCAATATAGGTATGTTTTAGTGTTATACCAATTGGTCTATGCAATGACCAATAGTTTTGATGTAAAAATTTTTTAAAAGTTTTTTCATATATTTTTTCCGAAGTTTTTTCATCTTGTTATTCAACAATGTATTGTAAACAAAAGTAAAAGGGGAGAAACTTAGATCCCCTTTCTATCCTATCCTTCAACTATGCAAAACAAAAAAATTATTTCACAACTTTTATTTATTTATTGAAAAGAGAGGAAAAAGGAAACAAGACGAAGGGTTTTTTTCAACTCTTTTCCCTTGTTTATCCTTTCCCTCCATAAATGAACATCATACTTGAAAAAGCAAAATCAAAGCTTTGATACAAAAAGTGAATGAGTAAACCTTGTTGATCATCAAACTCCTATCAGCAACTCTTAGATGAAGATAACACCCACCTATCATGCATGTTGTTTTTTACACCATCTACTTACCATGCATGGATGTTAACCATTCATATTTGCACACACAATTTTAAATACTCCATAGTATGAATATTGAAACTACTTTCAAATTGGTTTGCGCATTTCTTTTTTTGATTGGCATTAATACCAATGTATCATGGTATCAAGTTAGGTATTTACATATTAGATATTAGATTAGTCTAATATTTGATACCAATCAAAAATCATATATACTAAACCAACACTATAAAATTTTCCAAGTGTTTTGCTAGTTGTGGCATTTGTTTCCAACTTGTTTCCTTTTAAAACACCTTTCTTTTCCTTCACAATAACTTCTAGGCTTGGGTGTTTTATTTTAAGGTTCATATTTTGAGTTGTAGGGAATCCATTTAGTTTAGCAACTTATTTTAATATAATTTTAAATATAGTTTTTGTTAGTCCAATATCATGAAGTAATATTTATTAGCAAATGTTCAAAATGGTACATATTTTTTTGCAATATATAGCATCATTGGTGATTATTATCATTTGAAGTCGCATCATATTTGGGTCAATATAAACACTTTTGGTTGGAAGAAAGCAAAAATCATATTTGAATTGATGATTAACATCAAAATTAATAAAGGTAATAGATTGGTGGAACAAATTCAATGCAACATTGGTTCAATGCTATTAGAGGACATGTCCAATAAAAAAAATCTTTCAAGTAGTTTGTTGTCCTCAATTTGATACTCAAATTCTTTACATATGCCTAAAATTATGTGCAATTTAATCATGGTGCGATATTTTACAATTTATCACATGAATGAAAGGAATGTGAATTTGAATTTGATGGGTAACATTTCATCACTTATCCATCCTTCCAATTAAACAACTCTTGAGACTACTAGTGCTATTGTTGGTCATTTTTTTTATAAAACTCATTAGAGAATTTTAAAAGTTGGAAAATTGAGCTATTTGAAAAAGGTGAAAATGTTGGACAATGAATGAACCTAGAGAAATACGAAAAGATGGAACTTGGTATTTAATTTAAAATGTTGGAATATGGAGATTGTAACGAAGGTGAGAAAAATGGATTCCAAAAATGTTGGAAAAGTTGGACAAGAGATGAATCAATAACATAAAGAGAAATCATACCTAAAAAAGGTGATAAAGTTTGACATTGGATGAAATTGGGGAATTTAAGAAAGATGAACCTTGAAATAAATAAATAATCAATGAGATTCAAGAATGTTACAAATATGAAAGTTGGAAATTTGAAATTCAAAAAAGTTGAAAAAATTGGACAATAAATGCAACCAAGGAAGTTGGGAAAGATGCAACCAAAAAAATTCATAAAATGTTGATAACATTTGACAATGAATGAAATCAAAATTAGTATTGAAAAACACTATGAGAAAAAAATAAATTTATGAACTTGTTATTTTCATTTCATCCACTAGTATGTCAATTGGTTGAAAAATGTGGGTTGGGAAATCAATGAAATCAAATTATGGACCAAAATGGAGTTAGTTTGGAAAGATGGAATTTAAGGAAAGTTTATTTGTGGAGTTTGAAAGAGTTGAATATTGGATGGAACCATTATTAATTGGGAACAATGAAATCCCATCCAAATTTATCATTACCTTGAGTTGAAAAATATTTAGTAATAAAAATAAAATAGATACCATAGTAAAAAAATTTATTAAGGTCCAAGCATGATTGGGTACCCCCTTTGAAACATAAGGACTCACTCTTAGGGCTTTCAAATTCACCTTTTTATTCACTTTTCTTATTATTTGTCTTAGATTTCCTTTTTTTCCTCATGTCAAATGAAATAATTTTGTTCCAAATTTTATATTAACATCTAGAATATCTTTTTTTTTCACTTATGAAAATAAGAATAATATAATTTATCCAACGTGGGTCATGTTTTAGCAATGGCCCAAAATTCGCAAAATTTTCATTTTTTGAAAATTTTTACATTGCAATAGGGCACTTGGTTTTTGTCACACTCATAAACTTTATGAATATTAGTACCAAATGTGTTTGTGCTAAGAATCTTGGGCCCAAAAAAAAAATTTAGACATTTTTTATGAATCCTTGAACTATTTTTTTCAAGAAATAACGTATTAGATTTTTTTCTAGGACTTGGTAGGAATCTTGAAATTTGTTCAAAATTGAGATGCTATGCATAGGATAGTATCTTAGTAATGTATATATCCATGAAGAAAATCAAATTTTCAATATGAATGTGCCATTAAGTTACAACATGTTTAAGTGAGGGGGTCCACTAGATATTAAAAAAATGGTCCTTTTTGGTACCTTGACATGCTTTGACCCATAATTTTGTCTTTCATCTTAAGGTAATTTAGGTCCATTGAATAATATGTAGCTTGGGGAAGATGACAAATCTAAGAATAGTTGAATTAAGGGTAAAAATGTGTGAAATGAATGTTAGGGAATATAAGATATGAAAAAATGTTTTATATGTTGAATGTTGCATGGATTGTAAATGTTGAAATCAAAAAATATTATGGATGTTATAAAGGTTAAGAAATATTGAAATTTCCAAACTTTTGATATACAATATTAAACTTAATGATAGAAATGAAGGCCAAAGAAAATAAAACCCCTAAAAAAAATGATGGATGAAATGGAAGGTGGGAAAGATGGACTCAAAACTTGAAACATTGAAAAATAATGGATGAAAATGTTGTTAGTGAATAATGGATGAGAATTGGATTATATGTGATTTTTTAATTTGTAAATATTAATGAATATATCAAGGAAAGTCTAACCCACAAATAAAAAGTTGAAGGCTTTCCAAAAAACCTAATGAACAATGTGCATTGTTAACAAGCACGTCAAGTCAAACAAAAGTCAACATTACAAAAGGAAACCTTGTAATTATATTACATTTTTAAAAACTTATTAAAACAATGGAAATTTTGAATATTAATGCACATTAGTGAAGATGTATTGTAATTTCATTATTCACCTAAAAACATTCAATGTTTCACAAAACATTGTGGGTTTTGTTATTATTTTACATCTACATGTATTAAATTTTGACAAGGTAATCCAATGTTCACTTTATCTTACTTACTTAACTTTGTGACATGTAAGTGGTATTGTCACAAAGTTGTCAACACTGAACAACCAAACTAAACACATTTTCAATTTCTATGTATGACCCTTTAGATTGCCAAAAATATGTTTAACCATGAATGGAATGTTCAAAATTTGTCCTTCATGGTTGACCCATGAAACAAAGGAATATTCACATGTAACTAGAAGTAACCTCGTGAACAAAGATAACTTTGTAGTCCCAAGTGTGCATGAAGACACTTTAATGGATGTTCCAAATCTAAACACATTACTAGCCCAAATTATGATTCAATACACCCATCAAGAACAAAAGTTTAGGTAGTTGACTCAAAACCAAGAAAAAATCCAATCATAAAAAACTTCTTTCACTATTCAATATAATTCAATATAATTTAACATGTATAGCTTGTTCATTCCTACCATGTACATCTTTTGCTTTTATATTGTTAACACATGATAAATGCATAAATATATGCCTCCAAAAGGTCATTTTACTAATAGCCAAAAAATGTTGAATTTGGTATTGACTAATCTTTACTTTTATTTGGATGTAAAGTTTTTTTACATATGTGTTTGTGTACATTATTTTCTTTCATATGTGGTATATTGGAAAAAAAATAACACAACATTGGACAAAATTATGTAGTCCTTTCATAATCTTAATAGTAATTTATTAATGTGTTACTAGTTTTTCCATTTGTTGAAGATAAAAGACATGTCTACAAAACCACAACAAATAGTTCAATATTTGTTACATTATGTTTAAATGTTACATTTCAAAAGCAATCATCAATGCAAATAAGAAAAAAAAAAAAAAACTTATTTATGATGTCATGTATAAAGATAGTTCATAATTATGGAAAGTGTGATAATCCTTTTGTTTCACATGATCATACTCATCCCTTATTGTCATCTTCAAGTTCATCATGGTGCCATCATACGAACATTTTTGGAAAATAAGGTTTAAGCAATAAAAATGTCATCAAAACAAGATTACTTCCACACCATACTCAAAAATAATCTATGGATTGCATCTTCATGTCCCACATAAATTTCCACAATTTGCAATGATTTGAAATGAGGATCTAGTATTATGGCAAACATGTTATGAACTTGATATGAATAAAATATTTTTTAAAATCAAGATAATAGGTTTTAAATTCTTCACAACTATTGTAAGAGACAAATGAATCCTGCCCTATGAGGTTAGAACACATATATTTTAATATAAAAAAATTTATATAAGGACAAGAAAACTAAAAAACAACAACAAAAGATATACTACTTGCATAAGACCAAGCCATTTAATCACAATTCAAATTACACATGATGACCTAGATGCTAATTAATATTAGATTCTAACCTAATATTACAATTTACATGTCCACAAGTATGTCATTACATTACTGGATTTTATATTATATCATTTTTTCTTTAATTTCAACACTCCAACTAAAATTTGATCATTGTGAATTTTTTAATATCCCCATTATTGATCCACAAAACAAGAGAGATAATTGATAAAAAATGTTTGTAATTATTTCTTGGAAAAGCTTTTGTAAGCACCTCTACAACTTGATCTTGTGTGTTGATCTAATTCATTGAAATAAAACTAGCTTGAATTTGAAAATCTTTGACCATGTGATATTGCATATCAATGTGTTTTGTCTTATGGCGGAATTTTGCATCATGGACAAGTTTGATAGCACTTTGGCCATCCTCCTTCAACTTAGTTGGTTTTTGATGTGAAAATTATGTGTCACGTAAAAATTATTATAGCCACTCTACTAAACCTTAATTGTAAAACATAACAATATGTTATGTTTCTATTGTAGAGCAAATAACACATTATTGTTTCATACATATCCAAGGTATTGGTCCATTTGTTGAAGAAATGAAAATAGTCATTATGAGATTTTATATCATCCAAGCCACTTCCATAATTCACATTTGCAAAAGCAACAAGTGTGTTGTTATATTCACCACAATAATAAAGCTTATAATGCATTATATTTTTCAAATGCTTCAAAAATTTCTAAACAACATTACAATGAACATGTTTGGGCAATTTATGAAAACTTAATTGCAACTCCAATTGCAAAAGAAAGGTATGAATGTGTGCCCAACATTGCAAACATGAAATTGTCCATTATCTCCAAATAAATAAAATTATGCTCTTCATTGTCAAGTTGATTTGTAAGTTGGAATTGAACATTAAAATTCATTAGTCTGACCACAACATGTGCCTCAGTAAAATTGAACTTCTACAACATGTTAAATGTATTGTGTCCAATCAAAATAAATTGAACACACTTCTCATTGTGTGAAACCCAACATAATGATTTTAGTTGGTTCTATGGTGGTCTCAAAACTTGTCAAGTTGCTCCATCACCTTATCAAGTTTGTCGACATCTTTATAACCTCTACTCCCATCATCAATAAATATAACAAGCTAATGTTTTGGTTCATGTGTATTAAAATCATGTACACAAGGATCTACAATTAAAGATTTTAAATCATATTGAACAAGGAACTAGTTGAATTTAGTGTTCTAAGCACACAAAGCTTGTCTCAAACAACTAATTTTTTTGAAATTTGGTCACACACCAAATTTTCACCTTACTTCACCTCAAAACCCTTAGGTTGGTCGATGAAAAAATTTCCTTCCAAATTTCCATGCAAAAAAATTCACACATACAATTGTAGTAGTTTCACATCATCAACTATTACAATGGACAACATTACTATAACGAACATCATTGTCATGATGGAATCTAATTTTACAATTGGAGCAAATGTTTGTTCATAATCTATTCCATATACCTATGAATAAACCTTTGTTACAACTCTTGTTTTCAATTTGTCAATACTACCATTAGGTTTTAGTTTTACTTCATACACCAACTTGTTTTTGACAACCTTCCTTCCTTTAGGTAACTTGAAAAGTTCCTAGGTGTTGTTTTTCATCAAAGATTTATATATATTTTTCCATCGCCTCTTTCCATTGAACACATTATGTTGATGCAACAATTTAATCATATGTATGTGGTTTTTCCATGATCTTTTGCATTGCTCCAACAAAGGATGTGAAATTTTTTAGACAATATATCCAATCACCATAACAATGTGATGGTCCACAACATTTTGGACCTAAGTTCTTAGTTAATGTTAAGTCCATTTGGTAATGTCCGATGTTTGAAAACCAAGAAAATAGGACTAGAAAGTGGAATACACTTTTACAACTTCAATAGTGATGAAATGATCATTAAATTTTATAGAAAAAACAAACAAATGATATTACAAATAGATTATTGAAGTCTTGTATAAACTTAACTTGGTGGAGAAATGAAAAAGTTAAACATCAACTTCAAGATTATGAAGTAAATACAAGTTCAAAACATAATTTTGCAATAGTGAAGACAATGACTCAATTTTTTTAAAAACTTGCATAACAATCAATTCAAGTTATAAACAACAAAATTTATTGAACCTTCATTAAGTTCAACTACTAAATACATGAAAGTTTAAGTCCTTAGAAACTCAAAAATATGTTTTTATTTAAAATCTTTTAAAATTGGTAGAAGTAAACCTTATTTATAGTTTATGAATCCTAATTAATAGTTCACTTCATATTGCTAAATTTTGAATATTAAAAAGTAAGAGATTTCAGTAGTACAATTTTTTTGTAATTACTTTCAATAATCCTTTTTTGGTACAATTTTTGATAGTTCAAAATTAGATTTAAAAATTTGTACAAAAATCCTATATTTTTTCTTCAATATTTAGCAATTCCTTGTCTAATGCATTAGTATTGTTACCGCATCTTTACAAATTGCTCCCATGACACAAAATTCAAAGTTCATTTGAAAAGGCTACACTCATCCAAATGATAATCTTAGATTATTAACTCTCATTTCTTTGTTGATTGGAAAAACTTGATGGTGATTTTTATCATGTGCACATTTAAGCAATAGTGATATGCCATTTCTTAGTTTTGGGTATTCAAACCAATCACCATTCCCTCGTCTTACATTTCCTTGACCATATCATAGTTAATGAACATGCCACAAGTGAACATGTCATCTTTCAATGATTTCCTTACTTGTAGAAGACTTTAAAGCTTTTATAACTTTCCGAGAGCTTTGAGACTTATAATGTTTTTGGTTCATGCTTGTTGAATTAACTTGAGTTTCATGAATTTTATTACCTTTGATTTTATCTTTCATAACTAATTTGTTTCCTTTAGACAATCACGAGAGTTTATTTTCTTGACCTTGTCCATCATACATTATGCATGAGTTTTTTTCATACATCATTGTAATTCCCTTGTCAATCATATGACTAACTAATAGGAGATTCTTTCATAGGTAAGAACATACAAAAGGGGGGAGAAGGGGGAAACAAAAGGCCCCTTGTGATACAAATTAGGGGCTTCCTCTTGTGTTTTCTAACTTGTTTTTCACACTTTGGGTACAACAAGGCCCTTTTGAGATTCAACTCTTCATACATGAAAAATTAATAAAAAATCACAAGAATCTTTGGGCAAGTTTTTTCAACTCAAAAAGCAAACTAAAAACACCTCCCCACCCCCCTCCCCGATGGAATAACACAAACAAAATACAAACCTTGCCAAAACACAATTACGTGGCATTTGTCATTAACAACAAACCTAATGCCAAAAAATGAATTTCTAGAATTGCACACAACTCAAGAAGGCACTTTTGGTGATTTGAAATGAATCTCATTTATGCCAATAAAAGAATCCAAGCCCATAAAACATAATGTAGATCACACAAACTGAATGCAAAAGAAACTTGCATAAAACACAATATTTGCAACAACAAAACATTTTATGTTTTGAATCTCAAATCACCAAAAGTGATTTGAGATCACACAACTTGGGATGATATTCCATACACTAAATGTTTGGAACTGTATTCACAATGGAACTAGTTCCAAGCTAATTTACAACAATTTACTTATAGTAACTAGCATGCAAACATGTAACAAACAAAAAACTTCTAACATTACACAAAAGGCTTATCTATCTACCTATGTTTTTATTATTTTTGTTGTCTAGGAATGCGGTGGCAAATATAGTAGTTGAAGTCACCATTGCCACCATTGATTGAACTTAAAGTCCAACTAGTCAACTCCCATTGGAAGTAGTACAAAGTAAGGAGGTTCCTCTTCCTTTATCATGGTTGTAGTCACCCTCAATGGTGTCAATGCACCTAGTAGTTATAAGAGGGCAAAGAAACAAGGGTGTGAATGGGTGGGTGGGGTGTGCTTGCATTAACGGGAGCTTGCTAGTTGCTAAGTTCAAAGTTTGCCATCATTGTTGAATTGTGGAGCTTTCCAAGTTGTGCTTGAGCCTACTAGGCTTGATAGGTTTAAGAAGCTCACAAGCTTTAGGGGAGACATGGGATAAAAGGGGAAGGGGGGTTCAATTTAAATATTCCCCATTTTATGTTTTGGTTTTTTTAAGTCTTAGACCTAAGGGACAAGTTCAACACGAATCCAATCTTGCCCTTGGTGATTTCAAAACTTTTTTTCATCCACCTAAAGATTTGTTCATCCATAATTTGGATGTGACATTATCCATCCATTTTCCATTTGACCAATAGCGTAATAAGGGGCTAATGATTGTACATGGTTGATATTTTGGGGATGATATCCCATGTGTGAAGTTGCAAAGGATTTATATATAAATATTTTTGGAATCCAAAGGTAACATGTCGACTTTTTAATTTTATGATCCATTTTATTTTTTATTTAATAATTGTTGAATCCTTGCCCCTTACCATCCATCTAAGTACCATGTACCTAATAGTCAAGGCCTTAAGTGTATTTGTTCATGTATATATTATCAATAGATTCATCAATACAATTGAAACATTCAAACCCTTGCTAATGATCAAGATTTTCCTATCGAGATATTTGTGTTTTTCCAGCAATGAACATACTTTTTAGTTCATATTTTTTTGTTCCAAACTTTTGAATTACATTCCCTTCTCGACAAGTTGACAATCCATAAAACATTTAGCTACAACTTTTCACTTCAGATTCGTTTAGTCCATCACTACACATTTATAAACACATAGATGCAAAGGAAAAATCATATCATTTAATCATCAGATTCGTTTAGTCCATCACTACACATTTATAAACACATAGATGCAAAGGAAAAATCATATCATTTAATCATGGTTACTTTTTACAAAGATTAGTGTCACTTCAATTATTATTTTCCCAAAATTGGCAAACCCCCTATCTAACATTCTTTTTCTTTATATATACAAGGATTGGTGGTAACAACCAACCTTCCTCCCATGATTACTTTGTTGTTATGCTAATTACCTTCTACTTTATTACACAAGAAGAAATCTTGTTCTTTTTCACCTTCACGCATTGCAACTATTGTTTGATTTGACTACATTTCAATTACATTTGGTCATCTTAAGTTTGAAAGTTGTTCATTGCATTAATTAATGGTCAATATTGTTCATACTTATTACGTTCATTATGTTTTTCATTTATGAGTATAATTTGGTCTTTATTTAATTTAATTTAATACATTTAAATTGTTAACATGAAAATTGAAGTAGCTTTTAACTTTATTTACACAATGCATTATAATGGGTTAGTGATTTTTTTGATGTGTTTTCAACAATTAACATGGTAGATGAGTTGAACCATTACATTTGAATATGTTGAAACCATTATTCATGAATTTTATTTTGTACTTCCCATAATTTATTAAAAACATGTAACAATTTAAAACCCCACATTTATATTGAAATGAATTAATGATTTTTTTCACATATTTTCAATTATCAAAATTGAACCATTTTTAATATGTTAAAACCATTACTTATAAATTACAACTTGCACTTATTATAATATACCAAAACACATGCAACTAAATATTTTACAATTATAGTTGAATGGTTTAGTGAGTTTTTTCACATTTCTTGAACTATTAATATCTTTACATGAATTGAATCATCCACTTTGAGCTTATTGAAATAATTATTTAAATGTTGCATATTGCATTTACTAGTATATATTGAAACACACATAACAATTTAATGCTTCACATTTATACTTGAATCGAATAGTGAATTTTTTTGCATTTCATGAACTACTAACATTTGCATATGAATTGAATCATTCATTTTGAATGTTGTTAAATCCACTACTCATGAATTGCATTTTGCATTCACCATAATTTTTTAAGATGGATGTATAAAAACTTTGCAAAATATCACATTTATATTTGCATGGGTTATTGATTATGTGAAAATGATCATACATGCAAAATTAGGCTGATGTAGACCTCTAAATTATAAATTTTTCATATATCAAATTTTTGTATATTTATATAAATTAGAATGTATGTTTTTCCCCTAGTTTTTTAAAAATATCATATATGCATGGACAAGTTTATTATTATGAATGTTCATGACACCACACCAAAAAAAACCCCACAAATAATCCCGATTTTTTTCCCCATTTTTTCTCTTTGGTGTATGGAAAAGCATTCCATGTTTAAAAAATGATTAATTTTATTATTATTATTATTATTATTATTATGAAAATTATCAATATTTTATGATTTTTATTTTTATTTTAAACCTGGTTTATCAAAATTTTGAACTTGTTCTGTTACAAGTTTATGTTTAAATATTTAAGTAATTGTTATTATATGTGGTTATAATAATAATGACATCAATGGATTTTTTATTCTTTTTAATTTTTTAATTTTGTAATCTTTTTCAAGGTCATGCACAAGAAAATTAAGCCATGTTTTGGTTATAAACCATATATGGAGGTATAAATTTGTTAAAAACAAATATTTTGGCTACAAGTATTAAAACTCATTGTAGAATTATATCATTTTTTAGAATATAAAAATCTAAAAAAACTTTAATCTTTTGTTGATGTTGAGGGTCTTTTTTATGTTTGCAAAATGGTGGAAATTCACAAGAAAAAAGAACTCAATTACATCATTAATATTTATTTTAATTTTTTTAAATGAATAAGATTTATAATGATTTCAAAGATTAAAATTTCAAATTTTCAAATAAATTTGATGTTGGAAATTTTTATGTGTTTGATGTTGGAATTATTAAAATCATTTTAAAGCTTTTACCATTGGGAGTAACCTTTTTTCTTTGAAGTTTTTGATCTCAAAGTTTTGGCAATTTTTTTTTGTTGTTTACATTATTTTTTCAATTTATATATTTTTTCCCATTTTTTTCCCAACAAGAATTGCCAAGTTAGGAAAATTAAAAACTAAAAAAACA